>ULTJ01006753.1_pt1 | contig 20429 bp, 12 predicted proteins | sample 1957491 | NCBI WGS metagenome assembly ULTJ01 (sample SAMEA4835731, study PRJEB28245) | human gut metagenome | biome: gut microbiome; material: fecal sample | place: Denmark | collected 2008 | reverse complement strand
CCCTGCCGGTCGGCGTCGTTACCTTCTTTCATGGCATCGTCCAGACATTTGATGGTGCCATCTTCGTTGGCTTCAGCATGCGCCGTAAGTTTGAATACATGCTTACCTCTGGCTGCATCATTTACGAATTCGATGTGCCCGCCGGTATGAAGATTATTAGCCACATTATTTCCCTCGGGATGTTCAACATATTCATATTTAAACTGTTTCATATAGGCATCCGCATCTTGCCAAGTTGTCCATGCGGCAGCTTCCTGGGGGACTGTCATGTCGGCTGTCAAAGCCCAAGGCTTTTCACCTTCTACTTCAGTGCTGAACGGTTCACTGAATTCGGTGATGAACTCATCAATGGCACCTTCTGCAGGAAGATAGACTGTAGCATACGTGAAAGAACCGAATTCAGGGAAGTTGGGTAGTACGGCTTTCTTATCTTTGTTCACATCAGCTCGCATTTCTTGTTCGTCGCCATTTACATCGGTGTACTTAAGCATATACGCCACGGCGCCTTCATAATTGCTGGACCAGTAAATAATCTGCGCACCATCTACCGGATTGTAGCTGGAAGATGATACATTGGCGTTCAATAGTGTGGATTGATATCTGTCTCCGTAAATCGTTGTAGTTACATTGGTTTTCAGTGACGGGTATTCCATTGTTTCCGTATAAGTGCGAAAATCAAAGCTGATTGTAGTTTCATCCAAATCCTCGAGATAGAAAGAATTGGGAGTTTCCCCATCGGTATTTGTGATATCTACTGTCTTGGATGATGCACCCATATTCCATTCTATTACGCATTTTTTGGCTTTCGGGTCAGTTACCCAATAGTCCACACGTGCCCTGTTACGTCCCGGATACAGCTTGATTGAATCGAATTTGGCCAAGTAGATAGTTTCACCTTGTTCCAAATATTTGTCATGCAGGTCGTTCATGTCTGAACAGGCGGCAACAGCCAGTCCGGAGAGAACAAACATCAATATTTTAATATACCATTTCTTCATGCTTTCTTACTTTTTGTTAGTTACATTTTTTTCTTTACCTCCATTGTTTGGGGAATAACCTTCCGGCTGTCCCCACATTTCAAGTTCGGAGATATGAACCATTTCCGTACCGCCCCAGGTTTCAAGGATGTCGAAACGTATGTAACGTACTTCTGCGGCCAATTCGATGGGGAATGTGAAATCTTCTCCTTCATTGGCTATCGCTTCATCCTCGGCTGATGCTTGTTCCAAGGGAAGTCCTGAGGGCTTGAAAGAGTTGAATTCACCCAAGAAAATCCATTGGCGTTCAGGGTCGGTAGCGTCAACGCTTACATTTCTGTTGAGTGAACCGTATACTTGGAATCGCTTCGGATTTCCATGCTCAAATGCCCATCCGAGTGCACGTTGAGCCACCTTCATACGGCTCAATTTATAAATTTGATTCATGTCGAATGTAAATCGTACCGGGAACGGGCTACCGGCAGGAAGATGGAACATGTTTTTGCTGTCATTGGCAGGCCCCATTTTTATGCCGTCCCACATTTTTTCAATAGGATAACTGCTGGAGTACTGCTTATAAGGAATTACCGGGTCACCGTTCCATTTCTTCCAATATTTACTTCCATTAATTTTCTCCTCATATAAAGGCAGGCATTCCTGCGACTTTTTATCGGTAGTGTTTCCGTATTGGTCGGAAATCACAACATTAAGAGTTACAGGAGTTGCATCTAGGCCACGCACGAAACCCTCGCCCATGGGTGCCGACGAGTAGAAGTTTTGCAAATCTTCTTCCACATCACTTCCCTCACTCAATGGTCTCGAAACAGATACTATGATATCCTTCATTTCCGGATTTTCCCAAGAGAATTTGGCACCCCCGAAGTCGCTGTTGATTTTCAAGGTTTCATATACATCGAATATAGGTGCACGCTTCGGCGTAAATTTAGCGATGACCGGTTCCGATAAATTACGGCTCTTATCCATAGCACGTAATTCGGCTGTATGTTCGGTTTCGGTGGCAAAACCTTCAATGGTGATTTCACGTGCATAACCGGATACCATGACAGACATCTGCTTGCCGGTATCTAACGTATAGTTGGCTATCACCCCTTGCAAGTCGGCGTCATCGGGGATTGTATAAGTCAGTGTCACACCGCCGCCGAACGTTTCTTTCACTCCGATATTTGTCACCGGACCAGGTGCTACATTATCTGTAGGATATTGTCCTACACTCTCTTCATTGCATGCAGACAGGGAAGCGAGTAATAAACTGAATAAGAAAATATGTTTCTTCATTTTTTTTATTGTGTTTTAAAGATTCATTACCAGCCCGGATTCTGAACGAGGTTAGGATTCTCGTTAATATCACTTTCTTTGATAGGCCATAAATAGTCTCTTGAGGAGAATGAAACGTTATAAATAGTACGTACTACATTGTATGATAAGTTATCCGTTCCATCAAAATTCCATCCTTTAATCGGCTGGTTCATTTCTGTCATGATGTCGTAGCGAGCTTGGCGATTACCCCCGCTCCAACGACGCATGTCATAATAAAAATGACCTTCCATCGCTAATTCAATCACTCGTTCCTGATGAATGATATCACGCAGGCCGTTTTTGTCCCTGAACTTATCAGGTTTGTTTGAATAGAGAGTCCAGCTTTCTTCTACGCCTTTCAAACCGGAACGGAGACGGATAGGATCAATCCAGTTTTCCCAAATATCGGAAGTCGGTTGTGGCTGCGTTTCGTTCAAAGCTTCAGCATAAAGCAGATACAAATCTGCCAAACGAATATTGGGCCAAAAATAAGTAAAGGATACAAAACCGGTACCGGCATCGTTCAAACCTGTTTTGTAATTGACTAATTTTTTCGTGAAATAGCCGGTTGCGCTATAATATTGTTCACCGTTACGTCCGGCAGGATTATTGGCAACGTCACCGGCGAGGGAACATACCGTATGTTGGTAATCTTCTGAATTTTCTTTATCGGGAACTTTATAGCTGCATCCGTACCACTTGCTTCCATTGAAAGCTAAGCTACCGTAGAAACGTGGCTCACGGTGGAGGTTCAGATAAGGAACCACTTTACCCGGCTCTACCTCCAAACGGCTTTCTTCGGGAGCGGTAGTTGTCTTATAGCGATTGATATACCAATTCTGTTTGTCCCACTCTTTATCTTCTTCGATAGGTACGCCATTGGATGTATAGAAATTCTCGGCGGTAGCCAGGGTGGGGGTGAGCTGCGCGCGGACGGAAGCCACACGGAAACCGCTACTCAAAGCCGGCATGCAATATTTCTGAATATCACTTGCACCAGTCATGGGGTCCGACCAAATAGTCTCTTTGCCCAACGGATCTGTCACAATCATACTGGACTGTACAATCTGCCGGGTTTCTTCGGAGATGGCAGGAATGATATCAATAGGGTTAAATTCATAAAGTCTGTAACCGGCTTCATGGCAAATGTCAATAGCTTCTTTACAAGCTTTGGCTGCATCCGCCCAACGCTTCGCTACTTCTTCTTCGCTGCACTTCGGGAAAAGCTGTACGCCACGCGAATCTTTGAAATTATCAAACATACTGTTTTCTGCATAGAACGGACTAGCGATATGTACCATAATTTTGGCACGCATGGCAGCTACAATAGGACGTGTGATACGCCCGTTTTCCGTAATCTCGTCATCTACAATCAGAGGTAATGGTGGTTCGTTATCTCCTAATTCATTGTCTCCGGTTGTTTCTCCATATAACGCTTCGTTCAACAATTGCTTTACATAATCAATACATTCGTTGATTGGAGAACGGAATGCGCGTACCTCTTCGGGACCGGCTTCCATTGGCACATTTTCTTTCATCAATACGATAGGGCCGTATTGTTGAATCAACATCCAATGGTAGTAAGCTTTTAGGAATTTCACTTCTGCACACCACTGCTCGCGTTCAGACACACTTAAGTCGCGTATCAGATGGGCGTTTTCTAAAAAAGTGTTACAACAACGTAACCCTTTATATAAATTGACACCACCCTGACCACCGGTCCAATAGGACAACTTGGGATCTGTAATAGTATTTCCGTCTAATGTTATTCTGACACCGTTCTCACGATTACGGAAATAGGTCGTCACTTCGGTACCGCAAGTACGCCCTACGGAATTGGTTTGATGCCCTAGTGAAGGAAGGTAATGGTAGCAAGTAGCCAAATATTGCATAGCGCTACGTCGATCACGGAACGCATATTCAATGGTACTCATCTTTTCAGGAACCACGTCCAGATAGTTACAAGACGTGAAGCATCCCAATAAAGCTAAAACAATAAAATTTCTTATTTTCATAATTTTCATTATATTAGAGAGAAAAGTTAATACCTATGTTGTGCACGCGTTGTACAGGATATTTTAAACCGTCGCCCGCCATTTCCGGATCCCATAAATCGAATTTGCTGAAGCAAAGAAGGTTGGAACCGCTATAATAGATACGGATAGAGTTCATACCGATTTTCTTCAACCATTTTTTGGGTAATGTATATCCGAATTCTACAGATTTCAGGCGCAGGAATGAACCGTCACGCATAAACCAAGTATTTCTTTTGCTGTTATTATCAATCTTTTGGGTAGAAAGACGCGGCCAAAAAGCATACGGATTACGGTTATCCACTGACCAATGGTCATTAGAAATTACATCAAGTAACTGGTTGACACCTATATAATCTTTGAACGCTGTTGTATTTTGATTGATGAAAGGAGTCGTTTTGTAATAATCAATCCAGAAGGATTCGCGTGCTAACCCTTGGAAGAAGAAAGAGAAATCAAAACCTTTATAACCCATAGAAAGACCGAAACCATAATTAATTTCAGGGTTACTTGGGAAACCGATAGGTACTTGGTCGGCATCGGTAATCTGACCGTCACCATTGATGTCTTTATACTTAATATCACCTGGCTTATAATCACCAAACTGTTTAGGTGAATTTGCAATATCTGCATCGTCAATAAACAGACGCTCTGCTACATATCCCCATTGTTGACCTGTGGAATAACCTATTTTAGAACGCCAAGGAGTATTAGTATAATCAGGTTCTTCGTATACTTTATATTTGCTATGTGCATACGTGAAGTTCAAGCGACCAGACATCCAAAAATCTTTATTGAAAGATTGGTTATAGTCTAAAGAAAGGTCGAGACCTTGACTACGTGCTTCACCGACATTGGCTTGCGGATCGGCCTCCAAACCTAAGGTACCGGGAAGATCCTGACGTTTCATCAAGATGTTGGAACGGTCATCGCGGAAGATATCAACTTGTAGTTCTACTTTGTCAAACAAACCTAATTCCACACCCAAGTTGGTTTTCTTGGAAATTTCCCAAGTAATATCGGGATTGGCATAACGACTGGTAGAAACTCCATTTACAGTATGCGTGTTTCCCGGGATTCCCCAAGTGTATTTCATGTTGCCGTCATTTAACTTTACATTGGAAAGATAGAAGAAACGGTCTGATGAACTACCTACTGCATCATTACCTACCAAACCGTAAGTGGCTTTTAATTTCAGTTTGTTGATAATCTTCTTTAGATTGTCATTCCAGAAAGATTCATTGGAAATGATATAACCCAAACCGGCAGACGGGAAGAATCCCCAACGTTCAGTTTCGTGGAAACGTTCTGAACCATTATAACCAAAGTTAGCTTCAAGGAAGTAGCGGTTATCGTATGAATAAGTGAAACGTCCGGCAAGTCCCATATTACGGGTAGGCAATGACGCTTGAACGTCACCGGACTTAGTAGATTCCAATTCGCTACGCATAGTAAATACCATCAAACCGCTGACTGCATGTTTCTCTTTGAAGGTACGGTCGTAATTAAGTGCTGTTTCCAAATAAGTATTGGTAGTTACTACTTTGCTACTTTCACTGGACTCCAAATAATCTGTACCGTTATCTGGGTTAATAGCACTCAGTATATAGGTATCTGCCAAAGGATCATAACTACCTACATTAAAATAGTAAGGTTTATACTGACGTGCTACTCCATAATCGGACCTACGATTGGTATTGAACATGAAACGCGCTTTTAATCCCTTCGTAATGAATTTCAAGTCTTGGCTTAATTCCACTTGAGCCATCATTAATGACTTATTTTGATCTTTATAACCTTTAGTCATTTCAGCGTATGGATTCATGTAGTTACCTGTGTCATAGTTACCATAAAGCAAGTAAGGGGTAGTCTCGTTTATCTTATCCGGTTGGTAAAAGGGAGGATAAAGGACAGGGGAAGTCTGGCTGATCATGGAGTAAATACTTGAACCGTCACGGATAGGACCTGAATAGTCATCCATTGTTCCATGTAAACGTACGGTAGCCTTGGTTGTTTTGGATACGTTAACATCTACATTGGCACGAAGCAGATAGCGGTTGATATTAATGTTGTTGTTAAAGTTATTCTGCTTGGCAGATTTCAAGTTTCCTTCGTCTTTTGAGTAGGTTCCTGCAATATAATACTTTGCGATGTTAGTACCACCACTGATATTCATATTGGCACGATAATTAGTAGTCGATTCTTTAAATAATTGGTCACGCCAATTTACAGCAGGAAATACATTAGGATTTAATCCGGCTTTAGTGTTAGCCACCTTTTGATTGCTGTGGCGCAATTGGTTATAATCATACAAGAAAGCTTCATTTTCCATGTCCATATATGTATATGGATCAGACCATTTAGTATCTTGGGTAGGAGCGGAATGAGAAACTTCTACACGGGCGGAGATTTTGGCAGGCCCTTCTGTACCACCTTTTGTATTTACTAAAATCACACCATTCGCACCACGTGAACCATAAAGGGCAGTCGCCGTTGCATCTTTCATAATGGAGAAACTGGCGATATCATCTACTTGTAGACGTGAAAGGTCGCTGGAGGTCATTTCCACGCCATCAATCAAAATCAACGGGTCTTTTTTATAACCGAATGTCGTGACACCACGTACAAAGAAGTCTGCGTCGTCGGCACCCGGTTCACCACTACGCTGATAAGATATGACACCCGCAATACGACCCGCAAGAGCTGTAGTTAAGTTACTTGTTGGCGCTCTAAGTTCTGCCGGTTTCACAGTTGAAACGGATGCCAGTACGCTTTCTTTCTTTTGTTTGGCGAAAGCGACAACCGTAACTTCATCTAGCTCATCCACTTTCTGAACCATGGTGATAGTCAACGGTTTGGAACTTTTTACTGCGATGATTTGGTCTTCCATACCGATATACGAAACCATCAATTTGGCACCTATTTCAACATCAATGGAGAAAGTTCCATCTACGTCAGTAGTAACACCGCGCGGAGTACCTTGAATAATGATTGTAACACCCGGGAGAGGTTCTCCCATTTCATCAATAACCCGTCCCGTAATTTTAATAGGAGCCGGGGCACTTATTTCTGTATTATACAGAGGAGAAGTGTTCGTCGTAACAGTGGCTTGCAATGTTCCTTGGACAATAGTTGCACATATAAGCAAACTACAAAAGCGTTTATACTTTGTGCTTGAAAAAAAAGAATAATAACTATCCTTCATCATTAATTAGATTTAATTGTTATTGGATAAACAAAAGGCCTTTATGCCGCCAAAGATAAGGGGATAGTTAGGTATATGATTTTATAAATATTCTCATTAGTTTGTAAAATCGTATCAATATTAGCTAAAATATGGATAATGAGACTATGGTGACAGCTTGAAGAGATATTATTGATAGGTAGTGAAAATCAGTGGCTTATTGATTATGAATCGTATTAAAATCGCATCAACCCCATACTTGCTCCGTAGTTTCACCACGCAAAGTACCGTAAATAGAGGGAAAGTATGGACTTACTACGGAGCAGTTACGGTTCAACTATGGCTTAATAAGGTTTTAACGGAGATTTTTGCGGAAAGACAGAGATTCGAACTCTGGGAACAGTTACCCGTTCACCGCATTTCGAGTGCGGCCCGATCGACCACTCCGGCACCTTTCCTTGAAGTGATGTTGCAAAAGTAATGGCTTTTGTGATTCATTGTTATTATTAAAATGAACAAATTAGAATAGTAGTTGTTCTTTTTAGGAATATTTTACATATATTTGTCCCGAAATTTTAAACATATTGAATTATGAAGAAGATTTTTAGTGTTTTTATGATAGCTATGTGCTGTTTGTCATTGGCTATGCCTGCTCACGCTCAATTGATTAAGTTTGGTGTAAAGGGCGGTCTGAATTTGTCTAAGTTGAAAGTAGAGGGAATGAAAGATAACGCCACAGGTTTTTTCTTTGGTCCTATGGCTGAAGTAACAATTCCTATTGTAGGATTAGGAGTAGATGGTGCTTTACTGTATTCTCAAAAGGGTGATAAGCTCGATGGAGTTGATACAAAGCAAGCAGGGCTTGATATTCCCGTTAACTTGAAGTATACTATCGGTTTAGGTAGTTTGCTCGGCATTTATGTGGCTGCCGGTCCTGATTTTTATTTTAATTTCAAGGGTGATAAGAAGTATGTTGACGAGGCTGTTGAATTGAAAAATAAAAAAGCTCAGGTTGGTATTAATTTAGGTGCAGGTGTGAAGCTGATTAAACATCTCCAGGTTGGCTTTAACTATAATATTCCATTTGGTGACTCCTACACATTGAAGGCTGCCGGAGAAGCTTTAGGCGCTAAGAATAAGACTTGGCAAATCTCTGCCGCTTATATATTCTAAGCGATTTGGATAATACGATATAAAAACAGCGTTGCCGGTTTAGATTGGCAACGCTATTTTTTTATTCTCTTTCCTCCTTCTTCTTGAAAAGTACTATCTTTGCCGCTACGATGGATAAGTTTGTTGATGTCATATTGCCTTTGCCATTGCACGGTTGTTTTACCTACTCCTTGCCTGAAGAGATGGCAGAAGACGTGCAGATAGGTTGCCGGGTAGTAGTGCCTTTCGGGAGGAAGAAGTACTATACGGCAATTGTGCGGAACATACATTATGCCGCACCCACGGAGTATGAGGTGAAAGATGTGACCGCCCTGCTGGATGCGCATCCCATTCTGCTTGCTCAGCAGTTTAAATTCTGGGAATGGCTGGCCGACTATTATCTTTGTACGCAAGGCGATGTGTATAAAGCTGCCTTGCCTTCAGGGTTGAAATTGGAGAGCGAGACGATGGTGGAATATAATCCTGATTTCGAGTCGGACGTACGGTTGCCTGAACGGGAACAGAAAATTCTGGATCTGCTTTCTGCGGAACCGGAACAATGCGTCACGAAACTGGAGAAAGACAGTGGTATCAAGAATATACTTTCCGTAATAAAATCTCTGTTGGATAAAGAAGCTATCTTCGTCAAAGAAGAGTTGAAGCGTACTTATAAACCCAAAGTTGAAACCCGCGTAAGGTTGACAACCGCAGCCCGGAATGAACAACGTTTGAGAGAGTTGTTCGAGGAATTGGAGCGTGCACCTAAGCAGCTCGATTTATTGATGAAGTATATCGAACTTTCCGGAGCCTTGGGACACCAACCTAAAGAAGTTACTAAGAAAGAACTTCTGCACCGGGCTTCCGCATCACCTGCGGTATTCAATGGCTTGGTAGATAAAGCGGTATTTGAGGTGTATCAGCAAGAAATAGGCCGTCTCAACCTGATAAAATCATCCAACCAACCGCTGCATCCTTTAAATAATCATCAGCAGAAAGCATACCGTGAAATCGTTGAGTCTTTTCGTGAGAAAAATGTCTGCCTGCTCCACGGAGTAACAGCCAGCGGGAAAACGGAAATCTATATCCATCTGATAGAAGAGAGCATCAATCAAGGCAAGCAAGTGTTATATCTGCTACCTGAAATAGCCTTGACAACGCAAATCACGGAACGTTTGCAGCGGGTATTCGGTTCCCGGCTGGGCATCTATCATTCCAAGTTCCCCGATGCCGAACGGGTGGAAATCTGGCAGAAACAACTTTCAGAAAGGGGATATGACATTATTTTAGGTGTCCGTTCGTCTGTATTCCTGCCATTCCGCAATTTGGGATTGGTGATTGTGGATGAGGAACACGAAAATACATATAAGCAACAAGATCCTGCTCCGCGTTATCATGCGCGGAATGCGGCTATTGTCTTGGCTGCCATGTGTGGTGCCAAAACGCTGTTGGGCACCGCCACTCCCTCTATTGAAACCTGGCACAATGCCGTTTCAGGTAAGTATGGGCTGGTAGAACTGAAAGAACGCTATAAGGAAATACAATTACCCGAGATTATCCCGGTAGATATCAAGGAACTGCATCGCAAGAAACGGATGAACGGTCCGTTCTCTCCCTTGCTGCTTCAGTATGTACGCGAGGCTTTAGAACAGAAAGAACAAGTTATCTTATTTCAGAACCGTCGGGGGTTTGCCCCTATGATTGAATGCAATACGTGCGGCTGGGTGCCCAAATGCAAGAATTGTGATGTGAGCCTGACTTATCATAAAGGTTTGAACCAGTTGACCTGCCACTATTGCGGTTATACCTATCAAGTGCCTCGCGTCTGTCCGGCTTGCGAAGGCGTTGATTTGCGTAACCGGGGGTTTGGTACCGAAAAGATAGAGGATGATATCAAGGCGCTGTTTCCCGAGGCGACCGTTGCTCGCATGGACTTGGATACCACCCGTACGCGTTCGGCATACGAGCGGATTATCGCTGATTTTGAGCAGGGCAAAACCGACATCCTCATTGGAACGCAAATGGTATCCAAGGGATTGGACTTTGACCATGTCAGTGTGGTGGGCATTCTGAATGCCGATACAATGTTGAATTACCCTGATTTCCGTGCATACGAACGTGCCTTCCAGTTGATGGCGCAAGTGGCGGGGCGTGCCGGGCGGAAAAATAAACGGGGCAGGGTGGTGCTGCAAACCAAAAGCATAGAGCATCCCATTATGCCCCAGGTGATATCGAATGATTATGAGGGAATGGTTGGCGGACAACTTGCCGAACGGCAGATGTTCCATTATCCCCCCTATTACCGGTTAATATATGTTTATTTGAAAAACCGTAATGAAATTTTGCTCGATTTGATGGCGCAAACCATGGCGGGTAAGCTTCGTTCTGTTTTTGGAAATCGTGTGCTGGGGCCTGATAAACCACCCGTTGCCCGTATACAAACCTTATTTATCAGAAAAATCATAGTGAAGATTGAAATAAGTGCCCCTATGGCCCGTGCGCGTGAGTTGTTGACGCAAGTACAAAAAGAAATGGTTGCGGAAGACCGCTTCAAGTCATTGATTGTGTATTATGATGTGGATCCGATGTAAGGTGTCCGTTTTATGATGTAATTAATAGAATAAGTTTATATGAAGAAAATACTTTTTGTCTGCCTCGGAAATATTTGTCGTTCCTCTTCTGCGGAAGGAGTGATGAAGCGTCTGATAAAAGAGGCTGGACGTGAAGGCGAATTTATGATTGATTCCGCAGGTATCCTTTCCTATCATCAGGGAGAATTGCCTGATAGCCGGATGCGCGCCCATGCTGCCCGTCGCGGATATGACCTGACACACCGTTCTCGCCCTGTCCGCACTGAAGATTTTTATAACTTCGACTTGATAATCGGTATGGACGACAGGAACATTGACGACCTGAAAGACCGTGCCCCTTCAACCGAGGAATGGGGCAAAATACACAGGATGACCGACTATTGCAAGAAGCTTACTTATGCCGACCATGTACCCGATCCTTATTATGGCGGAGCCGAAGGCTTCGAGTACGTGCTCGATGTTCTTGAAGATGCCTGCTCCGGTTTATTGGAAAGCCTGGACAAAGAATCTGTCGGCTAGTCATGCAATCGGTCTCGATAGAAGCGCTTATTGTCATTGAGGCTACAGGTAGCATCCACTCCGGCTTGTTGCAACCGCTCGGCTATTTCATTCAGTTTTTTCCGTGACACCCTGCCGATATAGAATAACCGGTAGCGATAGTCTTTGTCCAGTAGTTCCATGACATGGGTGAACGTCTGCTCGCGGGCAAAGTCAAAATTGACTTTCCGTAAGTCTGTATAGGGATAACGGATGCTTCTGCCCACGCTGTGTATAATAAGGGCATCATTGTTTAAAGTCAGGTAGCAGAACCGGGTCATCAGCATACTGATAAAGAAAAGGCTCAGACCGAAAGAAATGATAGCCGGGATAAAGCCCCACCATACGTCGCCGCTCATGGAATAATAGCCCAATATCAGGAACATGAGGAAAAGTACAAAGAAATAGAACATGTATAGCGAGGGACGTTGATAGGTCTCTGCGGGAAGTTCTGCTGACGTCCGCACTTGCGGGTTATAATTGTCGAAAGGTATCCCTTGGGATATAAAGAAACGGATAACCGATGACGGATGGCGGAAAGGCGGCAGGTCGATGATTTTATCTTTTCCCTCCTTCAGGTGGAGGGTTAATATTCCCGGGCCATATTTATCTTTGGGCACAACGTTGTTTTGACGAGGTGCTTGATGGTAACGCTTCATAAAGCTGAAACTCTCAATCTGTTGTAGCCCTATCCGTTGGCTTTGAAGCAGTTCTTCTGCTCTTTTTCGTTCTTTGGCGGTCACTTCCATAGCTCTTATTTTTTAAGTTCGGGATAACTGATGCGGGTATGGTAAATCGTCTTTAGCTTTTCTTTGAACACAGCTTTTACGGTTGCTATGTCTTTGAAAGTAATGGGACATTCTTTGAAATAACCTTCTTCGACTTGAGTATCTATAATCTTGTCGACCAGGTTGCTGATGCTTTCTTCTGTATATTCGGGCAGGCTGCGTGATGCGGCTTCCACGGAGTCCGCCATCATCAGGATAGCCTGCTCTTTGGTGAATGGGTTTGGCCCCGGATAGGTAAATAACTCTTCGCTTGGCTCTTCACCGGAGTGTTCGTTTTTCCAGGAAATGTAGAAATATCTGGTTTTTCCAAGACCATGATGGGTCGTGATAAAATCTTTGATAACCTTAGGCAGGTTGTTTTTCTCGGCCAGTTTCAGTCCGTCCGTCACGTGGCTGATGACCACTTGCGCGCTCTGTTCATAATTAAGGTTTTTATGTGGATTGACGCTGCCGGATTGATTCTCGGTAAAGAAAACCGGGTTTTCCATTTTCCCGATATCATGATATAAAGCTCCGGTACGCACCAGCTGGCTTTTGGCGCCGATACGGTTGGCGGCTTCAGCAGCGAGGTTGGCCACTTGCATGGAATGTTGGAATGTGCCCGGCACGGTTTCCGACATACGGCGCAACAAGCTGTTATTGATATTGGACAACTCTACCAGAGTGACATTGGATGTGAAACCGAACGTCTTTTCCACTAGGAAAAGTAATGGATACGTAAAAAGCAAGAGCACCCCGTTAACGATAAAGTAGGTGTACATGCTGCCATTGAGCTTCGACAAGTCGTTTTCTGTAATCAGTTCGAATGCAAAATAAACGGCAGCGTAGGTCAATATCACAAGAAATGCCGTGCGGAACAATTGTGAACGCTGCGATAGTTCCCTCAGGCTGAAGATTGCGACGAGTCCGGCCGTGAGTTGCAACAAGATGAACTCATGCGGGTAGCGCAGGCAGATGGAACAAATCAGAATAGTGACTACCTGGGTGAGGAATGCCGTACGCGAATCGAGGAATACCCGGATGATGATAGGCAGCATGGCGTATGGCAGAATGTAGACGTTGAAGATATTGTTTGTCACCATCAGCGCCGTCACCACGCAATAGAACATGATGAGTGCAAATAGCAGTGATAAACTCCCCTTGCGGTTATAATAATCTTTGCGGAATAAGTCGAGGTAGAGCATAAAGCACAGCATGAAGATGCTGACATATAATACTTGTCCTCCCAGCATCAGGCGTTTCTGGCCGATGGACTCACTGCGCTTAATGGATTCTTTCCGTAAACTTTCCAGGATGTTGTATGTTTCCCGGCTTACAATTTCGCCCCGGTCAATGATTTTCTGTCCGCTCAGCACAATGCCGTTTGCCCAAGAATAGTTGTCGAGCGCTTCTTTCCTGGCTGTTTCCGTACGTTGCTCGTCGTATGTCAGGTTAGGATACAGATATTCGTTGAGTGAACATTGGCGCAGTATGTCGGGACGGTAACGCAATGTGTCGGCTGTGAGCAGGTAATTATAAGCGCTCTTCACGGAATAAAGTTTATTGGTGCTCTGCTGGTTGGCAAGCTTGTCGTTTATCACCATGATGGCCGTGGTGCTGTCTTTTTGTAGTTTAGCTAATTCCTCTGTCGAGAGTATTCCTGCCCGGTATATCTCCGAAAGTGTTTTTTCTATATAGCGGACATAATCGGAAGAAGGAAGTATTCCCCGTAAATGGGTTTGATAATCGGCTTTCAATTTTTTGAATGCACTATTCTCAACATTCTTATCCAACTGGAAATAAGGTTGGAAAGAAGCAAGGATGCTGTCTTGTTCCCGTTTCACAACCTCATCATCTTTATAAATCGGAAAGTCGAAAGTTGCCATCAGTTGTCCATATTTCCATGGTTTGTCTATGTCAAACTGATAGTTGAACTTACCGTCACGAGGTAAAAAGTAGACGATAACTGTCACTGTCCCGATAAAAATCAGTGCCTTATATAGTAAATCCCTGTACGAGAACTTTTTCTTTTTTCCGTTGAAATAACTCATATCCGTTGAAATTTTTGCGAAAAGTACAAAAAAAAACAGTAGTATGGAAAAAAAGGTTTAATTTTGCCGTCTAATTTATTCATTAGTAAGATAGATTATGACAGAAAGAAGAGTCAGAGTCCGTTTTGCCCCAAGTCCTACGGGGGCGTTGCACATTGGTGGTGTGCGCACTGCTTTATATAATTATCTCTTTGCGCGTCAGCATGGAGGAGATTTAATTTTCCGTATAGAGGATACAGATTCCAACCGGTTTGTGCCGGGTGCGGAAGACTATATCCTGGAATCTTTCAAATGGTTGGGTATTCCTTTTGATGAAGGTGTCAGTTTCGGTGGGGAGCATGGGCCGTATCGTCAGTCGGAACGCCGTGATATATACAAGAAGTATGTGCAGGTGTTGCTTGATGCCGGCAAGGCTTACATCGCTTTTGATACGCCGGAAGAACTTGAAGCAAAACGTGCGGAAATAGCTAATTTCCAGTATGATGCCTCTACCCGTATGCAGATGCGCAATTCGCTGACGCTACCCAAGGAAGAGGTGGATGCGTTGATTGCCGAAGGTAAGCAATACGTGGTTCGTTTCAAGATTGAACCGAATGAAGATGTGCATGTAAACGACTTGATTCGTGGCGAAGTTGTGATAAACTCTTCTATCCTTGACGATAAAGTGCTCTATAAATCGGCCGACGAGTTGCCTACTTATCACTTGGCAAATATCGTGGACGACCATTTGATGGAAGTTTCACATGTCATTCGCGGTGAAGAATGGTTACCATCCGCTCCGCTTCATGTATTGTTATATCGGGCTTTCGGTTGGGAAGACACCATGCCAGCTTTTGCACATCTGCCGTTATTGCTGAAACCTGAAGGCAACGGCAAGCTTAGTAAACGCGATGGCGACCGCCTTGGTTTCCCTGTGTTCCCGTTGGAGTGGCATGACCCTAAAACCGGTGAAGTTTCTTCCGGCTATCGGGAGTCGGGTTATTTGCCTGAAGCGGTAATCAATTTCCTGGCTCTGCTGGGCTGGAACCCGGGTAACGACCAGGAGTTGATGTCAATGGACGAATTGGTGCAACTCTTCAACCTGAGCCATTGCAGCAAGTCGGGCGCCAAGTTCGATTATAAAAAAGGAGTATGGTTTAACCATGAATATATCATGATGAAGCCGGATGAAGAAATTGCCGAACTTTTCAAGCCCGTATTGAAGGCTAATGGCATAGATGCCGGTCTCTATAGTGATGCGTTCCTTGCGAAGGTCGTTTCTCTTGTGAAAGGCCGTGTGAATTTTGTGAAGGAACTGTGGGAACAGGCCCGCTTCTTCTTTGTCGCCCCGGTTGAGTACGCTGAAAAGGACGTAAAGAAACGTTGGTCTGAGGACACTCCCCGTATCATGAATGAGTTGATGGAAGTGTTGCGCGGCATTGGTGATTTCTCCTCAAAGGCATCGGAAGATATCGTCATTGGCTGGATTACCGAAAAGGGCTATCACATGGGTAACGTGATGAATGCTTTCCGCTTGTCGGTAGTGGGAGAGTGCAAAGGTCCCCACATGTTCGATATTACCGAACTGCTGGGCAAAGAAGAAACATTAGCCCGCATACAGCGTGCTGTTGAAGCATTGAAATAAATAATCAAGAATGAGGGATTTCCTGTCATGCAGCTTTCATTCTTCTTATTCATTCTTAATTAAGATAGTATGCTTTACGACTTGGCGATAGCAATCTACGATATTCTGGTGCACTTGGCTGCTCCATTCAGTCGCAAGCCCCGCAAGATGATGAAGGGGCATTGGGTGGTCTATGAACTTCTCCGTCAGCAGTTGGAGAAAGATGTAAGGTATATCTGGTTTCATGCTGCTTCTTTGGGGGAGTTTGAGCAAGGGCGTCCGTTGATTGAAAAAATCCGTGCCAAATATCCGGATTACGGCATCTTACTGACATTTTTCTCACCTTCTGGTTATGAGGTTCGAAAGAACTATCGGGGAGCTGATATCGTTTGTTATCTGCCTTTCGACAAACCGAGGAATGTGAAGAAGTTCCTTGATTTGGTAAATCCTTGCATGGCGTTTTTTATTAAATACGAGTTCTGGAAAAACTATCTGGACGAATTGCATAAACGGCGCATTCCGGTGTATAGCGTGTCTTCTATTTTCCGTCGCGGACAGATTTTCTTCAAATGGTATGGCGGTACGTATAGAAACGTGTTGCGTAACTTCGATCATCTGTTTGTGCAGAATGAACGTTCCAAGCGTTTCTTGTCGAAGATTAATATTAACCGGGTCACGGTAGTAGGCGATACCCGTTTTGACCGTGTGTTGCAGATACGCGAGGAGGCCAAGGACTTGCCGTTGGTAGAGCTGTTTAAAAATAATACGATGACTTTCGTTGCGGGTAGCTCCTGGCAGCCAGATGAAGATTTGTTTATCGAATATTTCAATCAGCATCCGGAAGTGAAGCTGATTATAGCTCCACATGTGATTGACGAAAATCATTTAGTGGAAATTATCGGAAAATTGAAACGTCCGTATGTTCGCTATACCCGTGCAGATGAGAAGAATGTACGTAAAGCCGATTGCTTGATTATAGATTGCTATGGATTGCTATCATCCATATATCGTTATGGGGAAATCGCTTATATCGGTGGTGGTTTCGGGGTAGGCATTCATAATACTTTGGAAGCTGCGGTTTATGGCATTCCGGTTATTTTCGGTCCTAAATACCAGAAGTTCCAGGAGGCCGTTCAGCTATTGGAGGCCAAAGGCGGATTTTCTATCAAAAACTATGATGAGTTGAAAACTTTGTTGGACCGTATGCTGACTGATGAGGCATTTTTGCGTGAAGTCGGTACTAACGCGGGAGCATACGTAACTGACAATGCGGGGGCAACGGATAAGATATTAAGTATGATAAACTTCTAAAAAAGAGATGGGGGTGTGCCAAAAAAGAAACAAATAGTAAGTAAGTTTTTGTTTTGACACACCTTCATCACTTTTTTTTATTTATACCAATCTGAATACATCAGGTAATTATGCGCTATTTTCTGATTTAACTCTTTGGCTTGCTCCGGATCTACTTTCTTTATAAATTTTGCAGGCACTCCGCCCCAGATACTTCCGGGCTCTATCACCGTGTTACTCAACACTAGTGAGCCGGCGGCAACAATAGCCCCTTCTCCCACTATGGCGTGGTCTAGTAGGGTTGACCCCATTCCCACGAGGGCATAGTCTTTAATGGTAGCTCCATGGATGGTTACATTGTGTCCCACTGACACATGGTCTCCTATCTCTATGGTCGATTTCTCATATAAAGTATGCAGCACGCTTCCATCCTGAATGTTCACCCCGTTTCCGATACGGATGGAGTTGACGTCACCGCGAAGCACGGTACTGAACCAAATGCTGCAATCGCGCCCCATTTTCACATCGCCGATGATAACTGCATTATCTGCTAAAAAACAATTTTCTCCAAATTCGGGAGTAAAACCTCTTACTGATTTTATTAATGCCATTTTTTTTAGATTGATTAATGATGGATGGTTGATGGATGAATGATTGATGATTGATAATTGATTGAACATTAATCATTCGTTATTGCTGCACACGCTTCTTTTAACCATTCCTGTTCTTCTTTGTTCAGGTCCGGTGAAAGCTTATCATAAACTTTCCGGTGGTACTCGTTCAGCCATTCTATTTCTTCCGTTGCCAACATCTCTTTGATGATACCTTTTTTGCAGATAGGACAAAGGGTAATGGTCTCGAATTTTAGATAATTCCCAAACAGGCCTTCACCTGCCGGGATGGTTAATACCAGGTTCTCCGTACGTATACCGTGACTTCCGGCTTTATATACCCCGGGTTCATTAGATGTAACCATACCTGCTTGCAAGGCGACTGGATTTTCATTCATACGGATACTTTGAGGCCCTTCGTGCACATTCAGGAAATGTCCTATGCCATGTCCTGTCCCATGTAAGAAGTTCATGCGATGTTTCCATATCGGCATACGGGCCAGCACGTCCAGTTGTGCACCTCTTGTACCTTCGGGGAATACTGCCATGGCAAGGGCGATATGTCCTTTCAATATCAGGGTGTAATCTGTTTTTTCTTCTTCTGTCAGTTCGCCCAGCGCAATGGTGCGTGTGATATCGGTTGTTCCGTCAAGATATTGTGCTCCCGAATCCAGTAGCAGGAAACCTTTGGGTTGCAAAGGAACATCAGTTTCGGGGGTAGCTTCATAATGTACGATAGCCCCATGCTCCTTATATCCGGCGATGGTATCGAAGCTTTCACCCATATATAAGGGTTGCGCTGCACGGAACTCGTGTAATTTCTTGTCTACGCTGATTTCTGTTTCCTTACTTGTATGGACAGCTTCCTCCAGCCATTTCAAGAACTTTACCAAGGCTACGCCGTCGCGTTGCATTGCTGCATGAATACCGGCAATTTCCTGTTCGTTGCGAATTGCTTTAAGAAGGGTTACCGGCGAAGCGCCTTCAATAATTCGGCAATCCGGACAGATGGCGGAATAAACGGCATAATTTGTTTTGGAAGGATTGAGCAGAAGAGTATCAACTGACAAGTTATTCAAAAAATACTCAATATCTTCGTATGAGTGGATGGAAACATTCGCTTCTTTTAAATAGGCGGAAAGTTCTCCTGTCACTTTTTGAGGATGGATGAAGAAATGCGCTTCATTTTTACTAATCAACAAGTAGCTGACAACTACGGGATTGCAATGTACGTCATTGCCACGTATGTTGAGCGTCCATGCAATTTCGTCCAATGCGGAAATCAACAATGCCTCTGCTCCGGCTTTTTTCATTTCCTCACGGATAGTCGTCAACTTTTCCTTGCAACTTTTTCCGGCATATTGATTTTCGTAAATAAAGGCTGGACCCTCGGGTATGGCAGGTCGGTCCTCCCATATCTTATTCATAGGGTCTTTTATGCTTTTTATGGTAATACCATTCTTTCCCAATTCATCCTGCAATTGTTTTGCTTCCTCTGTGGAAAATACTTTTCCATCGATACCCACCACTGCACCGGTTTTTAAACTCGTTTTCAGGAATGTAGGAATACTGGGTGTTTCGGGCAGCATTTCTTTGTATAAATCAATACCGCTGCCTTCCAGTTGTTGGGCGGCTTGGAGAAAGTAGCGGGAATCAGTCCATAATCCTGCCCGCTCCTCGGTGATGACTACCGTACCTGCCGAGCCGGTGAAACCTGATATCCATTCTCTTGATTGCCAGTGTGGCGCTACATATTCACTTAAATGCGAATCTGTACTGGGAATGATAAAAGCATTAATGCCTTCCTCTTTTAGTAATGTTCGGAGCGCGTCTACACGCTGATTGGTTGTTCGATTCATATTTACTATATAAAAATAGGTGTGTTTTCTTCTCCAAAGTTACTTACTTTCCTTTAATAACCAGCTATCTCTTATGATTTATGTGCTTATTTTATGCTTCTGCCCTGTGAAAGTTATTTCATAGCGTGCTCAAGGCTAAGGAAAATATAGCCTAATATTTATTCGTTCCACCATGGAGTACTTTTTGTTCCACCATGGTGGAATAAAACTTCCTCCATGATGGAACGAAACTTTCTCCATGGTGGAACAATTTAATATTAGGTGCTTTTTTCCTTAGCTACCGCGATGGGACTTTAAGAACCTGCCTGTCTGCAATGATACCACTGCGACTATTCAAAAACTGCCATTTTAGGTTTTCAAGAGTAATATCAATCGTGCATTGTAAATTGTCAAATCGTAAATCAGATAATTTATCATTTTTTTTGCAGAAAGTTTTGTGAATAAAGAAAGTATGTGTAAT
>ULTJ01054464.1_pt1 | contig 20467 bp, 18 predicted proteins | sample 1957491 | NCBI WGS metagenome assembly ULTJ01 (sample SAMEA4835731, study PRJEB28245) | human gut metagenome | biome: gut microbiome; material: fecal sample | place: Denmark | collected 2008 | reverse complement strand
TGCGAATGCTCCCGCCGTTCGGCCTGCCGGAGTACCACAGGGGCGATTACACCGGCACGATAGAGGCATTGAATGCCGTTTCGACCTATGTGCGTGAGCTGCGAGCAAAGTATATCGTCATGGTGCAGGGCAATGTTGCGGCAAACCTTGACCTCAAGGCCGCAATGCGCCATCATATAAAAAGCGGGGCGGAGATAACCGCCATCTGCACCGAGCGCACGCCCGAGTACCGCCACCACCGCTATGTCGTGGATGCAGACGGCTTTGCCCGCCGCATGATATTTAACCAGACAACAGGCGGCGAGGGGCTTGCGTCATTGGAGGCGTATATAATCTCCAAGGAGCTTCTCATCACCATGATGGATGCCTGCGCCGCGGCCAACCACTATCACTTCCACCGTGATGCGATAGCGGCGTATCTTGAAAACGGCGGCAAGGTCAATGTGTACCTGCACCCCGGATATGCAAGGCGCATCATGAGCCTGGATACCTATTTTGATGCGAGCATGGATATGCTCAAGCCCGAGTGCCGTGCCGAAATGTTCCCGCCCGAGCGACCGGTGCGCACCAAGAGCCACGAGGATGTCAGCACCTACTACGGCGAGGAGGCGTTTGTCACAAACAGTCTCGTTTCCGACGGCTGCATCATCGAGGGCGAAGTGAAAAACTGCGTTTTGTCCTCCGATGTGCGCATTGCCCCGGGTGCGAAGATAGAAAACTGCATCCTCATGCGTGGAGCGAAGATAGGCGAGGGGGTCATTCTGAACTCCGTCATCGCCGATAAATATGCGTCCGTTTCGGCGTTCCGGACGCTCATGGGCAGCGAGAAGCTGCCGATAGTAATTCCGAAAAACAGCAACATCTAAGTAAGAGGATCATCAATGTATAAAAGTCAGATCTCCCGTGACGAGGTGCGCTCGGCGATAGAAGATAAGCTGTGTGCGCAGTTCGGCGTCACAAGTAAAAACGCAACAGACGATCAGGTGTTCCGTGCCTCGGCAATCGTTATCCGTGAGATAATGAGCCGCCTTCTGGCCCTCGGCGAGGACAGGAAGCCCGACCGTGAGGTGCATTATCTGTCCATGGAGTTTCTCATGGGCAGGAGCCTTATGAAAAATGCCTTCAATCTGGGCATTTCCGAAGCGCTCATCGGGGCGCTCGGTGACCTCGGAAGAAACGCAAGCGACATTTTCGAGGAGGAAAACGACGCAGGTCTCGGCAACGGCGGTCTCGGCAGACTCGCCGCCTGCTACATGGACTCCATGGCGTCGCTCGGTATCCCCGCAACGGGCTACTCGATATGCTACGAGCTGGGCATCTTCCGGCAGAAGATACGGGACGGCAAGCAGACCGAGGTAGCCGACGACTGGCGCTCGGCAGCCGAGAGCTGGCTCGTGACCCGCTCGGACGAGGCTGTCGAGGTGCGCTTTGGCGGACACATCGTCCCGCACTGGGATAATTACGGCCACTACCACGCCGAGCATATCGGCTACACCACCGTCACCGCCGTGCCGAGAGATATGCTCATCGCAGGCTACAAGGGCGAGACGGTCAACACCCTGCGCCTTTGGGATGCACGCAGCACCACGGCGCTCGATATGTACCTGTTCTCCGAGGGCGAGTATGTAAAGAGCCTTGAGCAGCGCACCATGAGCGAGGTCATCACCAAGGTGCTCTATCCCGCCGACGACCACATTCAGGGCAAGCAGCTGCGGCTCAAGCAGCAGTATTTCTTCGTCTCGGCGACCGTGCAGTGCATCGTGCGCAAGCACATGGAGCGCTACGGCGACATTCGCTCCTTTGCCGAGCACCATGTCATTCAGATAAACGACACCCACCCCACGCTCGTTATCCCGGAGCTCATGCGCATTTTCATGGACGAGTACGGTCTCGGCTGGGACGAGGCGTGGCGCATCGTGACCAATGCCGTTGCGTACACCAACCACACCGTCATGAGTGAGGCACTCGAAAAGTGGCCGCAGGAGCTTATCCAGACGCTGCTGCCCCGTGTGTGGGAGATACTGTGTGAGATAAACCGCCGCTGGTGCGAGTACCTGCGCTCGCAGTTCGGCGAGAGCGAAAAGGTCGGCAGAAATCTTATCATCCAGGACGACGGCGTTCACATGGCAAACCTCTGCCTTGCCGCCTGCTTCAAGATAAACGGTGTTTCGGCGCTGCACGGCGAGATACTGAAAACGGAGCTGTTCCGTGATGTGTGCTCGCTCACGCCCGAGCGCTTTACCTATGTAACCAACGGCATCGACCACCGCCGCTGGCTTGCGCAGATAAACCCGAGGCTGAATTCCCTCGTGTGCGACCTGCTCGGCAGCGAAAGCTACCTGCAAAAGCCCGAAACGCTCATCCGCCTTGCCGATTTTGCGGACGACACCGCCGTTCGGGACAGGGTCAACGAGATAAAGCTCCTCAACAAGCAGGACTTTGCAGCCTTCGCCCGCAAGCAGGACGGCTTTGTCCTCAACACGGATGCGATTTTAGATGTGCAGGTCAAGCGCTTGCACGAGTATAAGCGCCAGCTCATGTGCGCCATGCTCATAACCCGCCTGCAAAACCTGCTGCATGAGCAGCCCAACATAGACTTCACGCCCCGCACCTTCGTGTTCGGCGCAAAGGCCGCAGCGGGGTATTACACCGCAAAGCGAATCATAGAGCTCATCCTTTCGCTTGCCGACGATGTGAATCACGACCCTAAGTGCAAGGGCAAGCTACAGGTATATTTCATGGAAAACTACCGTGTCTCCGCCGCCGAAGCGCTCATGCCCGCAGCGCAGGTGTCAGAGCAGATATCCACCGCCGGCAAGGAGGCCTCCGGCACGGGCAACATGAAGCTCATGCTCAACGGTGCGGTCACCATCGGCACGCTCGACGGCGCAAATGTCGAGATGCACGAGCGGCTCGGTGATGAGAATATGTTCCTTTTCGGTCTGCACGCCGACGAGGTAACGGCACTCAAGGCCGCCGGCTACGACCCCAAGGCATACGCCGAGCGGGATCCGGAGCTCACGGCGGTGCTCGAACGCTTCAGCCGCGGATTCAGAGACGGCAAGAGCTACTCCGACTTGGTGTCGGGGCTTTTATACGGCGGCGATCCGTATATGCTCATCGCCGACTACCGCAGCTATGTTGAGACCCATGACAGAATGTACGCATCGATATCCGATGACGGCGAGAGAGCACGACTTTCGATAATAAACACCGCACAGGCCGGCATTTTCGCCGCCGACAGAGCGGTCAGTGAATACGCAGAGGGAATATGGAAGATAAAACTGTAATAGTGATCGGCGCAGTGAATATGGATATCTGCGGCAGACCCGATAATGAGCCGAGACTGCATGATTCAAACCCGGGCGTTATAAGCCTGACCCCGGGCGGAGTGGCACGAAACATTGCGCATAACCTGTGCCTGCTTGGGCTCAAGGTCAAATTCATCACCGCCATTGGCAGCGATTTCTACGGCGAGAGCCTGTATGAAAGCTGCACCGCACTCGGCATGGATATGCACATGACCCGCCGTCTTACCGGCGGGCGCACATCGAGCTATCTGTATGTGACCGATGAAAAGGGCGAAATGCTCATCGGCGTGTCCGACACCGATATTTCCGGCAGCATCACACCGGAATTTCTCAAGGAGCACCTAAATGAGATAAACGCCGCAGATGCCGTTGTGTTTGACGGTAACCTCACGACCGAGACTATCTCGTGGATAGCCGAAAATGTCACCGCTCCGCTGTACGCAGACCCGGTGTCCTCGGCGAAGGCAGACAGGCTCAAGCCTGCGCTGAGCAAACTTCAGGCGTTCAAGCCGAACGAATTGGAGGCCAAGAGCATGACCGGCGAGAGCACCTCTCTGTTTGCTGCCGAAGCGCTGCTCAATGCCGGTGTCAAGCGGGTGTTCGTGAGCTTAGGCCCCGACGGCATAGTCGCCGCCGAGGATGCCGAGATCGTGAAGCTTCCCTGCGAAAAGGTCAATGCCGTGAACACCACCGGCTGCGGCGATGCCGCCACCGCCGCCATCATCTGGGCGGGCGTGCAGGGACTTGACCATGTCTCCGCCGCAGCCGCCGCCATGAAGGCCGCCGCCCTCACCATCGAGTGCCCGCAGACGGTAAATCCCGAACTGAGCGCCGAGCTTTTAGTCTGAGTCGACGAAAACCGAACCGCTATGATGAAAAAACCGAGGTGAATTTTCACCTCGGTTTTGCTTATTCTGTTTTACTGCTGATTGCTGTCTGCGTCGTCGTTATCCGAGTAGTGGATGCGCTTTCCGCAGAACGGGCAATAATCACCTGTTGCGATAGGCAGCCCTTTCTTGCAGTAAGGGCAGCTCCAAATAATAAGGAAGTAGATGATAAATGCGACCAACACAGCGGCGTTGATATAAAGGAGAACCATACTATTGACGAACTCGTAAGTGATGTAGAGCACTAAAACGATGCTAAAAGTTATCAAAGCAGCTCGATTGCGCAGCTTAACGGGGTCTTTCATGTGCAAACACCTCCAATTAAAAGTTAGCACAAAGGGGCGATCCGGTTATACTAATTCTTATTCAGTCCGTTCATATATTCGTTGTAGATATCGTCGGCGGACTTGACATTCTCCGTCGGCGTGGGCGTGGGCGTAGGGGTCGGCATGCTCTCGGTCACGGCGGGCTTAGCGTCGTTAAACACATCCAGCGCATCCGGCAAAACGCCTGCTGCCGATGCGGCGGCAAAGCCGCACACCAGTAAAAACACCACGATTATCACCCACAGCGCCGCTTTGCTGCGCAGGGGATTTTTTTCTGCGGCCTTCTCACGGGTCGTCGCCTTGTAGGCTCGGGCATCGAGTGAGTTCATGCGACCGGATATCCGGCTCCGGCGTGAAATGAGCTGTTTTCCCATGAGCGCATCTTTGTTTTTAGGGTCGTCTGCGAGCACCTCGTCAAACAGGGCGTCCGCATCCGACCAATAACCTTGTGAGATCAGATGATATGCTCTCTCGACCTTGTGAGCCTCCGCCTTTTGCTCGGGCGTGTTCTTCAGCAGTTCCTCAAAAGTGGTCTTGTCTTCCGTATCGGACACCTCCGTTCCAAAAAATTTAATATATTGTACCATTATCTCGTATACAGGTCAATGTTGAATTTTTGCGGCGGATGTATTACAATTCGCTCAGGAAGTGAATAAAATGAAGAGACTTATAATTTTTGATCTTGACGGCACGCTACTCGACACGCTCGAGGATCTGTGCGATGCGACAAATTACGCTCTGCGCTCGGAAAATTTCCCCGAACGGAGCCTTGACGAGGTGCGCAATTTTGTCGGCAACGGCATAAGGCTGCTTATAGAGCGTGCCGTGCCGCAGGGGACGGACAAGGCTGTGACCGACCGTGTTTTTGAGGTGTTCAAGAGCTATTACACCGACCACTGCACGGTAAAGACGGTGCCGTATGCCGGTATTGCCGATGTTCTCCGGCTTCTCAAGGCGCAGGGGTATCTGCTGGGCGTGGTGTCGAACAAGGCCGATGCGCCCGCAAAGGCGATAGTTGCGCACTATTTCCCCTCGGTGTTCGACTCGGTCGTCGGCGAGCGTGAGGGCGTGCGCAAAAAGCCCGCACCCGACGCCGTGTTCGAGACGGCAAGGGCGCTCGGCTGCCCGACGGACGAGCTTTGCTATGTCGGCGACTCCGATGTCGATGCCATGACGGCGCAGAATGCAGGCTGCCGCTGCGTTTTGGTGTCGTGGGGCTTTCGTGAGCGAAAGCTTTTGGAGAGCTTTTCGCCGTCGGCCGTCGTCGATACGGCAGAGGAACTTGCAAAGGAGCTGATAAAATGAAGATAAACAAGAAGCTTTTGCAGGCCGCCGCAAGCGCTGCGATCGGATATGCCACCGGCATGCTCAATCCGGCGTATGTCATCGGGCTGCGCAAGGGCTACGATATCCGCAAAAAGGGCTCGGGAAACCCGGGCGCGTCGAATACCATCATTCTTGAGGGCAAAAAGGCGGGGCTGTTCGTCATGGCATTTGATATCAGCAAGGCCGCCGTCGCCGTGAGCCTGAGCCGCCGGCTGTTTCCGAAGTACGACTGTGCGGGCGAGCCCGCCGGTACGGCCTGCGTGCTCGGCCACATGTTTCCGGCAACGCTCGGGTTCAGGGGCGGCAAGGGGCTTGCCTGCCTCGGCGGCGAGATATTGGCGTTCAGTCTGCACGATTTTGCGACCATGCTGTTTTTTGAAAGCGTCCTTTTGATGGCGACACGCTATATCTGCCTTGTGCCCATCACACTGTCGGTGGCGTATCCCATTTATCACGGCCTCGAGACCGGCAACTGGAAGGGCTCCGCCATCCTCGGCTCCGTTGCCCTGCCGGTGCTTGCAAAGCACATTGAGAATCTCCGCCGCATCGCCGAGGGCAAGGAATTAAAGGTCGACTTTCTTTGGAACAAGGAGGGCGAGCTTGAACGCACCGGCTGGGAGGAAGAAGAATAAAATTCAAACTTTTCTTTGTTTTGCCAAAGAAAAGTTTTTTCAATAGCGAACGAACACTTTTGCTAGTCGTAATTGCAGTAGCCCGATTTGCAACAAAAGCGAACTTTAGGTGCGTCCGTTCAACGCCCTGCGTCAGTTAAACAGGTGCGAGTAGTTTACTGCGCACCGATTGGTTGATGGACAGACTAAACTTCAGCACGCACCCACCGGTCGTGCTGAGGCAGTAACGAATAGCAGAAGCGTGAATCCGTATTGAAAAAACCGGTCGGGCTGACGCAAAGGCGAACAGCATAAGCGTAGAGGCGTATTGAAAAACCGCCCTTTGGAATCCCGGTACGGGGTATCGGTGCACCGGCCGATTTATCTGCGGAGGTTTAATCCTCTGCGGATAGTTTGCACTGCACCGATAGGTTGATGTACGGGCTAAACTTTAGCTTGCACCCACCGGTCGGGCTGATGCAGTAACGACAAGCAAAAGCCTTAATGCGTATTGAAAAACCGACGGTATCATCCGTCGGTTTTTTCAGCATATAATTTGTACGGCCTGCGGGCAGGTCTCGAGCGTCAGCTCCAGATGTGCGCCGCCGTCCTCGCCGTCGAAGGACCATGGTTCCGGCTCATCGAAGGTGAATTTTGCGTGGCCGGTTTGCAATATAATAATATTCTCGTTTGAAAAGTCGTGCGCCACAACGACCTGAGCTGCCAGCGGCAGAACGGATGCTGCGCTGGGGAGCTTGCGCACCAGGATCAGCTCGTGCAGACCGTCGCCGAGATCGACGATATCGCGGGGCAGCGCCACCGTGCCGCCGACGGAGTAGGAGTTTGACAGCCCACCGTAGAGAAACTCGCCGTCGAGCTCGCCGCCGTCATACTCGACATGCACATGGCGGGGCTTGAGGCTTCCCAGACTTTTTGCCGCACCGATGAGGTACGCCACCTGACCGAGCGAGCGCTTTGCGTCCTGCGGAGTAGCGTAGCTGACCTCGGTGAATGCGCCGAAGGCTGCGACATAGTTAAAATATCCGCCGTCATGCCTGCCGATATCAAACGGCATGAGCTTGCCGTTAAGAAACCTGCGGGCGCCGCCCAAAATGTCGTTTTTCACAAGGCCGAGCGTGCGGGCAATGTCGTTTGCCGTGCCGATGGGGATATAGCCCACCGGAGGGCGATCGTCCAGCGTCATGAGCCCCGCTATCACCTCGGCAAGCGTGCCGTCGCCGCCGAGAACAAGGAGCTTGTCAAACTCGGCTGCGTGCTCGGCCGCAAGCTCGGTCGCATGGGCTCTGTGCTGCGTGAAAAACAGCGACACCGTGCAGCCTGCGTCGCTTAAAAGCTTCAGTGCCTCGGGCAGTCCATGCTTATATCCGCCCCTGCCTGCGGCGGGGTTGATTATCATCATCAGTTTTTCCATATCTATCACCCGTCCGACATTTTACCACATTGATATTACTATGGCAATATGCTGCATGTTATTGTATAATAGAGAAAAAACCAAGGAGGCTCGCCATGAAGTACAGGGAGCTTATCGACAAAATGACGCTTGAGGAGAAGGCAGGGCTGACCTCGGGCATGGATTTCTGGCACACCAAGCCCATTCCCCGACTCGGCATCCCCTCGATGCTGCTGTCGGACGGCCCGCACGGCCTGCGCAAGCAGGAGTGGCAGTCGGATCATTTAGGCATGCACAGGTCTGTGCCTGCGACCTGCTTTCCCACGGCGGCGAGCCTTGCAAACTCATGGGACACCGACATGATAGAGCGGCTCGGCCGGGCACTCGGTCTCGAGGCTGCGAGCGAGGGCATAAGCGTGCTTTTAGGCCCCGGCTGCAACATCAAGCGCAACCCCCTGTGCGGCCGCAACTTTGAGTATTTTTCGGAGGACCCGTACCTGTCGGGCAAGTCGGCGGCGGCACTGATCCGGGGCGTGCAGTCAAACGGAATTTCCGCCTGCGTCAAGCATTTTGCGGCAAATTCGCAGGAGCTGCGGCGTATGTCCAACGACTCGGTCGTTGATGAGCGCACGCTGCGTGAAATTTACCTGCCGTCGTTCGAGATGGCGGTCAAGGAGGGCGGGGTCAAATGCGTCATGACCTCGTACAATCGCTTAAACGGCGAGTACACCAACGAAAACACCCACCTTTTGCAGGACATTCTCTACGGCGAGTGGGGCTATGACGGCATGGTCGTCACCGACTGGGGCGGCAACAACGACAGGGTCAAGGCGCTTGCTGCCGGAGACAACCTCGAAATGCCGTACTCCGGCGGCGACACCGACCGCTATGTGGCGCAGGCCGTGCGTGACGGCGTGATATCCGAGGAGCTTCTGAACGAGCGTGTCGATAAAATTCTCGACATGATATTCACGACCCGCAAGGCGTTTGACTACAAGCACTATGACAAGGCCGAGCACCATCGGCTTGCTGCCGGATTTGCCGAGGAGACGGCGGTGCTGTTAAAAAACGACGGCATTTTGCCGCTCAGGAGCGGGAGCGTCGCCGTCATCGGCGACTTTGCGAAAACGCCGAGATATCAGGGTGCGGGCAGCTCGCTCGTGAATTCGACAAGGGTCGACAACGCCCTCGATGCGCTCAGGGCGGAGGGCGTGCGCATAGTCGGCTTCGAGCCGGGCTATCGCCGTGGCGGCGGACGCAGCTCGAGGCTGTGCGCCAAGGCCTGTGAGCTTGCGATGAGAGCCGAGACCGTTTTGCTGTTTCTCGGCCTTGACGAGGGCGGCGAGGCCGAGGGCATCGACCGCAGCGATATGCGTCTGCCGGAAAATCAGCTTGAGCTGCTGACGGCGCTTTCCGCCGTGAGCCGCAATATCGTTGTCGTGCTCTCCTGCGGCGGGGCGGTCGAAATGCCGTGGCAGGACAGGGCAAGGGCGGTCGTACACGGCTTCCTCGGCGGTCAGGCTGGGGCAACGGCGATGGCGAGACTACTCACCGGCAAGGCAAATTTCAGCGGCAAGCTCTCGGAGACCATCCCGCTTCGCTATGAGGATATGCCCTCTGCGCCCTACTATCCCGGGCGTGAGAAAACGAGCGAATACCGTGAGGGGCTGTTCGTCGGCTACCGCTATTTCGACACGGCGCAAAAGCCGGTGCTCTACCCCTTCGGCTACGGCCTGAGCTACACACAGTTCAGGTATTCCGACCTCAAGATAGACGGCGACACGGTGTCGTTTTCTGTCGAAAACACGGGCAAAATGTCGGGCGCAGAGGTTGCACAGCTATACATTGCGCCGAAAACGAACGGCACATTCCGCCCGGCGCAGGAGCTCAAGGGCTTTGTGCGCATTACACTTGCGCCGAACGAGAAAAAGCGTGCGGAAATTACGCTTACCGACCGCAGCTTTGCCCTGTGGAGCACGAAGCACAATGACTGGGTCGTCGAGTCGGGCGAGTATGAGATACTTGTCGGTGCATCGAGCCGGGATATCCGCCTGCACGGCACGGTGACGAGAAAGGGCATTACCGAAAAGTTCTATGATAGCCCCGAGCTTGCACCGTACTACACCGGAGATGTCATGGCGGTGCCCGATGCGGCGTTCGAGGCGCTTCTGGGTCGCCCCATCCCGCAGCGTAATTGGGACAGGGAAGCGCCGTTCGGCTTCAACGACTGCGTAAGTCAGGGCGAATACCTCAGGGGCGGGCTCGGCAAGGCGATATACAACGGCGTGCGCCTTGTGCGAAACGGACTGCTGCTTTGCGGCAAAAAGATGGCGGCGAATAACTTCATGTACATCCTCGATGTTCCCTACCGCAACATCGCCCGCATGACCGGGATATTTAACGACGAGCAGGTGTATGCGCTTTTAAAGGTCGTCAACCGTGAAAAGGGCGGCGTCCGTGCGTTTATAAATGCGACAAAAGAGCGCAAAACGGCAAGAAAGTGATTGTTTTGTCAAAGTTCATATGGTAGAATAACTATATTGAGACCCAAAAAATGATATTGTGGGGGAGAAAATGAAAGACCTGAAACACATCAGATTTTTTGAGCAGCTGCTCGATCAGGCCAACAACGAGCTTGTCATGCAGGCCAAGGCAGACGGCAAGGTGGCGGTCGGCTACACCTGCTACTATGTGCCCGAGGTGCTGCTCAACTGCGGCAGCGCCTTCAGCGTCCGCCTGAGCGCACCCAACACCGGCTCGCTGGATATCAGCCAGTACTACATGACCAGCTTCATCTGCGGCTACGCCCGTGCGCTGTTCGAGCGTGCGTTTGAGGGAGGGTACAACTTCATCGACTTCTACGCCTCGTCCGACACCTGCCAGCAGATGGTGCGTGTGGTGGAGAACTTCCACGAGATGCAGCTCATCGACAATCCAAAGTTCGACTACGGCATCATCGACGCACCGATGAAGGTGTCTCCCCACGGACTTAAGATGTACATAGGTCAGATAAAGGCGCAGTTTCTCGATAAGCTCAGCGCCGGGTACGGCGTTGATGTCTCCGATGAAGCCATCCGCAAGGCCGTCGGGCAGCACAACGAGATGTGCGGCATTTTTGAGGAGATATCGGAGCTGCGCAAGGCGGAAAACCCCGTCATCACGCCGAGAGAGTTCCACATTCTCTGCATTGCAAGCTACACCTGCCCGACCTATCTCATCCTGCCGTACCTGCGTGAAACGCTCGACGAGCTTAAAAAGCGTCAGCCCGACCCGGTGAACCCGTGGAGGGCGAGGGTCGTTGTCGTCGGCAGCGAGCTTGACGACTACGCTTTCTCCGAGATACTCGAAAACTGCCGCTGCTATGTCGCCGCCGACCGCTACTGCTTCGGCGCATACCCCGGCCGCCAGCGCATCGAGCTGAACGACACCGAGGACGCTCTGACGCAGGTGTGCAGAAATTATCTTGAGACCAACCAGTGCCCCCGCTTCATGTCGTCCGAGAAGATCACCGAGCGGCGCGACTATGTAAAACAGCTTGTCGATGAGTACCATGCCGACGGCATCATCTATCAGCAGGCCAAGTTCTGCGACTTCTGGGGCTACGAGCGTATGCTCAACACGCAGATAATGCGTGACGAGTACGGCGTGCCGACGATAGGCGTTGACCGTGAGTATGTCGTGCGTGGCTCGGGTCAGCTTTCGACCCGTGTTCAGGCCTTTGTCGAGAGCTTGGAGATAAAGAAAATTCAAGAGGGAGGTAAGGCAGAATGACAAAACGCATGGCAGATAATATGCAGCCGAAAACCGGCATCTACAAGCACCGTGAGTGGCGTGGACTCAAGGACACCGCCTTTGACTACGGTCAGTGGTGCGTGCTTTGGGGCAAGCTCATAAAATGGGCGCTCGGCCACCCCATTCAGAATATCAAGGCCGTTTTGCGCTACCGCTGGATGTACACCTACCTGACCGTTCCCTCGTTCTTCGACCGCATCTGCGAGGGTATGCGCGGCGCCGGCCTCAAGGGCGCAAGGTATAACCTCAACTACCTTGCCGATGTCGTTACCAGCCAGTTCGATGTCATTTTCAGCGCCGACATGAACCTGCACCCGGGCAGCAAAAAGGCCGAGGAGCTGAGCAAAAAGATAATCTGCATGGATGAGCTCGTTCCGCAGCTCATGTGCCGCGGCTTGCCCGATAACCCCGTCATTTTGTATCAGATGTTCCCCGTGTACCTGCCCTCGCTTATAAATCAGCACACCCCCGTGCATTACATCGAGCAGTCGGAGCTGTACGGCCTTCCGGCGGATGTGTGCCCGCTGCCGTCATACGAGGCGGGTGTTGCCATCGAGGACGATTTCCCGAAGATAGGCTGCTGTATGCTCTCGTGCAATATGCCCTGCGACGGCAGTATCATGACCACCGCTGTGCAGACCCGCCGCCACGGCCTGCCCGAGCAGCCGATAAATATTCCGCTGCGCTGGCTGCGTGACGATGTGCAGGAGTATGCGGTCGAGGAGTTCAAGTCTGCCGTGGAGTTTCTGGAAAAGCACACGGGCAACAAGTACGACTGGGATAAGCTCGCCGAGGCCTGCGAGATATGGAACGCACAGAACAGGGCGAAGTTTGAAAAGTGGGAGTACAACCGCACGGATATCCCGCCGCACACCGGCGCAACCGCATGGCTGTACCGCATATTCGAGCATCAGGCCGTCTGCGGCGTGCAGAGGGCTCTCGATAATGACCTCAAGGTCAACAAGCTGCTTGCAAAGCAGGTCGCCGAGCGCAAGTTCCCCAAGACCGTGCGCTACCGTGCGATCTTGTGGAATACCCCGTGCAACAACTACGCAAACTTCAACAACTGGTTACTCAACTGCTGGGGCATCGACAGCGTGTGCGAGATGATAGATATCCACGGCACCGAGCAGATCGACACCTCCAGCCGTGAAAATATGCTGTTTGGCATCGCAAAGATGTTCCAGACCTCCACCATGCGAGCCCACACCAAGGGCGGCTACGAGGTCATGGTAGACGACCTGTGGCAGAAGTATGCAGAGTATAACTGCGACATGATAATCCTCTTTGACCAGATATCCTGCAAGGGTGTCGGCGCAATAAACGGTATTTTCGAGGAGGGCGCAAAGAAGCGTGGGCTTCTCATGTGCACCGTGCGTCAGGACCTCATGGATCCGACCTCGATAAGCCGCCGTGACATGCGTGCCGATGTCAACACCTTCATGCAGACGGTCATGAACGCCGAGCCGCTCGATCCGTCACTTGTCGATTTTGACGACGACGAATGCTGGTAAAGCATAAGGGGGAATATAAAAATGAAAATAATAAAAACCGCATCGATAACGGCGTTTTCGCTGTTTCTGTTCACCGTGGCGGCGTATTGGTTCAACCTCGACACAAAGCTTGTAAAAATGCTCGAAAAGCCGATGATGAAGCACTACAACTCCATGCCGAGAGACCACAGACTATGAAAAAAGCTCCCCATTGGGGAGCTTTTTCAATACGGATTTACGCTTTTGGGTATCGTTTTTGCGTCAGCACGACCGGTGAGTGCATCTTAGAGTTAAATCTGTCCATCAACCTATCGGCGCATTATAAATTCATTGCCCGCTTGAACTTCGGCAGGACGCCGATGCCGTTTGTACGGTGGGGCGGGAGCTGATAGATATCGTGGCCGGGAAAGTCGTTGCCCTCGATGAGCAGCGGACCGTTATCCGTCACGCACACATCCCAGCCGACTATGCCCACCTGCGGCACGACCTGTCCGGCCTTCTTGACCATGTCCAGAACCTCGTCCCACAGCGGCACCTGAAAGCCCTTGATCGCAACGCCGGTGAGCGGATGCACATCGTAAAGATTGTGGCTCTTGTCCAGTGCCGGATATATAATTTTTCCGCAGTCCTCCTCAATGGGAACGACCATGCCGCCGTTGTTGAAATTATCGACATAGCGGCCGTTGCCGATGCGCAGATACGCCGCCACGACATTGGTGACGCTGCCTTGCGTGAAGGTGATGACACGGCAGGTGTTTACGGAATTGGGGTGCAGCGCCATGAGATCGTGATGCTGCACTACGCACTCCTCAAGTATGACCTGATGGCCGTTTTTGAGGTGCTCGTACAGGTCGCCGTCATATTCTGCGGCGTTTATCTTCTCGATGCCCTTGCCGCACATGCCGTCGACAGGCTTCGACATGAACACGGGGTGCTTTTTCACAAACCCGTCAAACTCCTCCCTCGTAGCGGTGGACATATCCAGCCAGTCACGGTGCATGAATTCGGAAAAGTTCTTTGCGAACTTGAGCTTGTCCTCAATCTCCGGCATGTACTTCGGGTCGTTGAAGCGCTTGATAAAGCCGTTGTTTATGCCCCTCGTGACTATCGTCTTGCGCTGGGCACGGTTGAGGTCATACATCTCGAACAGGGCATAATCCATGTAGCCTGCCTGATATACAAGGCCGCACCAGACCATGTCGAAAAAGATAAACAGCTTGCACTTGCCGCTTTTTTCGTGCACCTCGTCTATCTTTTGGAAGAACTGCCTGTAATTCATCCCGGCGATGCGGCGGATAAGATATTTCAGTTTGCCCATAGCGAGCCTCGCTTTCAGATTAGTAAACATTATTCTACCACACAGCGACCAAAAATCAAGCATGAGGGACGCAATTTCACCCGATAGCGGACGGCACCCTGTTGACTAACGCTCGGTAGTTTGATACAATTACAGTAATGTATAGAGGTGATTTATATGGCAGTAATAATTGACGGCAAGGCGCTTGCCGCTAAAATATGCGCCGAGGTGGCGGCCGAGGCTGCCAAGCTTCCGAGAAAGCCGAAGCTTGCCGCCGTGCTGGTGGGCAATGATCCCGCCTCACAGATATATGTGCGCAACAAGGAGCGTGACTGCGTAAAGTGCGGCATCGACAGCGTGCGCTGCGACCTGCCCGAGGAGACGACGCAGGCAGATCTTTTGGAGCTTATAGGCGCACTCAACGCCGATGAGAGCGTTGACGGCATTTTGGTGCAGCTTCCGCTGCCCGAGCATATAGACGAGAGCGTTGTCATAAACGCCATCCGCCCCGACAAGGATATCGATGCCTTCCACCCGATGAATGTCGGCCGCATGATAGTCGGCGAGCCTGCGCTCTGGCCGTGCACGCCGATGGGCATCATGGAGATGTTCAGGGAATACGGCATCTCGCTTGACGGCAAGGTGTGCGTCATGGTCGGCCGCAGCAACATCGTCGGCAGACCTATGGCACTTTTGATGCTGCGGGCAAACGGCACGGTCGTGTGCTGCCACAGCCACACGCAAAACCTTGCCGAAATGACCCGTCAGGCGGATATATTGGTCGTCGCCGCCGGAAGCCCGAGGCTCATAACCGGCGACATGGTAAAGGACGGCGTTGTCGTCATCGATGTCGCCATGAACCGTGACCCCGAGACGGGCAAATTCTTCGGCGATGTCGTGTTTGACGAGGTCGCCAAGAAGGCGGCGTTCATCACGCCCGTACCCGGCGGCGTAGGGCCGATGACGAGGGCGATGCTCATGAAAAACATTTTGACCGCGGCTCAGCAGCACAGGGAGACACACAAATGAAAAAGAGACTTTTCGCAAGCACAAGAGACAAGAAATAAGGCGGCGTATGCGGCGGCTTGGCGGAGTATTTCGACATTGACCCGACGCTTGTGCGCCTTTTGTGGGCGTTCGTGAGCCTCGCATCGATAGGCTGCGGCGTGCTTGCGTACTTTATCGCATGGGTCATAATACCTGAGGATAACGGAGGAGTAATTTAATGAGTAAATCACTGAAAACGGTCCAGACCGTCTGCAAGGTCTGCATGGTTCTTGCCGAGATAGCGTTCGTGCTGCTTGTTGTCGGTGCGGTGCTGATGCTCGCCTGCGGCATTTTCATCGGCGCAGGCAAGATGGATGCGCTGCTTAGCAGCGGTGCTCTCGCTCTCAACGAGATGCTTCAGCAGTACGGCGCAACGCAGGAATATGTGACGGCGGTGCTTGTCTGCATGACCATCATAATCGCTGCGGAAGCCGTCGTTGCGAAGTTTATAAATGTGTACTTCAAGCACGAGCTCAAGGCCGGCACGCCCTTCACCTTTGAGGGCGCAAAGGAGATGCTGCGCCTCGGCATAATCACCATCGCAGTTCCCGCCGGCGCAAGCCTTGCTGCAACCATAGTTTTCGACATTATGGCGGCGGGCAGCGGGCTTGACAGTGAGTTCAACTTTGAAATTTCGCTCGGCATGGGCCTTATGTTCCTCGCTCTCTCGCCGCTGCTCAAGCACGGCACCGAGCTGAGGCTGCGTGCGAAGAACGCCGAGGAGAAGCTTGCCGAGAGTAAGCCCGCCGACAGTGAAGAAGATAATTTATAATCCACTCGTAATGCTGCTTTTGGGGCTTGCCGCCGGAGCGCTGACCCGCCTCGCCGATATCTACACGCAGATACTGTGCTCGGTGTTTTCCGAGCTTTCCGTGTGGATACTTGTCGGTGTTGTCATCGTCCTCGGCTGCGACAGCCGCCGCCGTGCCTGCCTTGATATTTTTCTGTTCTGCGCAGGCATGCTCATTACATATTACCTTGTCGCAGAATATACCAACGGCATTTGGGGTTGGAGCTTTGTCTACGGCTGGGCGGCGTTCACGCTGCTCACGCCGGTGCTCGCCTACCTCACATGGTTTGTAAAGTCCGGCGGCGTGTTTGGCAGGGTGATTTCCGTCGGCATAATCTTAGTCACGCTCGTCTCGAGCGTGTTCTACGGCGGCCCGCATTTTTACGATATCATCATTTGTCTTGCCTTGGCCTACCTGCTGTTTGTGAAGAAGAAAAAATCCCGTTCGAGATGAACGGGATTTTTCATATGTAGAAGATTATTTCATCGTTATTGCATCGATGGGGCAGTGCCTCTCGCAGACGCCGCAGCCGTGACAATCCTCGGGTCTGGCGAGGAACGAAACATTGTGGATGGGGTTTTTCTCGTTGGGGATAATGTCGATGCAGTATGCGGGGCAGTCCTCCTCGCAGATGCCGCAGCCGTCGCACACGGTGGTGTCGACAACGGGCTTTTTCCACTGCTCCTTGGGGATGAACTTGCAGGCCTTACCCTCGTTATCGAGAATGCTCTCGTACTCGCAGATATGGCTGCAAGCGCCGCAGTCGATGCAGCGGTTGGGGTCGATCTCGTGCTGCTCCTTCATTTCGCCGGAGATGGCCCTTACGGGGCACAGCTGGGCGCAATCGTCGCAGCCGTTGCATTTATCGGTAATTTTATAAGCCATAATTTACTCCATTCTGCCGCTTTTTGCAGCTTACTGATTGCCCTTCCTGATGCCTAACTTCTTGAGCGCATCCTCGGAGGGAACGCCGTCCTTGGACCAGCCGCGAACGGCGAAATACGCCTTCTTGAGCTTGTCGGCGCCGTCCTTGGCCTCGACCTCGGTGGTCTCGCCGTCGGTCTTGCCTGCGCCTGCAAACAGGGTGGTCATGTATCTTTCAAGGGCGTAGCCGCGCTCGCCGCAGCGGAGGTACTTGCCGAGATTCATCTTCATGCCGACGGCATACTTCATCTCACGGTCGTGATGGAACACCGACAGCGGGAAGAACAGAAGCTGGGGGTGCTTGTTGAGGATGCTCAGCACGGGGCCTAACTTTGCGACCTTCTTGTTGAACGAAACGGTGATCGGGCTCTTGGGATCGGTAAACAGCACGGCGGGGAAGATGGCATAGCCGGTGAACGGGCACTGGCCGGTGGCCTCGATGGCTTCGAACAGATCCTCCATGAGCATGCTCAGGTCGGCCTTTGCCTTGGGGCTGCCGCCGTCGATGCGCATGCCGAGATTGTCCAGAAATGCGGGGAAGCCGCTGAGCTCGTCGCCGCACAGCAGTGCAAGCGGCTCTTTCTCGGGGACATTGCTCTCGTCGTCGTTTATCTCAACTGCGTGCACGCACTTGATCGGGCAGGAAAGGCAGCCCTTTGCGGTCTCCGCTGCGGGAGCGGTGCTGCCGCCGTCTGTGAGTGCGGGAGTGCCGACGATGCTAAGTGCGCCGAGCTTCGGCAGCTGCTCGCCGGTGATGGGATGCTCTCTGAGGTAGCTTACCCACTTCTTGTTCCAAGCGGTGGTCTTTTTCTCGTTGCTGACAACGACATGCTTGTTGCCGGAAACGGCGACGGCCTTGAGGTTCTTCCAGCCGAACACTGCGCCGATGCCGGAGCTGCCCTCGGCACGGTCACGGCTGAAAACGCCGGCGTTCTCGCCGAGCTCCTCGCCTGCGGTGCCGATGCCGACGATGCCGCACTTTACACGGCAGCCGTAGTCTCTGTCGAGAAGGTCACGGATCTGCTGCTCGGCGTCCGCCGGGCGCTTGCCCCATACATCCTCGTTGTCGGCATTGCGGAGAGTGAAGGTGTCGTTATAAATTTCGAGCCAGGAATGCTCGGGGCATTTACCGGTGAGAACGAGGGCGTCGTAGCCCGCTCTCTTGAGGTAGTAGCCGAAGGTACCGCCGCAGTTTGCGGAGGCGACGGTGCCGGTCTTTGCGGAAATTGCGGAAATGTTAAAGCGGCCGGAGCTGGGAGCACCCGTGCCGGTGAGAGGTCCGGTAGAGATAACGATAACATTCTCCTCGGACAGTGCCTCCTCCTTGCCGGTCAGGTGGTCGTAGAGAATTTTGGCGGCCATCGACTTGCCGCCGAGGTACAGTTCCTTTTCCTTGTCGCTCCACGGATAGTCTTCGAGCTTACCGGTCGTAAGGTCGAATTTCGCAACTTTATCCATGTATCCGGAGTACTTGCTCATTACATCAATCCTTTCAAATTTGCCTTGTGGGCATATCCGCCGTGACGGCTGACCGAAACCGCTTTGTGCGGGCCCCCCCAAAGAATAAAATTGTTAATTCCTAAACTTAGCCCACTATATCACAAAAAATCAGCGTTTTCAATATACAAACTTGCAGAGACTGCTAATATTTTATCATAAAAAAACTCCCCTTTTGGGGAGTTTTAGACATTTATGCTCGTAATCGTCTATCTGCGTCACGCATGGCCTTGCGCAGGAAGAAGAAGCTGAAGACAAACGACACGATCTCGGCTATGAGGAAGCACCACCAGATGTTGTTCACATCGCCGGTGAGGCTCAACAGATACGCCGCCGGAATGAGGGCGAATATCTGACGCATGCAGCTTGTGATGAGCGAGAACATGCTCTTGTTGAGCGCCTGACACGCAGAGCCGGCCACGATGCAGAATGCCGCAATGGGGAAGTGGAAGGCGATGCGCCTGAGCGCATGGGTGCCGATATCGAGCATCTCCGCCGAGGGGTTGAACGCCGACAGCAGCAGCCCCGGAGCAAGCTCAAACAGGGCAAGCCCCGTCAGCATGAGCACCGCCGCAAACAGCACGCCGTATTTTATCGTGCGGTGGATGCGGTCGACCTTGCCTGCGCCGTAGTTGTAGCCGATGATGGGGATAAGGCCGTTGTTTATGCCGAACACGGGCATGAAGAAAAAGCTTTGCAGCTTAAAGTACGCACCGTACACGGCGACGGCGGTCTTGGTAAACGACACGAGCAGCAGGTTCATGATGTAGTTTGTCAGCGAGCCTATGCACATCATGATGATGGACGGGAAGCCAATTTCATAGATCTCGCCGATGATGCGTCCGTTGGGGCGGAAGAACTTAAGCCCGAGCGGGACCTCACGGTTGCGCTTGAGGTGGAAGAAAAGACCCAGCCCGGCGCCGACGGCCTGACCGAGCACCGTTGCCACCGCTGCGCCCGCCGTGCCCATTGCGGGCAGGCCGCACCAGCCGTAGATGAAAAACGGGTCGAGCACTATATTCGTCACTGCGCCCGCCATCTGCGTCCACATGGAAAGCTTCGTCAGACTCGATGACTGCAAAAAGCGCTCGAAGGTTATCTCAAAATACAGGAATATCGAGCCCATGGAGACTATCTTGAGATAAGAGCCTGCGTAGTCACGCACGGCGGCATCGTCTATCTGCGTGTTTACGAACCACTGCGCACCGAACACGCCGAAGGCAAACATCGCCGCCCAGCAGCACAGGCACAAAAACAGTGCGTTGCCCGCAACTCTGCCGGCTCTGTCACGGTCGTTAGCACCAAGCGCACGGGATATGAGGCTTGACACGCCGACGCCCGTGCCGGTGGCAAGGCCTATCATGATATTCTGCGCCGGAAACACCAGCGACAGCGCCGTCAGGCAGTCCTCGGACACCTGAGCAACATAGATGCTGTCAACGATATTGTACAGCGCCTGCACGAGCATCGACAGCATGATAGGCACCGCAAGCGTAAGGAGCAGCTTGCCCTCCGGCATCTGCCCCATTCTGGCGGAGCTTATCCCGCCGTTTTTTTCGTTCATTTCAATTCAACTCCTGTTGGTCAGATAGGCGCTCAGACAGGCGTAAAAAATCCACCGTCAGGTGGATTTTTTAATGCTTCGGCTAACTAATTCGCCTGCCATGCCCCGCTTGAGCTCGCAAATGCGCAGAAGCTTCCGGCGGGTGACATCGTTCATGCCGCAGTTCATCCAGTCGATCACCATGCCGAAG
>ULTJ01016978.1_pt1 | contig 20681 bp, 10 predicted proteins | sample 1957491 | NCBI WGS metagenome assembly ULTJ01 (sample SAMEA4835731, study PRJEB28245) | human gut metagenome | biome: gut microbiome; material: fecal sample | place: Denmark | collected 2008 | reverse complement strand
ACGGCTGGTAGTAGTCTTGTTATAATTCTTGTAGGAAAACAAAGCCTTGAAGCGAAGACCTTTCAACAAGAAGTCCAATTTCTGTTCAAAGTCGATATTCGCCATCACCGTACTTTCAAAGATGTCGGTATAGCCGTTAGTCAAACTTGCCATGGGATTCACTGCGCCCTGGTCGTTACCACCCGCATAAGCCCCCCAATAAATCCAGTTGTTCACTCCGTCGGCCGGATAAGCAATAGGGAAGTCCACCGGATTGGAGTTCATAACAGCCGAATAAAGATTGGCTACAGAGGTGTTCGGCTGTGTCAAGTCATTCAACTGCACATTTAAATGCAAAGAAATAGTTGAACTCTTAGACATGTGGAAGTCAATATTGTTCTGGAAGGTATACTTCATCAGGTCGATATTGTTCTTGTAGGAGAAATATTTTGAAGCCTCGTTTTTCAGCATACCAGTTTCATGATTGGCACCCAAATTCATAAAATAGGTAATTTTCTTCGTACCTCCGCGAATGTTGAAATTGGCCTTTTGGTTGAATGCCAAGTCATTGAACAACGATCCATACCAATCTACATTAGGCCAGATATATTGGTTGACGCCATTACGTGTATTGTTTATCTGCTCTTGCGTATAAAGTATATTTCCGGTTTGTTCATTAGTGACAGCCTCATTATATAATTCCATATAACGATACCCATCTACGAAACTCGGAATTTTGGTAGGAGTAGTGATATTAGCCTCTACTCGTACACCGATAATTGGTTTCTCCAAATCAGCACCGCTTTTGGTGGTAACAATCATTACACCATTAGCGCCACGTGTTCCATACATCGCGGTAGCAGTAGCATCTTTCAGTATTGAAAATCCTTCAATGATTTCAGGATCGAGCGCATCCAAATCTGAAGAACTCACTTCCACACCGTCCAGAATGATGAGTGGAGAAGTCATACCGCTCAAAGTAGAAATACCACGGATGTAAAAGTCGGAACCGTTGCTTCCCGGCTGTCCGCTACGTTGATATGCAATAACTCCGGAAAGACGTCCGGCAAAAGAGTTAGACAAATTAGCCGACGGGACTTTCAAATCTGTTGGGCGTACTGTCTGTATAGATCCCACAACACTTTCCTTTTTTTGTCCTGTTCCAAAAGCCGTGACTACAACCTCATCCAGCATCTCATTGTCTTCTTTTAATTTGATTTGCAACACTTTTTGGTTTCCCACCTTAATTTCCTGTGTAACATAACCAATAAAAGATACGACTAAAACATCTTTAGAAGAAGCATCAATCGTAAACTTACCGTCAATGTCAGTGATTGTTCCCAAGGTTGATTTACCTTTTACTCGGATTGTCACACCAGTAACCGGCTCTCCTGTTTCATCTACCACCGTACCTTGTACCTTATTACCTTGTTGTACAATGGTTAATTCATTAGTAACAGGAACTTCTACCGCTTGTGCTCCAAGGAGATATCCTCCCAAAAGAGCTACCAATAGCGCTTTCTTTTTCATATTTTTTATTAATTAAAGGTTTTTCTTTTTAAAGGTTTTCTTAACTTTTTCTCCCTCTCGGAGAATGTAAACTACGTCTGTTTCATCTTCTCAATGTTGTTTATTGTTAATAAAAAAGAAATAGCAAAATTATCGTTAAGAAAGATGCTAAGTTCTTCAGGAACTTAGTAGAAAAAGAAACCTGCAAACACGAATAATTAAACTCGATGAATATCAATATATTACATCAATAGTTATAATAAAAAACAATTGTATAAACAAGGTACACAACCACTAATTTAATACAAATAAAGCAGTAAAAAGAGACTGAAAAATTCAGTCTCTTTTTATAATTAACAGAGCTAAACGAAAGATGATGCGAACTGATATATTAAATTTAATTCTTAATCAAACAATATGTTAAAGCAAAATTTAATAATTTATCCATTATTTATTTGCAGTTTTAAAATAATTTGTATATTTGCAACCAAATTATTGTTTTGTGAAGTATATTTAGTTCCTGAAGAACTTATTAAGAATTCCAATAATAATTTTTAGGGGCATGTTCGCCCCCTATATACCATCGCCCTATCATATTTACAGTTTATTACTTATATAGAAGCATTTATCCGCGTTTCTTTGCTATTTCAATTTAATTCTTTAGTTTTGTCTACTCAAATCAACAACCGTACGAATATGACCAAATTTGAAATAGAAGAAAAAATCGTATCCATGCTCAAGACCGTATACGACCCTGAGATACCGGTGAACGTCTACGACTTGGGACTTATCTATAAAATTGATGTTTCCGACAATGGAGACTCCAATATAGATATGACCCTGACCGCCCCTAATTGTCCGGCGGCAGACTTTATCATGGAGGATGTCCGTCAAAAAGTTGAATCGATTGACGGAGTTACCTCGGCTACCATCAACCTGGTATTCGAACCCGAATGGGACAAAGACATGATGAGTGAAGAAGCCAAACTAGAACTCGGATTTCTCTAAATAACTGATAACGGATAGTTGATAAATGAAGAACGTATATTTCCTTTCAGACGCCCATCTGGGCTCGCGTGCCATTGAACACGGACGGACACAGGAACGCCGGTTAGTCAACTTCCTGGACAGCATCAAGCACAAGGCTTCCGCCGTGTATCTACTGGGAGACATGTTTGATTTCTGGTATGAGTTCCGCACGGTAGTGCCCAAAGGATATACCCGGTTCCTCGGGAAGCTGTCCGAAATGACGGACATGGGAGTGGAAGTGCACTTTTTCACAGGTAACCACGACATTTGGTGCGGTGATTACCTGACAAAAGAATGCGGCGTCATCATCCATCGGGAAGCGCTTACTACAGAGATATACGGCAAGGAGTTCTACCTAGCACACGGAGACGGTTTGGGCGACCCGGACAAGAAGTTCAAACTCCTGCGCGCCATGTTTCACAGCCGTTCGCTACAAACGTTATTCTCCGCTCTGCACCCCCGCTGGAGCGTGGAGTTGGGATTGACATGGGCAAAACACAGTCGCCTGAAGCGCGTGAATGGCAAAGAGCCGGAGTATATGGGTGAGAATAACGAACATCTGGTACTCTACACAAAGGAGTATCTGAAAAGCCATCCGAATATCAATTTCTTTATCTACGGACATCGGCACATAGAACTGGACTTGATGTTGAGCGCCACTGCCCGTGTCGTCATCCTGGGCGATTGGATTAATTACTTCTCATACGCCGTGTTTGATGGTGAAAATCTGTTCCTGGAAGAATTTATCGAAGGAGAGACAAAGCTGTAGATTACTTCATGGCAGACAAAAGCAGCTTCGATAAAAACCATAAAATAAGCCCCGGAATACCATGAATGTTTTCCGGGGCTTTCTTCCTTTAAAAGTAACCTGAAATCAAACCTCTACCTTAGAATGTGAGTATGGCACGGACATGGCGTGCATCGTTTGTTTTCCAGGCAGCCGTTTGGTGGAAGTTCTTTCCTTTGACGGACAACCCTACACGATAAATCTTTCCCATATCTTTCTCTAACTCTCTTTCAATGGTGCTTGACCAATAGAATTGCTCACCGTCGATGGAGAACTCATCAGCTACACCTGCTTCAACCAAAACCTTCATAGATTCACCGACAGCACGCAACTGCACATCAGCTAGTTTGCCGGTACCTTCGGCATATTCCGATGCCAGGGTCATATATTGCTCCACAGCTCCCCAATACCATCCGCTGGTACCCTTGGGCGCCTTGGTTTCAGGTGCGGCTTCGTAATTGATTATCGCCTCGGCAGCCGGATAGTCAGCGAGTGCTATCCCCTCTGACTTAAAGACTTCCGTATTCAAGAATCCTGTGATATTGGCCTTTCCGGTACCCAGCATTGAACCGGGCAAAGCCGTTACATCCAATGTCTCCACTTTGGCAGGAGCACGTTTGGATTTCTTGTCACCAATGTCTCTCACAGCATCTTGCAATGCAACTACCCAGCCATTTACTTGTCCAAGCTTTTTCACACCGTCATGACCGATATAGTTCTCCGGCTTGTCAGCAGCTGCCTTTCCGTCAGCAGTGGCAAGTGCAAAGACGATACCGACACAGGGGTTGTTTTCGTTCTTCACATAAGTCGATGAATAGCTACCATCGGCATAAAAGAAATCGCCTACTTTTGCCTGGACAGGCTTCAGTTCTATATCAACCGTTGCCGAAGACCAGTCTTCCACATCAATATCAAAAGTAATATCGAAATCGGTATTGTCGGGTGCAGTCTCAGCCATCATGTTACCGCTAACCTTGACATGTTGCCAGCGCAGCAATGGTACAAGCTCTGCCGGAACAGTCACATCCTTCACGCCTTCTTTAGTAGTGAAAGCCAGTTGAATGGCATCCATATTCCGGCTTTCGGTATTGGAAAAGATATAAGCCGAGAACAAAGTCCCGTCAGGAGCGGCGGCAGGATTGAAAGCCGGCATATCAACACTGAGTACAGTTTCTTCAGTTGCCGCAATACCTGTCAAAGCATTGAATTTCAGCGGGGCTTTGAAAGAGGCTTTCAGACCGAGCAGTTTGCCGAACTCGCGCAGGTTCTTTTCCAACACGCTCACTTTGGTAAAGGGACGAACCAAATCCAGTTCCAACGCAAGCGCTTCATCACTTTTGCGAAGTTCGCCGCTATAATAAAAGGCATCGCACGCATCATTGTTGACGATATAATTCGCATCTTTCACCATTACATTCCCTAAATCGGAAGTGTCATAAAACTTATCAGTGAAGAGCTTATCTTCTCCTGCGGCAACAGTGGCGGCATCAATGTAGTCAGCCCAAATCACACAATCGTAGGTACCTGCATCCAACGTAATGTCAAACAAGCCATTCTTAATTTCGGCAACAGGCTCTACGATGATTTCTTTACGGAGGGCTTTAGAAGTCTCTCCCTTGGCACGCACTTCCAGAATATAACGCAATTTATACCCGTCGATATCTCCGGCTTGTTTCGCGAATATATCTTCCGGCAATAAAGCGGAAATACGTACCTGATTGCCTTTGACACCGGATGAATCCTCGTCATCGCCGCAAGATACGGACAAGAGTCCCATGCAGCAGAAAAGTATCATATATAGAATATTCTTTTTCATATTATTCTTTCTTTTAGTCAGTGTTATTTAATGATTGTCAGGACAGGGCGGACATAACCGGCAACATTCTCCCTATTGAACTTAACCGCATTCAGCCCACCTTTCGTTACCTTGTCAGCTTCTTTGTTCACTTGTATAGTCACAGGTTCGGGCAGACTATTCTGATTGAGGGAAGAGTTGAACATATTATATCCATTACCACCGATAGAACTTCCTATCCCGAGTTCTATGACTTTAGCCAATGAAGCAGCCAACTCAGTCTTCTCCATCGCTTCCAGTTTAGAATCACTTCTGGCAGCAAATCCATAGCTGCCGCCTATAAAGTCCAATACCTGACGTGCAGAAGGAATATACCACTCACTGGCATAACGTGTCGGTTTAATAGCTTCATTCCCGTTCAACCAAGCATAGAAGGACTGCAATGCCGGATAAGTCTCGTCATCGATATGTGTCTTGAATAAATCAAACGACAAAAGTTTTTGAGTCATCGCATAACCATTGTGGTTTACAATGTCATTTTTCGTCTCAGGCGCAGGCAAGGCTATCTTATTCTTCTGATTATACAAGAATAGACGACCGGAAAGCTTATGTTCACTTTGTATGAATTCCTCAGTGGGTTCCAACGGTTTCAAAGCTACTACATAACCCTTGATACTCTTTCCATCACTATTCGGATAATTGGCAATATCATCACCGGTCTGCGGACCAACGGCGTAGACAAGTCCGATACAATCATCCTTGTTCTCTTCCGTCAGCTCGGCACCCCATGTACCATTCTTAAAGAAATAATCGCCTACCAACGGATCGCGCGACGGCTCCGGTTCGGGGTCAGGCTCCACTCCCTCTCCGGCAATCAGATTGCCACTCGCCGTCATACGCTGGTTTCTTACTAAATTGATACTTCCCGACGGAATTTCATTGGCAGTCTTACTTGCCGTAGTCAATGAAAGAGTTACTGCCCCCAACGCCAATCCGGTAGAAGGAGTGAATAGATAGTTTGTGAAAAGGACACGTGAGTTATCTCCGGTCTGGAAACTTTTGGCATATACAGCCGTCATCATGCCGGTAACAGGTTCTCCGGTCGCTACATTAAAACCTTTGGGTATTTCATAGTTCACTTGCATGCTTTTTAAAGCGGCAAACTTACCGGCATTCTTATCTTTCACAATCAACTGAGCAAAAGGACGAACCAGTTTCACTACCCGAGAAACGGGATTCATACTCTTTTCCAATTCAAGATTGGCAAAGAAGCCATCGCAAAGGTCAGTATCAAACAAAGAGACTCCCTGTTCGTCTTTAATGAAAACATTATGCAAATCGGACGTGTCGTAACAGAAATCCTCAAAATGCTTATAAGTAATATCATTATCTGTAGTGACCTCTGTACCAGCAGCATCCTTTTTTATGAAGTCAGTCCAAACCAGACAACTGTAATCTCCCGGTGACAAAGCAAAATCAAAATTAGGAGTCGCCCCGTCATCTACCAACACCTCATTGCGGTATTTCAATTCGGGACGGTCTTCCTTTGTCCAGACTTCAATAATACTACGCAATTGATGGGTAGAAGGTACTGTAATCTGCGTACGGGTATCCGCTACGCTGCCCGGTATCTCGGCAGAGATACTGACCCGGTCATCCTTTTCATTCCCGGTATTCGCCAATTCGTTGTTGGCACACGAAGCCAACAGTACAGCGAACATCAAGGTAATTATATAATATACTTTTTTCATATCTTCTTTTTTTATATCCTACACTGAGAACAGAGTTGTTCTCCTGACTATATTTATCTAACACTTCTTGTAATCTGCACAGGTTTAGCGATGCACTCTTGTACTTGCAACATTCCAAATACGTCATCATACAGTACAGATGAGTTTTCTTGCTGGCGCTGATAAGGAACTCCGTCTAATTGTAACTCCGTAGAGCCATAGTCGAAGACAGTACCGGTAACCTTATTGAAAATCTTGATGGCTGCGGGTTTATCCGCCGCCATTTCAGCCTCAACAATCCAGTCGCCCAACGTGAAACGGTTGTTTACCTGCCATACATCCTCTACCCGACCATTATCACTCAATTGTATAATTGTGAGTATTTTATTATTCAAACTCGCCTCAAAATCAGCAGTCAGATGCCACTGTTTCGCAACATCGGCCGGAGAGGTAGGCTCTCCACCCGGGAACCAATCTTTCGTAGTAGTAATAGTAGGTACCTGTTCGCTATAAATTTGTGCCACAGCAGTGAAATTACCTTTATCCGCAGTTGTATAGTTCGTTGTCACCTTATTACCGGCTACATGAAATTCCACCGGACTGTGTAGTAACCATTGCCAAGTAGCCGGTTCATCAGCTCCCAAATCATCATAAATCACGACTTTATTGGGGCGAAGCATGAAAATGTGCCGTTTGTAATTATTCAACGGAGTTTCTCCAAAACCGTATTCCGGCGTTTGCGAGATACCTGCTTTACTAAAAGCATCCTGCCACATTGAATATTCCGATACACCGCAATAGGCTTGAGAAGCGTCACCCAGAAAATATGCCAGATTAGTACCATTCAAGCCACGTTCCAGATTGCCGTATGCTCTGGTAGTAAAAGGCTGACCGATATTGTTAACCATAATGGTGTTATGTCCGCGAGTATTACGATACTGCAACAAACTGTGTGCATCACTGAAGTTCTGATAATAACCGGCATTTATATATACAGGATGTCCTTTATAGAAAAGCTTAAAGCTATTCTGGTCGGCCAACGTATGACTGCCCGAACCGAACGGACTGGAACGGAAAGCCAACGACAAATTACTACTCCTTTCAACCATATCGGAGAAGGCGACTCCTTCCCCGGTATCCTTATTCCACAAATAATTCTCAAAATCATTTGCCGTAAGTTCCTTTCCACCATAAGAGATATGTCCACGTGCAATACGATAAAGACGCATGGAATAATCGTCATAAACAGTATTACCACACTCCTTCACATACCAAGCTGCATAGGAATCTCCCGTTTCACGGGCAATAAAGTCTGCGAAAGCCAGTCTGCCTCTGTCAGGCGCTCCTCTCTTTTCTACACCGTCACCGAAACTGGTCATTTCCGTTTCAGGGAGGTTACTGTATATCATCGCCTTTCCTGAAGCCTTATACCACGGATGTTCCAGAAAATTAGTCCCGGTAAGATGGGTGAACAACATAGGCATATAGTAAAGTGTATATTGATTGGTTTTGAAATAGCTTGCACCATTGTGCCATGTTCCATCACGATTGAAACCGGATGCCGGGGCACGAGCCGTCCACAGTTCATAACTATACTCCAGGAACTTCATGGCTTCGGGATACTCATTACAAATGGTCAATGCACCTTGTACCATGGCACGCAGCACAATCTGCCAAGTATGGTTCTCGAATATATGATTTTCAATCCTACCCAGGAAACTCTCATAATAATGATCCAGGATACGTATCATCAGCTCTTCCGTCCTTGTCTTCTCATCTTCTGTCAGCACTTCCTGCCCTATCTCATAAAATACACTCAAAGTACTGATTACACCCGCTGAGAAGAAATTCGCAGAGAACAAAACATTATCCTTTACATCATAATTAATCATCTGTCGTCCCAGCTGAATAATCTTATCAAAATATTTCTGTTCTTTGGTTAACTGATAAGCCGTATTCAATATATAATTCACATCATCACCCAAGCTTTCCATATTATAGTCATACGGATTTTCTGCCGGAAGAACGATATCTTTCAGTTTTCCATTAGCCCTGCTAATCATATTACGATATTCGATGTGCGAAGCGTCAATCGGACTTACCTTATCAATATCTGCCTGAATAAAGCAATTAATAAACGGAAAGGTGGTCGGAATATTCTGTTTACATACAGTCCATTCCGGAGTTACGAAGACAGGTTCTTCACCTGTCACCGTAAATTTATTCACTACACTCCAAGGACCGGTTTTATCGTTGGCGTCTACTATGCGGAAACGCCAATACCATGTACCTGTTTCCATCTGCTTATGAATATTATACATATACCAAGGCAGTTTTCCCGAACGATAGGTTCCTTCTTCCGGGAAATTCCCATCCCGGGAAAGCTCGAATTCCATAAACTCGGTTTCTTTCTTTGCGTTCGCAGGCACAATTAGTGGGGTAGGGTTCAGATAAAGGGTATGTTCCTCCCTCGGATAAGGTTTATCACGATCATTGGGGTGCACCCTATCCACGGTTTCTTCACCAACCACATCATCAAAGAAAATCTCTTTGTCATCACTGCAGGCTGCCAAGGTTGACAATCCGAACAAAGCGATGATTAGATTATATAGTAACTTTGTATTCATAATTATTCAATTATTATTATTCATTCCAACCGGGGTTTTGTTTCAGATTCGGATTCATATACACTTCATTCTGCGGGAAGGGGAACAAATACATTTTATCATTCCAATATGCTTTTTGTATCAGTACCTTCTTGTAGCTAAAAGTATCTCCGGCTTTAGTGATTTCCACTCCATATATATTTCTCACATCATCCTGACCGGCAATCTTCCAACGGCGGATGTCATAGAAACGATGTCCTTCAAAAGCCAACTCGACACGACGTTCGTTACGAACTTTGGCTGTAAAGGCTTCGCCTGTTTCATCCACCGCCTTCATTCTGGCAGATTCACGTACCATATTTAAAGCCTGGCGTGCTGTCAACGGGCATTTTTCGGTAGTGGCATCCGGACCTTTACATGCATTCAACGCTTCAGCGTAATTCAACAGGATTTCAGCATAACGGAACAAGATATAATGATGTTCCAACTTGTTGGGTTTATCCGGATCGAGCGATACAGACGGATTCATATACTTACGAAGGTAATAGCCAGTCTTGGTAGAACCATCCAGAATATTATGCTTACCTCCTTTGAAAGTTTCCACCTTTTCTTTCAGCCAGGTAGTACCGTTAGTCAGCACATTCATGTACAGACGCGGGTCACGTGTCTGTTTGCCACTGGCATCATAGTACATATTGGCCACATGTACAGGATTATTCCAATCGAAAACAGTACCATCCTTCATCTCATAGGTATCTACCAGGTTCTGTGTCGGAGTATTCCCACCTTTCGCACCTTCATATCCCATCGGTTCATTACGGGCTTCAAAAGAGTTCTCTTTAGCGGCATTACGGCGTTCAAAAATCATCTGTTTTGACTTCAATACACCATTACCTCCCGTATTCGAATATAATGGATCATCTTCAATTTTGGGTAATGAATATACATTCAAACCGATTACTTCAGCGGCAGCCTCAGCCGCTTTCTCCCATTTAGATAAATCATTATTCGAATTATGCAGCGGACTGGCGGCATAGAGCAACGCTCTCGACTTTAATGCCAATGCAGCCCCACGGGTGGCACGTCCGGTATCACCCCAGAAATCAGCTTGGCTCACCGGAAGTTCAGGCGCTATCTCCGAGCACTCTCGCGCAATGAAATCAATGACCTCGGAGAAAGAAGTCTTTTCCACAGAGTTTATTTCATCTTCATTGTAAGTGCGGGTTATCAACGGAATGTCTCCATAGCGCTTTGCCAGTTCAAATAAGTAGAAAGCCCGCAAGAAACGTACCTCATAGGGAAACTTTTCCGCCTTTCCAACGATTTCATCATAGTTGTCATTATACTCAAAACGTTTCAGCGCCTCAATATCAAAGTTCTCAAGGAAAGAGTTGGCACTACGGATAGCAGTCCAAAAATTCCATCCGTCATCCACTCTTTTCAACGGGCTCCAAACACCGTTAGTAAAATAATAGATACTATTATTCTCCCAAGTATATACCGAATTGTCCGTACCAGACTCCATCATCGCATCATCGACCTGTCCCAAGTCCATCGGTAAAAAAGTATATACGTAAGAAACCATCTGATTCATATTATCATAATAGCTATAAGCTTCTTCTTTCGTCTTACCTGTGGTTTCATCAAATCCCAGGTAATCGCACCCGCTGACAGAAAGCAAGGTGCAAGCCACTATCATATATTTCTTTATATTCCACATAATTTTTCCCTTTTTAGAAATTAATATTCAAGCCGACATATACTGTGAACAAATCGGGATACCCCAAAGCGATGTCCTCGCAATTGAAATAGTCAATCTTATCAATAGAGAATACATTTTCGGCTCTTGCATAAACCTGGAATTTATCCATCTTCATCTTTTGCGACCACTTTTGCGGCAATGTATAGTGTACATTCAGTGTACGGAGTTTAAAGAACGAACCGTCGGCTATCCACTGAGTACTTGCCTGATAGTTGTTTTCATTCTTGAGTGTGGAAAGCCTTGGAAGATTGGCTATGTCTTTAGTCTGTTCCGTCCAACGTACATTATCTTTCAAATACCAGGTAGCAATGTTTGTATTACCATTGCGCAGCGGTTGATGTACATTGGCGGTATTCAACTGTTTGGTAAGTCCGCTGATACCATTGAACACCATATCGATTCCAATACCTTTGTACTCGAAACCCAGATTCAAGCCATAAACCATTTCAGGAACAGCTGTCGATTTTCCTATGGCTATTTTATCTTCACTATCTATCCTATTATCACCATTCTGGTCTTTGTATTTGACATCTCCCGGACGTACAGTGGAGAAGGTCTGTTCCGGACTGTCGGCTATGTCTTTCTCATCACGGAAATACCCGATGGCTTCTAAACCGAACAACTGTCCCACTTTATGTCCTTTGGTATACAGATAATCGTATGGCTGGTAAGCCTGCCCATTTTCAATGACTTCACTGCCGTTCCAAGCCCAATTGGCATTTGCATAATATTTAAAATCTTTAATCTGATCACTCCAACCCAAGCTCAATTCAATACCCTGGCTTTTTACCTCACCTATATTTTGTTGGGGAGCCGTGATACCCAATATAGAGGAAACCTTATTATTGGAACATAAGATATCCGTACGATGGTCGTAATAGTATTCCGCAGTGGCAGTCAGGTTATTCCAAAGACGTACATCTACACCTACATTGTATTTGGTAGCTGTCTCCAGATTTAACTGGCGTATCGGTAATTTCTGTTCTTTCAAACCATTAACAGCAGTCATACCATCCCCAAAAGGATAATTTCCACTTCCGGTCCAGAAATGATTACCCAGTCCGTAGCTTAAATTATCAATAGCCGATTTACCCCACGAAGCACGTAATTTCAACAGGTTCAAATAAGACACATCCTGTAAAAATGATTCGTTAGCCAAATTCCATCCCGCAGACACAGCAGGATAAAAACGGAACTTATCACCTTTTAACAGGATACTCGTTCCGTAATAGTTACCCACCAAATCTACCATGTAACGATTGTTATAGTTATACCCCAAAACACCCATCACATTCTGGCGATAATAAGAAGCGTTTCTTTCCAGTCCGTCTTCTCCATCCTGACGATATACGACAGCCGCAGCCACCTGATGGTTGCCAAATGTACGATCATAGTTCAATTTGGCCTCTACGCTGTGACGAAGTATCTGGCTACTCAGTTTGGAAGAGGATATTTGCATAGTACTATTCATTCCATACGTTTGACTTACCGGCAACCCATTGTCTGCCAAATAACTAACCTCATACATATAACTCTTGCTGCCTATCTCCTCAAATACAGCAGAATTGTCATATCCTACAGCCAATTCCGCACTCAAACCTTTAAGGAACATGGAAAAGTCCTGCGTCAACCGCATATCGCCATACAACAAACGGCGGTTCTGCTGAACATAACCAACATCGGCGATAGCCGCAATCGGGTTCATCTTAAAAATGGTGTTACTTCCCCAGTTATTATTGATAGTTTTTATTGGAAACGCAGTAGCCGGAACTTTATACAGATTCTGGAAGATGGCATCTATTCCTGTATTGGGACGTTTATCCTCAGTAATCACACCGAATAAGTCGAACTTTAATTTTGTACTTGCCGTAATATCCACATCCAGGTTCATACGTAAAGACAAGTCATACTCACGGATTTGCGAGTTATAGCGTTCTGAATAGTTTGTATAATCTTCGTTCAACAATCCAAATTCATTTTTGTAATCAATCATAGCCAGGTAACGGGCACGTTTTCCTCCGCCACGTACCACCAAATTAAACTGATTGTTTTCACTCATATCGCGCATACCCTCTTTCACCCAATCCACATTAGGATAGTAAAGAGGATTGTAACCATTCTTAAACATTTCCAGTTGTGAAGAGGTATATTGCAAAGGAAGCCCATCATAATATAACGCTTCATTCTGCGCCATAGCATACGTATAGGCATCTGCCATCTCCGGTTGGTTGATTGGTAAATTGAAACCATGACGATAATTCACATCTATGTCGAACGAATTATAAACTCCACGTTTCGTGTTCACTAAAATCACACCATTGGCAGCTCTAGCTCCGTAAAGTGCAGTAGCCGCACCATCTTTTAAAACTTGTACCGATTCTATTTCTTCCAAGATGGAATGATCGAGCGCACGACGGAAACCATCCACCAAAACAAGTGGAGCAGCACCACTCAATCCTCCTTGTCCACGGACACGCATACCGGCATTGGCATGCCACCCTACATTTTGCGACAAATGTAATCCGGAAAGTAAACCGAACAATGAGTTATTCACTTTATACATAGAAGTTGAAGATTTCTCGAGTTGATCGGCATAGATGGTAGATACAGATTGAGTTTGTGTCTCTTCAGTACGTCTCACAAATCCCAAATCCACTACAGCATCTTTTTTAGAATCCAAAACTACAGTAAGGGACTCTCCTTCCACTCTCACTCGTTTCATTACCACATCAGCATAGTTCAACTCTATATAATCTCCCTTCTCCAAATCCAGTGCAAACACACCGTTATTATCAGTTACGCTGTTGCTCCTCATTTCGCCTACCCGGGACACTTTTACTCCGGCAAGCGGATTTCCATGGGCATCTTTCACTACTCCGTTCACCGTTTGCGCCATCATGCCCAATGAACAAGTAAGTGCCAATCCTATTGTATATAGAAATTTCTTCATAATCTTTCGTTTATTCATTAATCTTTATTCCCAACCGGGATTTTGAATCAGACCATACTTCTTATTGATTTCCGCCACCGGGAACGGTAATAAATACCAATGATCGTACCAGAGATATTTAATGTCATCGCGAACACTAATGGTATATGTAAAATCATTCCCTACCTTTCTCGTTTCTAATATTTCCAAAGGACGGGTAGCCCATTCATCCCCTTTCCGGTAACGTCTCATATCATGATGACGGACATCTTCCTGACCAAATTCACGGGCACGCTCATCCAACAGATAGTTCAATAAAGGCTCTCCTGAGGGAACTTCGCTTGCTAAAACTTCAGGCAGTCCGGCCCGTGTATGTACCAAGTTCAGGTAATCATACGCATTCATACCAAATTCATCATCAGTAGAAGCCTGGCCTAACTGGTTCATAACTTCAGCCATGCTCAAATAGATTTCCGGCATACGTACAAGGGGACAAGAGTAGGGTTTCTTATCCATCTCGTTCTTTTTATCACGAATAAACTTTCGGAAACCATAGCCAAACTGGGTTTTACTTCCCACATTGGAACCTGTTCCATAACCTTCACGTCCTCCTATATAAACCTCCGCTTTTCTTCCTTGCCATTTATCTCCATTTACAACCAGGGTCTCATACAAGCGGATATCACGATTCGGTTTACCCGATTCATCAAAGAATGGATGTGCCCGGTGTTCCGGATTATTCCAATCGAATTTAGAACCATCTTTCCATAAAAACATGTCAGCGTGGTTGCTACGGGGTATTCCGTATCCCTGATCGTACATACGATAAGCTTTATTGCTGGCTGTATAAAATCCCCAACGGAAAGAAGCCATCACCACTTCCCGGTTTCCTTTTGTGAAGTAACCATTCACATAATCTTCGCGCGGATCACCGGTATTCTCTACCCGGTAATAGTCACCATTCTGTTTATTCAGCCGCAAAAATTCCCTACCGGCCTCCAAAGCTGCCACCCAGCGGCTTTCCTGGTAATCTCCATACCAAGCCAAATGATCGGTGGATGCCTGTCCTTCGTAATAAGCTTGCGTATTATTAAACAGCGGACTGGCTACAAAAGTCAACAAGCGGAACTTCAACGCTTTAGCAACAGCAGCAGTCATGTGACCATACTCTGCGTCCGTTGTAAACCACGGCAAGTCTTTAGCCGCTTCATCCAATAGCCCAACTGTCTTTGAAACAGTTTCTTCCAATGTCAGTCGAGGGAACAAAAATGTTTCATCAGCCTTATAGGCATGATCAATCCACGGCATACCTCCATAATAACGAATCATATCCGTATAATGATAAGCAATCACCACTTTTGCCTCTGCTTTACGTACCTTCTTTTCTTCATCCGACATATCTGGAACTTTATCCACGTTTTCGAGATAGATATAAGCCTTTCTTATACCAAATGTCGGATCACCTGTTACATTCTTATTGGTAAGTTGATAAGGGAATTTACTTCCCCCATCGGCGGCCGTAATAGAACCATGATTCCAGGACAAACGTGAGGTATAGGCTATATCAGAAAACACATCCAGTATAAGAGCTTCATAATGATAACCCGATGAAGCAGGCAGATAATCGGGTAAAGTCTTATAGAATTGATTCAAAGCTTGGTCTGCATATTTCTTTGATGAAAAGACGGTGTCAAGCGAAACCTCGTCGCTCACCGGTTTCTCCAGAAAATTATTCCCGAATTTCAAGTCCTCCCAGCCGATAGTCATAACGGCCAATACTCCTAATGAAATTATTTTACCTATAGTTTTCATATCTTCAATTTAAATGGTTAAAAGGTTGCATTCACACCCAGACTGAAAATCTTCATGACGGGATAAGTATTATTATCACGCGTCAGTTCACCTTCCGGATCGAATACCTTCAGTTTATCAAAAGTCAAAAGATTATATCCGGTAAACTGTACGGCAAGTTTGGAAGCACCGATAGCTTTTAGAACCTTTTTATTGGAGATATTATATCCAACCGTCAAGTTCTTCAATTTCACATAAGAGGCATCTTTGATCCACACACGTGATGTGGATTGATTATGGGAATTTGTATTATATGTAAAACGTGGATATTCAGCTGTTACAGCAGTTTCTTCCGTCCAACGGCCATCCACCAGATATTGATAGAACACACCGCCTAATGTCTTATTATACATTGGATTTCTATAAGTGTTGGACATCATAATGTCACATTCCGCTACTCCTGTCCAGTTCATAGAAAAGAAAACACCTTTATATTCAGCACCGAAGTTCAAACCAAATGTATAAGCCGGACGCTTGGGATTTCCGATTTTCTTTTGGTCATCATTATCTATCACGTTATCATTGTTCAAATCGGCATATTTCACATCACCGGGATAGACTTTAGCCAACGGTTGTGGTAAACTCTCCTTCAAAGAACCATCTTCATTAAAATCATCTTTATTGTAAAAGCCCAATGCTACATATCCGTAACGAGCTCCCACTTCATTTCCCGTACGCCACTGATAAGGTTCATTCGGTTCAACCTCGTCTTGATATACAATCTTATTTTTAGAATAAGAAAGATTAGCATTTATGTAATAAGAGAAATCATGGATATTATCATTCCACTTCAAATCAATCTCATATCCTTTATTATCTACCTTACCCATATTGACTACTGGCAACAAGCCACCTCCCATTGCAATCAAGTAAGGAACAGTCTGGCGTTGGATAAGAATATCCTTACGCTTTTCCATGAAATAATCGGCAGATAAACGTAAACGGTCTTTGAAGAAGTAAGCATCTATACCATAATTATGTTTTAAAGCCGTCTCCCAAGTAACATTTGAATTCCCCAAACGAATTTCTCTAGCAGCGAGTTCATAGGCTGTATTAGTCAAACCGAATATATAACCATTTCTATCATAGTAATTTGTTTGACTCTCTACATAAGCGTTATCATTGATAGAATACGCATCCGGAAGATACAAGAAACGATTACTGGACATATTGTCATTTCCAACCAAGCCGATAGACGCACGAATCTTAAGATAAGTCAAATAATCATTTTTAGGGAAAAACTTCTCTTCCGTCAAGATATAACCGATAGAACCTGCCGGAAAAGTACCGAAACGTTTATCTGGCGCGAAATTCTCGGAACCATTGTGACCGATATTAAACTCAGCCATATACTTTGACTTATAATCATACGTCAAACGACCGACAAAACCTACATAGGCAGTCGGAACGTCCGAGTAATTCTTTGGATAATATTTCTTACTTTGGTTATACAGGAACAGAGCCCCTACACTATGATTGCCGAACTTACGATTATAACGGATACTTCCTTCCAAATACCAGTCGCGTCCACGGCTACGACTACCATCACCGTATGTTTTCATCGAATTCTGCCCACTTACCCGATAGACCACCGTCTTGTCGAAAGCAGGATCATCCTTACTGAGTCCGGAACCGTCAATCTCCGATTTATAAAAAGGGGTATAGGTTTCCACATGACCGTTCACCTGCCTTATGTATGAATAATCGGTATTATAAGAGCCCTTGATATCCACAGACAGGCCTTTGGTTATAAAATCAAGCTTTTGTACCAAATTCAGGTCAAATGTCATATTATTGGATAAGCGACGTTGATAACCAGAACCATAATATTTATCAAACACCTGATTGGACATAGCTAAATTAGGGTATCGGGTATCTTGATGTACCACTTTCTTTCCATCCACCAATCCCGGAGAAGAAAAAGGCCATGTAGAAGCAAAATTCTGCCAAATATCGGCAACAGGCTGACGACGGTTACCCAAAATTCCTCCCATATTGAATTTCAGTATAGTAGTAGGAGTTAAGTTGACGTCCAGATTAGCACGATAATTATAACGTGAATAATTATAATTATTATCATAATCCAAACCTTTCAGCTGTTTGAACAGACCATTCTGATACATAAAACCTAAAGAAATAAAATAACGGATATCCTTCGTACCTCCTGAGATATTCAGATTATGTTGTGTATGAACCGCCACTTTATTAGTCAGCTCCTTATACCAATTAATATTAGGATACATAATCGGATCATCGCCTAAACGAAATCGTTCCAAATCGTATGCATTAAATGCCATTTGGTCTTCCGGCATTCCATCATTACGTTGCCCCTCATTATAACATAGAGCAGTCGTATAGCTGTCTGCAATATCTAATACGCGAGTAGGCACCTGCAAACCCACAGTTGAGTTTACAGAGACTTTAGCTTTTCCCTCTTGCCCACGACGCGTCGTTACCAATACGACTCCATTGGCTCCACGTACACCGAATACAGCTGTAGCAGAAGCATCTTTCAAAACATTGATAGACTCTATCTCATTGGGGTCCATCTGTGAAAAGCTACGTTCCACCCCATCCACCAGAATAAGCGGAGCCGCACCTCCTTCTGTCAAAGAGCCTACACCACGTACAAAAATCTTAGCGTCATCGGCACCCGGCTGTCCACTGACCTGCATGGAAGATACTCCCGGCAACTGACCTGCCAATGAGTTAGCAACACTGGCACTCGGTGATTTCAGCAAAGCATCCGTACCTACACTTGAAATGGCTCCGGTAAGAGTAGCTTTCTTCTGTACACCGTATGCCACTACCGTTACTTCTTCCAAAGCCTGTACATTTTCCTGCAAACTAACATTAATGTTTTTCCGACCGTTTACTTTTACTTCTTGGGTTTGATATCCGATAAATGAAAACTCAAGAACAACGTTTCCGTCCGGTACTGTTATCTGATAATGTCCATCTATATCTGTGATGACACCCGTAGTAGTACCCTTTACACGTACCGTAGCCCCAATCACCGATTCTCCATTTGCATCGGTAACCGTTCCTACAACTTGAATACCCTTGCTTTGCTGATATTCATAATTGACTAATTCTTTTTTCGAACCGGTTTTTAGATTCCCCGACCGGACATCCGCATCCAAAGCATAACACATTCCACCACTCCATAGGAAAGGCTGAATGCACATAGCTGTCAATGCGACTCTCTGCATGTTCCAATTAAAAAGTTTCTTCATACTAAATCGATTTTGATTAACATCATTTCGTTTCTGAAATCAGCTTCAAGTCTTCTTCTTGAAGTCTTACAAAGTTCAAGGATTTAAGGCATTTATACATTCTATAACGTCCAGAAATATTTTATTTATATCCAAAAATCCTTGTAATTATGTAGAAAAGGATATCAAATTTGTGTTTAAAAGAGTTTATACCCACTGATTATCAAACAAAAGCAGAAAGCATAATATGACAGGAAAGTACACCAAGGAATATGAATAATTGTAAAAAAGAACAAATCCTCGAAACCTTTTTGCCGAAAACTTGTAGTATCATCATAACCGCTTAAACGACATAGTTATGGATGATATGATTTATAGACATGATTCTATTGCCGAAGAAAATATAGACCCCAACGGACGTCCGGCAAAGAATGAATTTGAGGAATGGAGCGAAGAGATTTCCGAACGTACCGACCTCGGGTATAAAGAAAAGAAAGTGAAATCCGCAAAAGAACGGAAGAAACTTATCAAAGAAATGGACGAGATAATCAAGAAAGATTTGGAATAACAGAAACGGAGCGTATTGGGGAATAACCCGGTACGCTCCGTTTTTTATAAGGTAATATCTTTTAAAAGATTTATTTGTAACCTGCCGCTTTCGCAATGCGTTTCGGTATTTCCGTATTATCCATCTTACCGACAAACAGATTGGAACCTGCACCTACCGCAAATACAGGAACATATCCCGCTGTATGATTCGGACTTGTCCAGCCCACCATAGCTATCTGGCTCATCACTTTCTTGGCAACGGCAGCCAAGGGTTCGGTCTTGGCATAAAGGCTTTCCTCAAAAACAACCTTATTCTTCACGAATGAGCTTTCGTATTCATCACGAAGCATCTTTTCTTGTTCCCAAGACAAAGGCAGAGTTTTCCAAAAGCCCATTTTATCACCAAGCAATTCTTTCACCTCTTCCCAAGACACTTTGTTACCTTTTGCCTTACGCAAATCCGAGATAGCTTTGGACAACATGTCCTGAGACAGTTTCTGATTAGCCAAAGCTTTCAGGAACAGTTCATATTTCGTGGTACCCAGTCCCAAACCACCGGTTTCGTGGTCGGCCGTCACAACAATCAAAGTTTCCTTCGGATGCTTCTTATAGAATTCATAAGCCACCTTAACGGCATTATCCATATCGATTACTTCTTCAAAAACGGTAGCAGGGTCGTTGCCATGGCAAGCCCAGTCAATTTTCCCGCCTTCCACCATCAGGAAGAAACCTTTGTTGTTTCCCTTTGTCAAGAAAGAAATGGCGCTTTCCGTAATCTGCGCCAAAGTCAGGTCACCTTCCTTGCGGTCGATGGCGTATGGCAGACAAGAAGGGTTTGCACCTTTCTCCTGGATAAGAACCATCTTTTTTGCATCTGCCGCCTTGGCTTTGTACTCATCCAGTCCTCTGGCAATGGTATATCCCGCTTCTTCTATAATAG
>ULTJ01037767.1_pt1 | contig 21209 bp, 33 predicted proteins | sample 1957491 | NCBI WGS metagenome assembly ULTJ01 (sample SAMEA4835731, study PRJEB28245) | human gut metagenome | biome: gut microbiome; material: fecal sample | place: Denmark | collected 2008 | reverse complement strand
CCAGCCACAACAGCATTTGGTGTGGCAATGTCTATATTAACAAGCCCGATTACACTTGTAATTGCAGCTTTGGCAGCGTTAGGACTTGGAATATATGAACTGGTAAAGCACTGGGATACAGTAAAAGAGGCAGCAGGAATATGTTGGGACTGGATTGTAGATAAGTGGCAGTCTGCCGGAGAATGGTTTTCGGGTATCTGGGAGAGTATAACATCAGCCTTTTCTAAATTTGACGACTGGCTGCAGAATATCTTTAATATGGATTTCTCAAAGAGCTTCGGTTCATTGGGCGACATTATGAATGCATATGTTGCTAATGTGAAAAATATATTCGGAGATATTAAGAACATATTTGGCGGCTTGATTGATTTTATCACAGGAATTTTTTCAGGAGATTGGGAAAAAGCGTGGAATGGAATAATAGATACATTTAGCGGAATTTTTTCTCTGATAGCAGACGTTGCGAAAGCACCACTCAACCTTGTTATTGGATTTATTAACGGACTGATCACAGGTGTTCAATCTGGCATAAATGCAATAGTAAGGTCTGTAAATAAGCTTAGCTTTAAAGTACCAAACTGGGTACCGGGTATAGGTGGCGAAGATTTTGGATTCCATTTACCGGAAGCCGACTTCTCCAAGATTCCATACCTTGCACAAGGTGGATATGTTAAGCCAAACACTCCACAGCTTGCCATGATTGGCGATAACAGGCATCAGGGCGAAGTTGTAGCACCTGAGGATAAATTACTTGATATGGCACAGAAGGCAGCTGCTATGGCATCCAGTGCAGAACTGCTGGCAGAAGCCATAAGTATTCTTAAACAAATACTTAAGATACTGGAGACACTGGACCTTGATATACAGCTAGATGGAAAGAGCCTAAAAAAATATGTGGTTGATAAGATTAACGAGCATACAAAGCAGACAGGAAAATGTGAGATTATAACTTAACAAGGATGTGATGAATTGATACTGAGATGTGACGGGCAGGAGCTTCCGGCTCCTGTGTCCATCAAGGTGGATGATGAGATTATATGGTCTTCTTCTACAGGACGAGCACTTGACGGAACAATGTTGGGTGATGTTGTCGCTGAAAAGAAGACCTTATCTATTAATTGGGGAATATTGAAGGAAGATGAGATGGCACTTATTAAGAACAAACTCATCGCCGGATTCTTTCCAATAACATTCCATGACGATGGACAGGATATAACAATAACAAGCTATAGAGGTACATTGAGTAAAGAGGTGCTGGGTGATATAGGTGACGGTAACTATTACTACAGAAGCGCCAGCGTATCTATAATACAGCAGTAATAGGAGTAGATATGAAGATAACATTAAGCATTAAGGATATAGAAAAGCAGATTAATAGCTTACAGTCTATTAATAAAAAGCTCCCTCTGAGAGTTAACTGGGCGATTGTTAAGAATCTTAAAACACTTAAAGCAGAGCATTCATGTGCAGAAGATTTGAGAATTAAGATTCTTGAGACATACTGCATGAGAGATGAAAAGGGGAATTCTATTATAGAGAATGGTAATTACAGGTTTGAGAACGATGCAGAAGCAAGAACGGCAGTTAAACAAATTGAAGAACTTAATATGACAACTGCAGAGGTGGAAATTTGCACTATAAATATTGCTGATATAGAAAAGTGTAATGGAAGTGATTATGAAGCACTTACAACGCATGATATTGAAGCATTGGAATTTATGATACAGGAGTAAATTATGTATAAAAATGTTACAGAGCAGTTTGCGACAACTATTCGTTCCCCATCAAGGACATTTAATCTTAGACTTAATGTAGAAGGAATGTGGATAGACGCAGGCTTTAAGAAAATGACATATGAGAATGCTTCCTGTGCAGACGAATATTTACAATTAGGTTCAACAGTTGCGGCTAAAATTGAGCTTACTATAAAAAAGAGCGATATTCTTTTTGATGGTATAGAGTTACCGTTAGAAATAGGCCTTTTACTGCCAGATGGAACTTATGAATATGTTCCGATAGGAATATTCAAAGCTGAGCATCCAACAAGTGACCAGTATACGACAACATTTACAGCTTATGACAGAATGATACAGACGACAGGATTATATGCTTCTGAGTTAGAGTATCCGGCATCTGCAGTTGCAGTTATGAATGAGATAAGTGAAGGCTGTGGTATCCCTGTAAATACTGAAGGCTTGGAAGATATTATTATTGATGCCAAGCCTAATGGCTATGTATATCGCGAAATGATAGGATACATAGCTTCTCTTGCAGGTGGTTTTGCCTGTGTGGATAGAACGGGAACCATTGTAATTAAATGGTATGAGGATAACGATGTTAAATATAATTTATCACGAATAATGTCATTTGAAAAAGATGAAGGTGAGTTCAAACTTGAAAAATTAACATGCAATGTCGATAGTTCCACAACATATACAGCTGGCGACGGTCTTCTTGGTATAACCTTGAATAATCCTTTTATGCCACAGGCAAAACTAGAAAAAGTATATGCAAAACTAAAGGGATTTACATACAGAGGAGCAACAATAAAGACTTTGGGAGATATACGTCTGGATCCATGGGATATTATCACAGTAGAAGATGGAGAAGATGTATATAAAATTCCGGTAATGAATATTGTGCAGGAATATGACGGCGGTATGTCCATGACAATATCTTCTTATTCCAAAACAAAAACGGAAGAGGAGATAGACTTCAAGGGTCCTTCTATAACAGAAAAAGAAAGAACTTATACTGAAATACAAGAAACAAAAAATCTGTTGGCCAAAAAGGTAGATGCAGACTATGTTAATTCACATTTTACAAAAACAGAAGAACTGGATGCAACTAATGCTAAGATACGAAATCTCGAGACAAAAAAACTCGATGCAGAAGATGCTGCATTGAAGTATGCAAATATCGATTTCTCGAACATTGGAAAAGCGGCGATTGAATACTTCTACGCAACATCAGGCTTGATAAAAAATGTAGTTGTTGGCGACCAGACGATTACGGGTGAGCTTGTTGGTGTAACTATAAAAGGTGATTTGATAGAAGGTAATACTATTGTTGCCGATAAACTCGTAATAAAAGGCGAAGATGGTCTGTATTACAAGCTTAATACTGACGGAATGACCACTGAGGCTGAGCAAACAGATTACAACAGTATTAATGGACAGGTTATCAGAGCTAAGTCAGTGACAGCGTCAAAAATAGATGTTAAGGACCTGGTAGCCTTTGATGCAACTATTGCCGGATTTAAAATAGAAGGATCTGCAATACATTCTACTGGAAAAGATTCGGCTACAAGCACTGTGCGAGGAATATATCTTAGTAAAGATGGACAGATGGCTGTTGGTGATAGTAAACATTACATCAAGTATTACAAAGATACTGATGGGCTTTATAAGCTTGCAGTTTCAGCTGATAGTGTTGAATTTTCAACAGGAGGAAGCGTTCAGGACGCTATAAATGACTTAAAGAATGACCTCGACAATGTAAGAGATGAAATAGTATCGATTATTACGGTAAGTTCGTCGAAGGGCAGCGTATTTAAGAATACAAATGTATCAACGACATTGTCAGTTACCATATTTCGAGGCACACAGAGAATAACTAATATTGATGATTTACATTCTGTGTATGGCGAAAGTGCATATTTACAGTGGAAGTCTCAGGAACATAATGATGACGATTATTTTAATATATCGTCGATTGATGAACGTATATCAGAAGGCGGATTCAAATTTACAATAAGCCCTAACGACATAGATACAAAGGGCATATATACATGTGATTTAATCACAGATTAGGAGGAGGAAATAGAATATGGCAATTAAAGCTACTGGTCAGGTGACCATTATCGATGTCACTGATGCGTATTCAGTGATACTTACAAGTGAGGCGTATACATTTGTTGGTAATACGTCTGGCGCACCAGCAGGACTGAAGTGCGCTACACAGGCTGTTGCTTATTGCGGTTCTAATCAGTGTTCTGTTGTAAACGTAGACCAGAAGGCAATTACATGCCCTACTGGAATTTCAGTTGCAGTAGAGAACAGCGGAACGGCATCACCAACAATTACATTTACAACAACAGCAACCGTAACGACAGCATGCGAAGCAGTAATTCCAGTTGTTGTAGATGGTATAACAGTCAACAAGAAATTTTCTTTCGCGGTAGCAAAGACTGGACAGACAGGACAGACGGGAGCAACGGGTGTTGGAGTTAAGAGTATTGTTAATTACTTTTTAGCATCGACTGCTAATACTAATGTTACAGCTGCTACAGAAGGTTGGACTACAACCATGCAGACTACAGACACTTCAAAGAAATATCTGTGGTCTTATCAGCTCATTACATATACAAACAATACAACAGCTAAGACAACTCCGACAATTATAGGCACACACGGAGCAACAGGACAGACAGGAGCTACAGGAAACGGCATTAAGAGTGTTACCAACTATTATTTAACTACAACAGCTAATACAGGTATAACAACTGCTACTAGTGGATGGTCAACAACTCCTACTGCTACAACAACAACTAACAAGTATATGTGGTGCTACCAGCTTATTACATATACGAACAATACAACAGCTAAGACAACTCCTGCAATTATTAGTACACATGGTGCAACAGGAGCAAAGGGGGATGCTGGAGCAGATGCTATTACAGTTACTATTATATGTAGCAACGGTAGAGTATTCAAGAATAACACCGGTAACACGGTACTTACAGCACATGTATTCAAGGGTTCTATTGAGCAGACAATCACAGATGCAGGAGTAGTTAGTGGTCTTGGGTCTATCAAGTGGTATAAGGCAGGAAGTACAACAGCATTAGCAACAGCTAAGACGTTAACAGTATCTGCGAACGATGTAGATAACACACAGGCATATACGTGTCAGTTAGAAGATTAATAAAGAAGGGAGGCGTACGTCAAAATGGCAGTTAAAGCAGCTAGTCAAATTTCAATTATAGATGTAACAGACGCATATTCAGTTACATTAACATCGGAGGCGTACACCTTTGTTGGGAATACTGCTGGGGCTCCGTCTGGGTTGTCATGTACGACTCAGGCGGTTGCTTATTGTGGGAATACTGTATGCAAGATAATAGTGGGAACAATTACGTGTCCTATTGGTATTTCAGCATCAATTTTGAATAACAATACGGTATCTCCAACAATAACATTCAAGACGACAGCTACAATTTCTGCGGCATGTGAAGCAACGATTCCGTTAGCAATAGATGGCGTTACTATAACAAAGAAATTTTCGTTTGCAGTTGCAAAGACTGGTGCCACTGGAGCATCAGGCAAAGGAATTAAATCCACAGCAATAACATATCAGGCTGGTGCGTCTGGAAAGACTGCTCCAACTGGTACTTGGGTAACTTCTCCACCAGAGACTACAGCAGTGTTACCTTATATGTGGACTCGAACTATTATTACATATACTGATAATACGACAAGTACGTCATATAGTGTTGGCGCCACACCGGAAGGAATTCAGGTTGGCGGGAGGAATCTTGCACAAAAAACGTCTAGTAAGTACGATGCTGGTTTTTCCAAGTTCGATGGAAACGATAACGTTTGTTTTAGCATTGGAAACACTTTAACTGATGGGTTGTCAGTAGGCGACGTAATATCAATTAAGTTAATATGCAAATATACTAATATAGTATCTGTAAGTGGAAAAACTCCTCAGGTTCGTATCGTTGGAGCTGGTAATGTAACAGGTTGGAATGATAATGGGTATTTTCCAGTAAATAATTATACTAAGCTGTCTGGCTCTAATGGTGAAGTAACAATAATGTATCAGGCAATAATTAATGCCAATCATGTTAAAAATTCGTATTGGAATACGTTACTCAGAACAGATGCGATTCAAAGTGGCATAATACAATGTAAGATGTTTAAAGTTGAACGTGGTACAAAATGTACAGACTGGTCACCAGCTCCAGAGGATACTGATAATAAAATATCAGATGTATGGCAGGGAGTTAATGATGTATATGATGACTACTCGGAATTCAAAGAGAACACCTATACCAAAGCTGATATGGATACCAAGTTAACAGAAACCAAGGAAGCAGTACTTATAGCAGCTAATGCCATTTATCAACGACAGGATGCAATGGGTGATTACTATACTGTCACTCAGGCAAATTCAGCTATAGATGCCAGAGCTAATCAGATAGAGGCTAAGGTCAGTGCAATTAAAATAGGTGGTAGAAATCTCATTATCCGAACAGGGGAGCTTGTTAATAAGGCACTGGGTGCTGATGGTAATACGAATGACTATGACAAAACAAATGTAATGGGTTCGAAGATATCTGTTGTGCCTGGCGAAGAGCTTACATTTCACAAGGATAATGGGAGTGAATGGTTCAGATGGAATTGGTATGATAGTGAAGGAAAATTCATGTCGAGAATGCCAAACCAGAACAATTTATTCACATGGAAAGTTCCGGATGGCGCATATTTTATATTGGTAAGTTATCCAAATACAGGTAACGTTAAGGTGGAAAGGGGCAATCGAGCAACTGACTGGACACTAGCTCCAGAGGACACAGATGCCAAGATAGATGATATATCTATAGGCGGAAGGAACCTTATTAAAACAACTGATTTGATTGTTGGTTGGATTGATGATACTGGAGCGTTGCGATATGCAGGTGATTGGGACAAGACATTCCTTACTGGTGAATATATATCCGTTGATGCCGGAAAAGAGTATATGTTCCAATTATTTTGGACAGATGACAACACAGAAGCTTGGATTGTATATGCTTATTACAATGCTAATAAAGAGTTCATTAAGGTAGCACCAAATCAGATTTATAACACGGATAAGTATTATAAAGAGAAGATAATTATTCCAAGTGGCGTAGCGTATATGCGTATATCGTGGGAGTTCGGTGCTCAGCGTGCCGTTAAGCTCGAAAAGGGTAACAAAGCCACAGACTGGACTGCGGCACCAGAGGATACAGAAGCTAAGATTGCACTTAAGGTAGATGAAAAGTCATTGAAAAGTGCAATTGAGGCCATAGCTGATACAATTAATATAACTGCTAGGGGTGGATTGAATATTTCCGGTAACAGATTTACGTTGACATCAACGAATACAACTATTACCGCAGATGGAACAATAACCTCGAGAGGAACAGGCGTTGGTTCAGATGGAAATAAATACTTAATGGCAGCAACATTGCGAGGAGGAGAGCTTAAAGTATGGAATAATACATCTAATAATGGAGTAAGGATCCAAGGGCATGGTTTATTCGGTTATGACGATGATGGAACTAATACAATTCAATTAATATATACTCCAAGTGATGAGAACGACTTGAGTACTGGTTTGTGGTTATATTCCAATTTAGGGCAAGAAATACATGTGACAAGAAAAGAAATATGGCTCCAGGGAAATAATAGTGATGGAAGTATATATGGTTATTGCAACATAGGCAAAGGATATATGCGCATTGATTCTTCTGGAACGACATATTATGGCGATTGTGCACTATCTGTGCTAGGCGGAGCAAAGATTCAAGATCTGCACGCAATGGATAGCATGACAGTTGGATGTGATGTGGAAGAGGTTAAAATGTGGAACACATATTTTGGTTATTGTCAACCTGTTACAGCAGCGACGAACAGAGTCACGTTAAAGTGGACTGGGGCAGCTTTGCAAGTATGGATTGACAACACATTAGTAGGAACATTATTTGAATAATAGAAAGAAGATAGTAAAAATGTTAGAGACAAGAAAAGATATTACATTTACAGGAACAAGTTATGTTGAGAAAACAGTGACAGGTTCATCTGAAAAGCAGAGAATTAATATTGTATACCTCTCAGCATCAATTTCAGATGATGGAAGCAGTGTAAGCGTTAACAAGAATATTCAGAACAAAACGGAATATCTTGCTAACAAGAAAGCTTGCATGGAGGATATGGCAGAGTTTGAAGAACTTGCATTATCTTTAATTGAATAAGAGCTCATTACAGCGTCTAGCATTAAGCTAGGCGCTTTTTTAGAAGGAGGAAAAGAAAGATGATAACATTAAAGGCAATTTACATGGCAGCAGCACACGACAAGCTGATCCAGCTTGTTATTATAGCTGTAATAATTGATACAATATTTGGAGTATTAAGGGCAATTAAAGAACGTAAATTTAACAGTTGTTTTGGTATTAATGGAGCAATTCGTAAGTGTGGAATGATAATATCCATTATGCTCCTTGTAATCGTTGATTACATAACAGGATTTAATATGATTGGATTTCTGCCGGAACAGGTTAGACAGCATATGGGTAATCAGATAGGAATTTCTGGCTTTATCGCACTACTTTATAATGCATATGAAACAGTAAGCATTTTGAAGAATATGGCATTATGCGGTTTGCCTGTAAAGAAGCTGTGGTTATATGTTAAGACATTTTTGGGAAATTATACAGATGAATTGCCGGATGATGATGAGTTAGTAACAGCGAAAATAGATGTTAAGGAGGATAAATAATATGAGAACATTTCCAATAATTTCAGGTAATCATTCAGAATTTTTTAATGAGTTAGCACCAATCGTGTGCAACGAATGGGTAGGTCGTAGACGCAAAGGCGAGAGAACCATATCACCGGCTGTTGCAATGGCACAGGCTGCTTTGGAAAGTGGTTATAATATCAATGCTTCTTCACTTTTTGGAATTAAAGGCGAAGGTTTTGTATCATCGACAGAAGAATATATTAAAGGTATTGAACAGACTATTGTCGCCAGTTTCGTAAAGTACCCTAGCATTACAGCTTCCATTGATGGTTATTATGACCTTATGCAGGATGATAATTATGCAGACGCAACATCGGCAAACACTGTCGAAGGCGAGCTGTATGGATTAACTAATGCAGTAGATGAAGGTTATGATGCAGACGGAAACTGGGTTGGATATAACTACGCAACAGACCCTCAGTACTATTCTAAGTGTTTATGGATTGTTAATGAATATGGTCTTAGAGCTTATAACGATTATGTTTGGAGTGTTGTTAATTCTTATGATGATACACCGGAAGAAGCAGAACCAGTTGAGCAGCCAGATCAGGAACTTGATGAAGATGTAATCGATGCCATCTATAGAGGTGAGTATGGCAATGATCCAGAGCGAAGACAGAATCTTGAAGCTGCAGGTTACAATTATGCAGACTATCAGGCGGCCATGGAAGCTAAGTATTATCCTAAAGATAATACACCAGCAGAAAGTGAGGAAGAGCCGGAAGAGGAAACATCACAGGAGGCAGAAGAAAGAGTGGCTGTTGTAGAACCAGGCGGAAGTTTCTGCCAGATTGCAAGAGATTACCTTGGAGATGAAGGCAGAGCAGCAGAACTTGCAGAGCATAATGGAATGACGCTTGATGATATGCTTTACGCAGGTATGGAGTTAAGACTTCCCAACTAATTACTCACTTATACAACAGTGTATTGTAAGCTGTAAAATTAAGTTACAAAAGGTAGTAAACACCTAGTATGTAACTTAAGCAATAGCCGTAAGGCACACAATTTAATATTGTTACATAAAACTAGAGGTGATTTACGAACCTCTAGTTTTTTTATACCCAAAAACAGTTGTCTTATATCTTAAATATATTTAAAGAAGGAGGAAGGAAAACATGCGGACATATAAAGACTATAAAAAATGGAATATTGGAAGCAGTGATATTGCTTCATTACTTTTACTTGGCTGCAATGAAAATGGAGCAGAACCTATGTTATTAGCTTTTGGTTCTGATGGAGATTACAGTGCTTACATCATACCAGATAATGTTGATATAGGAGAGCATTACAAGAAAGTAGCTGAATATACTGACTGGCTTAAGATATATGACGACAGTAGCCTTGTAATGGATATTAAAGCAAAACATATAAGTGTGTATAGGGCAGGAGAATTTGGTTGTGTAATTCAGGTTACAGAGCCTATAATGAAAAATTTTTGGTTTATAGAGGAGGGATAATAATATGTTTGATGAAGAAATTATTGCGGTTGCAAACAATTCAGAACAGGCAGATAGGCTTGCAACAGAATCAGCAGTAAAAGAGTGTTATGAACAACATAAGGCTACATGGGAATCATGGAATAAAGGTGAGCCAGTAGACCACTGGTTTGATGATAATGGGGCATTGTGTATTAGGTATGAAAATGGCGAGTGGTTTCATTACAAGATGTGTCCAGGTGTGTTAGGACAAGACCCATATTTAGAATGGTGGTGAAAGCAATGTGACGGAATCTGTCACATAAGAAAGGTGGTGAAAGAGTTGGTATCTGAGAGGAAGCGATATGTTTCTCTTGACGCAGATAAGCGTGTAAAGATTGAAAAGTTATTTAAGGAAGGATATGGAATAGAAGAAACTGCAGCTAAACTTAATGTATCTTATACGAACTTATATCGAGAGCTGAGACTGAATGATATGACAGAGTATAATTACGACGCTGCTTTGGCACAAAATAATTATACAGAGCGTAAGAAAGCTGCAAAAATTGCAAGAAGGAAGAAATGGGAGAAAGAACATGTTACGGAAAATCAGTGAGGATTATATAGTTAATGTTCTTAAGAATCATGACCAACTCATCCTTAATTGCCAGGTTGAACTTGTAAATATATTTAAAAGTAAAGATGAGATAGGAATGATAGAGTCGGCTTCTATGACACGCAAGGAACCGGACGGAAGCGCACCAACTAATGCCCTCGTTGACTTGCAAAATGTGCTTGAGCAGTATACCAAGCTTAATGAGGAATGGGAGAAGAGCATTTTAGCAAATGTGAGAAGCGTGGTTGAAACACAGGAGACTGTATATAGAATAATGGCTTGTTTTAATAATTTAGAGCAGGAACAAAAGTATGTTCTAGAACAGTTGTATATTAAGAGAGCATTTAAAGAGGGAATGCAGATTCTTATTAAGGAGTTGGATAGAAGTCGAGCATCAATCTTAAGATTTAGAAAAGACGCCATATGTGCAATTAAAACCATGTATGACAGTGAAAGGTCAAACTTGGAGTTATATGGATTATATGGACTTGCATTAAATGAGGGAAATAATCGTTATAGATAAATTGTGACGGATTCCGTCACACATAGAAAAAGGAGCAGATTACTATGATTATAATTACGACATGGAACTTAAAAGGTGGTACAGGAAAGACCACAACAACATTCAATTTAGCTGCAACATATGCAGCACAGGATAAGAAGGTACTTCTGTTAGATTTGGATATGCAGGCAAACCTTACATCCTTCTTTGACGCAGATATATCTAAGCATAAGCGTAGCAAGCCGGATATCGAACAGGTGATAAGAGAAAACATTGATATTAGAAAAGCTATATATCATTCCAGATTTAACAATCTCGACTTTATAAAGGGTTCTAACGATATTATGTTTCTTAACCTTGCAGACATAGATGTACTGGGAAAACATCTTGCTACAATTGCGAATGAATATGATATCTGTGTTATCGACACACACCCGGACGCAAGTATTCTGACTGAGAATGCACTTGCCATATCTGATATGGTACTTATCCCAATATCCCTTGATGGTTTTTCCAGAGATAACCTCAATTTAGTTATAAAGGAAATTATAAAGCTTGAGACAAGATGCGGAGAGATTAATTTTAAGGTTTTTGTCAATAAGCTTAAGAATTTACGAAGCCAGAGAATTGTTTATAGCGATTTGGTCGAAAACCATGATTATCCAGTACTCGAAACAAGCGTATCTGATTATTCAGGAATCCAGAGCGCACTTCTTAAGCATAAGCCACTGTTTATGCATAGAAGTAAAAGCGTTGTAAATCGAGATTATGAAGACCTAGCAGATGAAGTACTGCAGATTGTGGAGGTGGAGTAAATGCCTAAGTTAAATAATTTTTTTGATAAAACAGATACAGTTGAGAAGATACTGACTAAGAAAATGCATCCGCAGCTTGTATCCATTAAGAAGCTTGAAGAATCTAAGCTACAGTATAGAGATATCCCACAGGAAGATGTTGAAAAACTTGCTGACTTAATAGAACTGGATGGCGAAGTATTACAGCCTCTCCTTGTAAGAAAAGCTGGAGCTGATACATACGAGATACTTGCTGGACATAAACGATACAGAGCCTGCAGGTATTTAGCAGAGGAAAAAGGCTTAGAGCAGTTCGCAATGATTCCATGTTATGTAAAGGTTATGACGGATGCGCAGGCAGAGTTTGCAGTATACAGTACAAACGGTTACAACAGGAAGACTGATTATGAAATCATGCGTGAAGTAGAGGGAATGTCAAGGCTTCTTAAGGAAAATCCGGAACTGTTCCCGGAAGCTGCAAGTGGCAGACTTGTTGAGAAGCTTGCCAGCGTTATGAATATGAGCAAGACGGTTGTACAGGAATACAAGACAATCGCAAATAATCTTTCTGATGAATCTATGGATAAATTTAAAAAAAATGAGATTACAAAAGAATCTGCTAAGACACTTGCAAGCCTTAATAACGAGGAACAGGCGAAGGTACTTAGTACCGGTGCTGTTAAGACAAATGATATTAAGCAGGTAGTTAAAGAGCTTAAAGAGCCATCTAATAAGGATATAGAGCTTGCATTTCACCATATTACATCTAATTTTGATATGAAAAAATATAATCCGGCAAGTGTTTTGGAAAATTATTTGAAAGACAGATGCGGAAGAACACATGAATATTTTGGCGGGACAAACTTATCTTTCGATTGTTCTATAAGAGGAATTGCTATCAATAGAAAAAAAGAGATTACCTGGCATGATTTTGTAGGCAGAGCAGAACGGTTGGGATTGTACAGACCATATGAAAACAATAATGTGACGGAATCCGTCACACAGGCTGAACAATCTGAACAGTTACCAGGGCAGGACAGCATATACAACCATCCAGAATATCTTCCTGATGATAATGTAGCTTTTGAAAGTAAGGATAATAATACAGATAAGACATGTGAGCCAGATAATGCCGTAAAGGATGAATATGATACTGACAAGCTGGCAGGAGTAGGTGCGATAGGACGCTGTCCTAAGTGTTTTGGAGCAGTCGCTTTCCTCACTAATCCTAATTGCTGTGGAACATGCGGAAACAAACTTGTGTGGAAAATAGAAAAATAATGTATCCGGGGAAAATCCCCGGAGCTTGCCGGAAGGGAGAGGTTATATGACAGGTTACATTATTGTAGGAATCATCATGACGGTTGTGGTTTTTGTTTTTGTGATAATGGCAATGATGAGGGCAGCTTCTGTATCAGACGAAGCTACAGAGAGGTATATGGAGAGTGTAAAGGAGAAGAATGGTGGTTTACAGAAAAAAGAAAGAGAACTCTTACACTAAATGTACGGAATGTAAAAAAATTTTCTGCACAGAAGAATATGATATGGCTTCATATAAGTATAGAGATAAGCTGGGTGGAAGGTATATATATTTCTGCAGCTATACATGCATGATGAGATACAAGCGTGAAAAAGGGCAGTATAAAGACCATACCGCAGAAGAAAAGTACGAAGTTGAAGATGTTAAGCTGCAGAACAAAAGGGAGAATGTGCTTAGAGTCTATTCTCCCGGTGGGGTACAGTTCTAATACCAGTCAAAAATATAACGAGAAATGTAGGTGGTAAAAATGGGACACAATTATGACAAGATGCCAACATTAGCTCTGAAAGATATTGAAAGCACTATTGAGTGTGCAATTATAAGATTCCAGGTGGACAGTAATGATAAGGAAAGTTTACAGCAGGAAGATTATGATAAATATACAAGATTATTAGATAGAAGAGATGAAGTAAGAGCGGAGTTAAAGAAGAGAGAACAGTAGGTTAGTATACATTTTCAGATTAAATACAGATTTAAACAATAATGTGACGGATTCCGTCACAGCCGTAAGGCAGAAAGGAGTTTACTATGGATAACAAAAATGAAAACATTATTGAGAATGAAATCGAGGTGCAGGTTAAAGAAGACAACGGAGCAGTGTTTGAATATGCCAAGAAACTTGCAAAGTTCACTGACGGAAAAGGAGATAAGGCGGTAGATGAGAAATAACATAACATCATACACGATTGTTAATGAACAGGGTAAAACAACTGTTGCAGTAGGTGATACCGTTACAATACATACATTTAACGGCGGTGGTATGGGTGGCTGCAAGATTGTTAAATTAACAAGCAGAGGATTGCATTACACCCAGGATGAAGGAAAGCATATTAAAACGATTGCTTACAACAAAATATACAGTTTTGAGGTGGATTATGAAGCGGTTAATAGATAATGAAAAAAAGGTAAGTAAAGCAACCATAAGAAAGGCTGTGGCTGCTGTTATTCTTATCATTCTCTTTTTTATATCATTCAAATTTCATTTGCCGTTTCCAGATAAAGTAACCACAGTTATCAAGATTGGAACGGTTGCAGGTCTTATATATATCCTTGCAACATTCAGAGGAGATGAATAAACATGTGACGGATTCCGTCACAATGACGAGAGGTGAGATGATGAAATTTGACTTTTACTATGGCGAAGAGTCTGAGCAGTACAGCTTTTACACCGTACCCAAAATGTTTTTTACATGTGAGAGATTTGCCGGATTATCGGCAATGTCAAAACTGCTGTATGGATTCCTGCTCGACAGAATGAGCTTATCAAGGAAGCGTAACTGGATAGACGATAAGAACAGGGCATATATAAAGTACAGCCTGAATGTAATAACAAAGGATATGGGAGTGAGCAAGAACTCTGTAATCAAATACATGCGAGAACTGCAGGAGTTCGGTCTGATAATGAAGTATCCTAACGAGGGAATGGAAGATATTATTTATGTGATGGACTATTCGAGAGTCAAACAAGGCGATACATATAGCAGTGATGACAAACAGAATGATAATGTATTATATCTGGATAGCCAGTCATCAGTAGCAGCTTATAAAGCAGATACCGGACATCCTGATAATGCTCCACCCGGATTTAACACAGTAATTGCCTTAAGCAATAGAAATGACACTAAAAAAATACAAGATACAGGTTGCAAGGGGGAGTCTACCTTAAGAGGTGGTTCAAAATCTGAACCGGTTCAAAAAATGAACCAGTTCAAAAATTGCACCGGTTCAAAATCTGAACTGGTTCAAAATTTGCACCACCCTCATAAAGAGAATAATAATAATATATATAATAATATTAATAATCAATCTACTAAGACAGATAAGATTGATAGATATATATATAATAATCCATCTATCAATCAATCTAATCTATCTATCAGTCATACCGGAAAGATTGATAGGATTGATAAGACTGGGAAACAGATATCTGGGGTAAATGCCAATACGGTATATGCGCATATCAGAGAGTTGGTTAAGCAGAACATTGATTACGACATAATGATTGAGAGGCAGGAGTGTAAGGATTGGTATGATGAGTATTACAACCTAATTGTCGAAGTTCTGACACGACAGAAGGATACAATCCGCATATCCGGCGAAGAATATTCTGCAGATATGGTTAGAGAGCGTTTTTTAAAGCTTAACAGCTCTGACCTGCAATATGTACATGAACAGATGTCACGCACAACCAGCGACATTAAGAATATCAAAGCATATCTTACAAAAGCATTATTTAATGCGCCGATAACCAGAGCTTCTTATTGGGCAAGCAGAGTAAATCACGATCTTGCTAACCGCTAAACATAATGTGACGAATTCCGTCACGGAAAGGATGAAATGAAATACAGAGGTGTTGAACTTAAAGAAAACACAGAGGCAGAGATATTGATTGCCCTGGAAGTAACAGGAATAACGGATGATGAAGAACTTGAAAACTATATTGACGGGATATCAGTAGAACTGGAAATGGAAGTATTGCCTAAAATAAAGGCAGATGTATACATAGATGTTGTCTATGATAATCTTATCAATGTAAGGATTAATGACCAGACCTTTGATGAGAAAGGTGTGTACATAGTCACAAGCCTTTACAATGAAATCAGAAGTAAAGCATATGAGAATGTCAATTGTTCCATAGGAGTAAATGCTGATACATTTTTTACTGATGATGACGGCACAGAATACAATGAGGATTCAGTAACACTTGAGCAGTTTATGAGCAGGCTGGAAATGTAGCAGGAAAGGTTGAAAATATATGACAAAAGGAAAGTATTATGAGTATCTGGAAAGATATAATCATATGGCAGGAAATGATTACAGGTATGATACAGATAATGAATCTGATTACAGATATGTAAAATCAAGCCTTTTAAAGCATATTGACTGGCAGCTAAAAAGTATGGCTTATGACCTTGATAAATATAATAGTCTGAAAATGATACTTCACAAGCGTAAATATCAGAAGCTGCTAAGAAATATTCATGATATGAAAGAACTCCGGGAGAAGATAGAAAAAAATAAGCAGATAGACCTCATGTATTTTACAGGAACATACAGAGGGGCGATGAGTGGAATAGCTGATGATGTATTCTCCAGTATGAAAGCAGTATGGATTCCGATCATAATACTGATTGCCATATATCTTGTTGCTGTAGGTGTTTTTTACTTTATGTAGTGTGACGGATTCCGTCACATCTGGGAAAGGAAAAATGATATTTTATGAAATATGGACTATTAATTATGTTAGCATTTTCTGTAATAATAGCAGAATTAATTTCAGTAAGTAAGAAGCTGGATGAAAATTGCATTGATGAAAAGGAGAACAGACATAAAATTATGTTACTTCGTTTGACTGCTTGGCTTTTTTTACTTATTTTTGGAATACCAATAACAATATGTCTTATCCTTGAGTTAATGCTATAGGAACAAAGATTGAATGAAGGAGGTTTTTAAAGTGTACGAAAATTTGAATAAATATTCCGTAGTTGATGTTGCAAGGACACTGTTAAATGAAATTAATGCATACAACCCAACTCATGCACAGCTGATAGATATATTTGTGAACTATATGGTTATTCCATTCTGTATCTACCTTGTGCTTGAATTATTTTGGTTATATATTTTTAAAAAGATAAATCTTAAAAGTATCATTATAGCAGTGATTACATCGGTATGGTTTGTACCATCGTTATCATGGTTGATTATAACAAGTCTTATGGGTGCATCATTTATAGTTGTTTTTACCCCAATGATTCCATTAGCAATATGTATGGTTATCAGTTGGCTGGTGAGATTGGTAAAACATAAGAAAATTGAATGATAGGACGACATACCGACAGCAAAGATTGTAAAAATATCCAAATATACAACAAAGGAGGTTCAGACAGAATGACACTTCAGGAATACGAAGCACAGGGCGGCTGCATCGGGTGTCTGTTTTATGGGATAGTTGATGCTGACGAAAGAAAAGCTTGCACATTCCACTGGTTTGATGATGAATCGGACGACTGGGAAATGGGCAAGAACTGCGATGAAATCGCATGACTGCAAAGCTTAAACAGCGCAGATGGTTGAAAGATAGGGCAAAAATGGTGTGTTGTTCAACAGAGTTGGTTATTTCAAGTACAGAGGCTACTACTAATGATACAAAAGCAGATTCAACAGCGGTAGTTAAATCAATAATCCTTGAAAAATACCCTTCTGCAAAGATTAATTATACGGATGAAAATTCAACGGGCTATTTTGAATATGAAAATGAGTATTATAGTTTCACTGTAGAAAATAACAATATTATTGTTAAAGGTAATACAGGAAAAATGATAAATGTATTACAGATTAATTAATAAAGAACAATGGCATAGATAAAAGTATCAGCAGGATAGAATAAAAATTTTTCTAATAGTAATTATGCTATTTTTTGTTTGATGGCGTCTTTAGTGTAAGACTTAATTGCGGAACTGGTATGAACCGATAGAGCAGATGTAAACCCAGTATATATTTCACGATGCTCCTTTAATAAAAGGCAGAATCATGTGTACAGTGATTTGGTCGTGGAATATCCATAAGAAATTAGACAGTCGCAGCCATAAAAAGGAATGTTAGGTAGAACACTGGACAACTCCAGATGCTTAAGTTCGATTCCTAGCATACCTTTTCTGTACATTAATCAAAGAAAGAATGAGGTAAAAGATATGAAAGTTATAAATAAAGTACATTGTATAAGTAATTATTCATTAGATGAAATACAAAACACCCTTAATACATTTGCAGAAGATGGTTTTTCATTAGTAAACACGGAAATAGCAAAGAATAGATTTGGGTGTACTGTAATGTATTTGTTCTTTACGAAGAAAGTTGATAACGAAGAATGAGAATTATAGATGTAGATAAGATAATAAATAGAATTGATGCAGTGACTAAGAATGAGGGTGGAAATATCAAAGTATTTAGTTGAAAGATAGGGCAAAAATGGTGTGTTGTTCAACCCAATAAAGTTATTTTATTAGAAAGGTGAAAGGATGTTTGATTTTATTCACGGTACAAGCGGAATGATAAAAGCTTTTAAAATGATAGTTAATATAGGGAAAGGAATAGCTATGGCTGAGGCAGTTGTAGTCTTTGTATTTAGTTTATACTGGGCTTTTGATAAAATGACAGATAAAGCCATACTTCTCGCAATATGTATTATGTTCACGGGTATTATTGTATCAGTAATAGGATTGGGAATTCTTATCTATATCATAATCAGTTACGAATACAAAGGTTGAAAGATAGGGCAAAAATGGTGTGTTGTTCAACTATGGAAAAAGGAGGCTTTAAATTATGTATGATAATATAAATACAAATTCTTTTATTGAGGTTTCAAAAGCAGTAAGAGATTTAATATTCTCACAATTCATGCCAATGGAGCGCCTTGAACTGTTTGTAGAGTATATTGTTATTCCATTTTTTATCTACATTGTCATGGGGTTAGCATTTTTAAAGATTATCGGAAAGATAAATTTTAGAAATTTCATAAGATTAACAATAGCTTCATTATGGCTTGCTCTATCACTTTTGTGGGTATTATTAACCTGGAGCATGGACGCATCAAGTTATATCATTCTTGCCCCAGCAATACTTTTGATAATGTATCTGATTATCAAGTTAATAACAAAAATGATAAAGCATAAGAAAATGTCTGTATAAGTGAAATAAATATATTTGAAAATATCAGATATATGGTACAATGTTATATAGAAAGATGTGTATTTAACATGATATTGTACCTGATATGTGACGGATTCCGTCACATGGAAAGGAGTTGATATGAGACAGTCAGAGAATAAGTTTAAGAACTGGGTAATGTCTTTTACATATCAGGAGAGAAGAAATAAACAATTAGAAATATTTAGAAAACAGCTTGAAGATTATTCATCAATGGATAAGGCTGAACTTAACTTTGAATATTTTAATTGCATAGCTGAATATGAACACAAAAAGAACATTCTTACTTTGGTTATTATAACAATTGCTGTTTCACTAATTATGAATATATGGGAAAAAATATTTTCATTTTTGAGTACAGCAATAAAATACGATAACTATATGAATGATTCTCAAGACACTTTTATGATATGCTTAATAATTGCATCAGCAATTGGATTGACCTTTGTAGTTGTTATTGTAATTATATTATCTACGATTTTTAATGACCTGAAACAGCTTAAGAAGAAAATTCAATTAATAGAATATGTAAAATCAGAGGAAGAAAATGAAGATTAAAAAATTGTTATAGGTGGAGTGTATTTTATAGGTCATTATTAAATATGTGACGGATTCCGTCACATATCACAGCTATTGCAGAAAGGAGCAGACATGATATACACAATAGAACAAATAAAAGATAAATGCCGGAAGGTATTTGAAAAGCAAAATTTTGTAAAAGAAGCATATCTGTTCGGCTCATATGCAAGAGGAGAAGCAACAGAAAATAGTGATATTGATTTTATGATTGTTCTTAACAGAGCTGTTGGAATGGAGTTTTTTGGGTTGTATTATTTCCTTCAGGAAGAATTTGGAAAAAATGTTGATGTAATAAGCGAGAAAGAGGCATATGAGATAATGCCTAAAAGTATAGAAAGGGATAAGGTAAAAGTATATGGGAATGAATAGCAAAACCAGATTGATGTTTAACTTATCATATATACACTCATATATAGAGGATATATTGGAAATATGCAGTGAATCAGACTATAATTATCCGTTGATTTTTACTGACAAGAAAAGCCAGTATGCAATAAATATGTGTTTTGTGCAGATTGGAGAACATTGCGCACAGATAAGAGATATTGACAGAACATTTTTTGATAATCAAGAGTTAAGATTATATGAGATTAAGGGTATGAGAGACAGGATAGTCCATTCATATGGTAAAATTGATTATAATATTATAAAAGAGTCAATAAGCAAAGATATTCCAAAGTTAAAAGAGAAGATTGAGGAAATAGTAGATGAGGATATCCTTGATAATCCATATCTCTTATATGAGACAGAATATGATAATTATATTGAAGAGAAAAATGAAGAACCAGAAGAAGATTTGGAATGGAGACCAAGACTGTGACGGAATCCGTCACATCTGATAAGACCAGATAGGAAGGAAAAGTTATTATGATTAAGATGGATAAGATTAGAAAATATATGATAGTAGGGTTTACAGTATTATCACTTGCAGCGGTGACAGCCTGCGGAGCAAAAAAAGATACTGCAGGTAATAATGCAGTCGGAAATATAGAACAGTCTACAGAGAGTGCAACTGTAGCAAAAGCAAAAGACATACAGATGCAGGTTAAGGATGCAGATGGTAATACTGTTACACTTATCGGAGATGCAACAATTAACGAGGATGGCGAAATGGTATTCGAAGGAAAGGATTCTGCAGGAAATGCTGTAAAAGTAACAGGAACAGCAGAAAAGACCGAGGATGGAGGCTTTAAGGTTAAGGAAGCTGCCGTTGAGGGAACAGCAAAGGTTGTGGCAGATAACGGCCAGGAAACAGAAGTGAGCAATGAGGGTTCAGGTGATATCACTGCTGATGAAATCAAGAATACAACAACAGAAGTTGTTAAGAATGATTCAGGTAATAAACAGGAAACAAATAATGCCGGACAGAATGAGAGCGCATCTGATGTTCCAGGTACAAAGCCATCAGGGGAGAGCAATAGTGCAAATACAGAAGAAACATCAACTCCTGATAATAAGCCGGATAATGGAAATAACAGCAATACTTCTGACACAACACCAGCTA
>ULTJ01032292.1_pt1 | contig 21277 bp, 10 predicted proteins | sample 1957491 | NCBI WGS metagenome assembly ULTJ01 (sample SAMEA4835731, study PRJEB28245) | human gut metagenome | biome: gut microbiome; material: fecal sample | place: Denmark | collected 2008 | reverse complement strand
TCTATCCATATCGTTACCATTGCCGCCCATTGTGAATTGGTATGGATTGAAATATACTTTATTGTTTCCTGCCCAGTTTACGGTATATCCATCAACGCCTTTCGGGTTCTGCAAGTCTTGCAGGCGAATGTTACGCGGCATTTTTATCAGGTTCTCCCATACGCCGTTCCAGCTGCCCGGTCTGTTCTTTACTTTCTCGCGGAAGTAAGATATTTTTCCACCGATAGTGACATATTTGTTTTTAATCTCTACATTCAGATTATAGTTTTGTTTGTTCATTGACTCGTTGGGGATGATACCTTGGTTACGGCTGTCAGTGAATGAGAAACGGGCGTTCATCTTTTCGTTGCCACCCGTAGCGCTGACAGAGTTTACGTAGTTTACGGCAGTACGGAAGAAATCGCCTATGATATCTTCTTGTGGCAGCATGGCATATTCCTGATAGGACTCGTCACCATACATTTTGTTTCGCCAGTTAGGGATTATTTGTCCAGTCATTTTGGGACCCCATGAACCTTTGGCGTCCAGAGAGAATTCACCGTTGGTTCCTTGGCCGTATTTGTCTTGCATTTCGTATGAGTCATAGGCTTTCGTCATGGAAACATAGCCGTTGTATTCAAATGTAAGCTTTCCTTCTTTACCCTTCTTGGTAGTGATGACGATGGCACCGTTTTGCGCACGTGAACCGTAGAGGGCGGCTGCATTGGCGCCTTTCAATACAGAGATGCTTTCAATGTCATCGGGATTAAGGTCGGATGCTCCTGAAGCGTAAGAGTAGTCATTTGTAGAGGTTGAACTGTTCAATACGGGTAAACCGTCTACAACCCAAAGGGGAGAGTTGTTTCCGCCCAGTGAGTTTAATCCGCGAAGCACTACGCGCGTACCACCGGCAAGACCGCTACCTGACTGTGAAATTTGTACACCTGCCACTTTACCTTGCAACAGGTTCGATACGTTGGTCGAACGATTTTCATTGAAAGCGTCGGTCTTTACCTCTTGCATGGCATATCCTAAGGCTTTCTTTTCTCTTTTGATACCTAAAGCCGTTACTACGACTTCAGACAACATTTCAGAGTCTTCTTTCAACGTGATGTTAAAGGAGGTCTTTTTGTCAATGTTGATAATCTGGGTCTGGTAACCAATGTAGGAAACTTTTAGTTTTCCATTACTTGGAACTTCTAATTTGAAGTTACCGTCAATGTCAGTAATGGTACCGATTGTTGTACCTTCTACCGATACGTTTGCACCGATAATCGATAGACCTGCCGCGTCTTTTACCACTCCTGTGATTGCTGTCCGCTGTTCTTGAGCAAACATTGCAATACTCATGAAAGACGACACAATTACTAAGAGTAATCTGATGTGTTTTTTCATACTAGTTAAATATTTAAATGATTAAAATAATAGTTTTTTAGATATATATAATGTATAAAGATAAGCTTCACTATAATTCATAGCTGAGTGTATGCTTTTTACCATTCACATTTACTTCTACTTCCATTTTATCATCAGTCGCATTTTTGATGGATGCTGATATTTTCATTGATTTCTTTACCTGCTTCTGCGGGTAGATTATAGTAATGTATCGTAGGGTTTCGCCGGTAGTCTTCTCTACATTGAATGCTATAGCCGGACGTTTCGTGCGTTGGCGGTAAGCGATGGAGTACCAGCCTTCTTCTTCTACCATCTGCATATTGTCCGGTCCAAAGCAGCGAAGGAGTACATTGCTGTTACCGGAGTAACGTGTACATAGTTGGCCTTTAGACTTGTCAAGTTCAACTTTACCGTCGCAGAGTTGATAGTGAAGGTTCACAGTACCGAGGGCATTGCCGATGGCTTCGTCTACGATGACAAAATAACTGTTGTCTACAAAGAATACAGAGCGACGGTGTGTCAGGTCTTTATAACCCGGATTTTCAGTCACAAGTACTTGAGCATCGGGCAACGTTTTCCATAGCTTGGTGACGGACTGGGTGGTATTAATATTTTTGTTCTCAAGCGTCAGCGTGTTGTGTACTGCGGTTTGGCGGAACCAGTTACGCTGTTTCCACACTTCTTCATCACCACCATAGATAAAAGAACCTGAGTCAGGAAAGAGGTTTTTGCCGTTGAACCATAGTTCGAAAGTACCGTTGTCGGGTTGGCAATGCCATTCACCCTTAGGACCGGCTTTCAGTATCATTACGGTGGCATCTTGTTTCCATCCATTGCGGAAAGTGAAGAAACCTGACCTGGCGGAAGCATGGCAGAGTTGGGCGGGTTGTTTGCCTTCCTTGCCTTGTGTGACAAAATAATGCAGTAGCTCGTCATCGGGGAATAGTTTTGACCAACGTTGGAAGTTACTTACAAGTCTGAACGGTTCTGGACGGCGAGCATCACTGAAACAGGGGAAAGTATAATCGGGAAAGTAAGTGTTCATTGAGAACAATATCATCTTCTTGATGGTACTGATGAAAGAATCGGGAAATTCATTACCGTAACCGTTTTGCTTAGCCATATTGAGCGCATTACTGAAAATCTCGATACATCCTCCATGATAACCTAAATCCAATTCATATTGTCCCCCATCATCATATACCTGTTTCTTTATTTCACGGTTCAGGATGTCAATTCCACTTTTACGCCAGTTGGGGGCTTCGATAAATTCTGGGAAGAATATGCCGGCGCAAAGTACATATTCGGCTTCAAACAGAAGATGGTTGCCCTGTTGGGAATAGTTGGCTATGGTATGGTGAGCATGTCTGGAGTAGTTCACTAAAAAGTCTGTAAGGAATTCTGGCGTGAAGGCCTGAGAGTGCAAGAAAAGAGTGAACTGGTTGATTTGGTCTTGCAAACGACCGCTTGCTTCCAATGGACGCCATGCAAAACGTACGTTTTCCGCCAAACCTTTTATACTGTCTACATTATATACTTCATACAATATAGGATTAATCTGTTGCAGAGGATTTTTCTTTATCCAGTCTAGAAACTGAAATGTCCATTCTTTAGCATACTTTTCGTTTTTCGTCAACCAGTAGGCTTTACCCATGGGAGTGAACCATTTGTGGCGATGGAGTTGCCAGCGAAGTTCATTATCCCTTACCGGCCAATATTGCCAATTGATGTCCTTACCATAATTATAAGAAGGCTGGTAGCCATTGTGTACAAAGAATGTGTTGCAAAGCATCGTCAGCCCATTTTTGTTGGGTAGGACTGATAGTAATGTTTTCCAAATCGAGGAAAGGATTAACTACGCCTGTACGCTGACGATAGTATTTCAGCAATTCTAGAGAAGCCTCCTCAAACTTGTCCTCGTAATAGTTTTTTTTCACCTTTTCCAATCCGGGATAGTCCAGATTGAGCAATGAAAATACTTCTTTGTTGACTAATTGCGCCTGTATGCTTCCGAAGGATAAGATGCAAGTCAGTAGAATGATAATGTGTTTCATGGCTTTTTGTATTGAATTATTTCTTAACTTTAAAACTGAAAGTGAATACTTCCTTTTCATTAAATTCTTTGATGCAAAGAAAATGAGATTTATTGTATTATAGCTTTGACTACGTTGAAGGTGCTGGTAATATGGTACAAATGTCTTTTGTTTTTGTTGAATAGAATTTTGAATTTGTATAAACTGCATACGTAATATGGTTTAATGTAGATAAGATATCTATTCTAAATGACTAGTTTTATCTGTTTTGCAGCTTTATCAATATGTTCTTTGTCTTGTTTTTAGAACTGTTTTTTACTATAACTGATGCTTGTTAAATTTAAAAGGCGACTTAACAGTTCTTGCTAAGAATAATACATTGTTGTTTGCGACAATATTAGATGACATAGTTGTCCTATTCCACAAAATATAGCGCTTATAGGGTGAATATAGGAATGAACAGTATGCTAATTATGAGAGTATAAATTGCAAACAGTATACCATTATACTTATCTGATGGTATACTGTCTGTAATTTGTTAATCAATTAAATAGAGGGAGATAAAGTCGTAAAGTAAATAACGGCGTCTGCTCATTTATAAATCCAAAGAAGCAGTCTAAAGATTTAATTCCGTTTTTTATGGTATCAGCTTTTCCGCTTTCAGCACCACAATTTCTCCCCGGTGCAGTTCCAGCAATCCGCTTTCCTGCATTCCGTTCAACGCCTTTGATACGCTGGCACGGGTTTCATTGAGAATTTGTGCAAAGTCCTCCATCTTTATTTTCAGCATCTTTTCTCCGGTGGGTCGTTCCGTGTGATTCAGTATGAAGTAGGCTATGCGCTCTTCAAGACTGTTGAACGGTTTATACCACAGGCGGTCGTGCAATGTTTGTGCACGGTTGCTGATAATATTCATATAGTTCAGGCGGAATATCTCATACCTGAACAACTCTTCCATAACGAACGCCTTGCTGATGCTGACAGTATGTACTTCCGTATGCGCGCGATAGTTGGATACATAACAAGTATTCATGCCAAACATAGATTGTGGCTCAATCAAATAAGGAGCAGACAAATACTCTGTAAAGCTGTAAGAATCATCATCCGACGACGTGGAAGAAACTACTTCTCCCTTCAGTATAAACATAAGTTGGTTGCAAGGAGTTCCTTTTTTCAATAGGACTTCTCCCGCCTTATGTTTTGTGAAGTGCAATTTTACCTTCCCCAAAATGCACGTAAAGTCTTCCTGGGCTAGCCCTTGGAAGAGAGGCAATTGAAGTAGGGTATCAAACATTGTTTCCATATCGTTTCATCTTCTGGTTTAAGGACAAATGTAGATATAATCAAGCTCTGCCGTAAACACTTAGTCTCTCTTTTTGTTTTTTTTATTATTTCTTAAACGTGCTATTCATTCGTCATTAAGAAATATTGTAGAATGCATAAAAATAGATTATCTTTGCAGAAAAAAGGAGGGAAATATGTTTTCAGCATTTAATTGGCAACAGATGACCAGCGCATTTATCGTGCTGTTTGCTGTAATAGATATCATCGGTTCTATTCCTATTATTATCAATTTGAAGGAGAAGGGAAAAAGTGTAAATGCGGTAAAAGCGACGTTGATTTCTTTTGCGTTGCTGATAGGTTTCTTTTATGCAGGCGATATGATGCTGAAACTGTTTCATGTGGATATCGAGTCGTTTGCCGTGGCGGGTGCGTTTGTTATCTTTCTGATGTCATTGGAAATGATTCTTGATATTGAAATCTTTAAAAACCAGGGACCCATCAAAGAGGCTACTTTAGTACCCTTGGTGTTTCCACTATTGGCTGGAGCCGGTGCTTTCACTACTTTGCTATCGCTTCGTGCCGAGTATGCCAGTATCAATATTATCATTGCATTAGTGCTTAATATGGTGTGGGTATATTTTGTTGTCAGTATGACGGGACGCGTGGAACGTTTCTTGGGTAAAGGCGGTATCTATATCATTCGTAAGTTCTTCGGTATCATTTTACTTGCAATTTCCGTCAGGCTGTTTATGGCTAATATCTCGTTACTGATTGAGACACTACATAAATAGCTAATATTATTTTATTTTAATAACATATAAAAACATATATTTGTTATATTGCTGGAATAATGCCTAAATTTTAAATTATTTTTCATATCTTCGTCTCGCAAATATTTAGTAAATAACTAATGAGGCGAATCAAATATTCTTTTTCAATTGTCTTGCTGTTATTTTCTGTCGGTGTATATGGTCAGTATTTTAAGAAGTTGGGAATGGAAGATGGGCTTTCCAACCCATCTGTATTGGCTATTTATCAAGATATTTTAGGACGGATATGGTTTGGCACGAATGAAGGTGTGAATGTCTATGATGGTAAGCAAATTTACAAATACATATCCTATGATGTTGTAGAGGGGGATTCTCGTAAAGAAAAGCTTATTAATGGAGCGATTAATCAGATTGTAGGTGATGTTGAGGGAAATATCTTTATACGTAATAATGGGACGTTGATTAAATATGATATTCGAAAAGAAAGCCTCAAAGAGTTGCGTTCTTCCAATATCGGTGCCTTAGCCGTAATTAAGGGGCAAGTTTGGTGCGCTGTCCGTGATTCATTATTTAAATATGATGCTACTACCGATTCTTTATATTTCTTTCGTAAAATAAATACTTCCTATATATGGTGTATTGAAGAAATGTCGGATAAACTATGGATTGGAACTGCTAAAGGGCTTTATGTGTTGGAAGATGGTTCTGTTAAATGTGTATTGCCCGATGTTGAAATATTTAAGTTATTCGTTAGTAGTCGGAATGAATTATGGATAGCTTCCCGTATGAAAGGGTTGTATAAAATCGGTAGAGATGGGGTGCTGAAGAAGGAACAAAATTCTCCCTCGCGTGTCGTTAGTGAACAGATACGTGATTTCATTGAAGACGATCAGCAAAATATATGGTTTGGTACATTTGAAGGGTTACAAGTTTATAATCCCTATTCTGATACTTATTCTGTTTATCGTCCAAGTTATAATCCGGGTTCTTTGGAGCATCAATCAGTTTTCTCCCTTTATAAAGATAGGCAGGGTACCATTTGGATAGGAACCTATTATGGAGGTGTCAATTACTTTAATAAGTCGAAGGATATATTTCATTATTATCCATATAGTAAATTGAACAAGGATGGTTTGAGTTTTCCGATTGTCGGGCAGATGGTCGAAGATAAAGATCGTAATCTTTGGATATGTACAGATGGAGGAGGGGTGAACTGTCTGGAAAGAAAGACCGGTACTTTTACATATTATATGGCATCCGGTAAGAATTCTATTCTGCACAATAATACTAAGAGCATAACATACGATGAAAAACGTGACCAGATATACATTGGAACTTATACGGGAGGTGTCAGCCGATATGATCGGAAAAGTGGAAAATTTTATAACTATCTTACCGATTATGAACGCACAAAAAAAGGACCGAATAGAATAATATATCATGTTTTGTTTAAGGACAACTGGTTGTATGTGTCTGCACGTAACGGCTTCTGGAGGTTAAATCCTGAAACAAACGAATTTCAACTAATCAATAAGAATAGGCTCTACCTGACCTTTGAAATTGACTCCCGAGGATATATTTGGCTGACTGCCGATTATAATCTATACCGGATGAAGATTGGAGAATGGAAACAGGTAGAACGGATTAATATAGAAAAGATTGCAGAACGGAAAGCTAAGATAACCAGAATTCTGGAAGCCACCGACGGTATGGTTTATGTCTCAACTTTAGGAAATGGTATCTTTACCTATAATTATGAAACAAAGAAGTGGAAACATCATTCAGTGGAACAGGATAATCTGATTAGTGATTTTTGTTATAATATGGTAGAAACCCCTAAGAATAATATATTAATAACCAGTGATAGGGGAATTTCTCTTTATTCTCCTTTCAATAATTTCATGTATTCGATTGAATTAGGGCTTAAAGGAGGAATATCTGCCGTGACGGACGGATGCGGTGTATGGACAGCTTCCGATGACTTGATTTATATCGGAGGGGTGGATGGTATGATTTCTTTCAGAGAGAAAGACTTATATATGGAAAGTGAAAGTCATACTGAATTCTACTTTTCCAATCTTCATATTAATAATGTTACAGTACGTCCCGGAGATGAAACGGGAGTCTTGTCACAAGCACTACCTTTCACAAATTCTCTTGACTTGGCATATCATCAGAATAATTTTATGGTTGATTTTTCAAGCTCAAATTATGTGGAGCATGAAAGAAATGTCAGGTTTCAATATAAGCTGGAGGGATTTGACAAAGGGTGGATTTCTACAGATCAGTTGCGGATAAGCTATACAAATCTGGCTCCGGGAAACTATGTCTTGAAAGTGCGTGAGTCGAAAAGTAAGATATTGGGAAAAGGATATAAAGAAATAGCTCTTGCCATTAAGATACACCATCCATGGTTTACTACGTTTTGGGCATTTCTGGTGTATCTGATAATCATGGTAATCTTTATTTATGTCTTTTGGAAAATAAGGACAGGGCACCGGCTCTTGGCGTTGTCGTTGGCTAAAGAAAAGGATGAAAAAGAACGGATAGAAGAATTGAATAAGATGAAACTTCGTTTCTTTACCAATATTTCGCATGAGTTCCGAACGCCTTTGACGCTGATAATAGGGCAAATAGAAATGCTGTTACAGTTGGAGAAGTTATCTCCCATTCTGAATAAACGCTTGCACGGTATATACAAGAATGCGATGAATTTACGTTTTCTGATAACTGAGTTGTTGGATTTTAGAAGGCAAGAACAAGGTTTCCTGAAACTGAAAGTGGAATGTGTGGATATTATTCCATTCATGAAAGAAGTTTATCAGTCTTTTGCAGATCTTGCCCGAAAAAGGAATATTGGCTATACGTTTGAACATGCGGAAGAAAAAATAGACTTATGGTTTGATGCCATACAAATGCAAAAAGTATTGTTCAATTTATTATCGAATGCATTTAAATATACCTCCGAAGGAGGGCACATAAAGATTACTATTAAGAAGCAGCAACGGACTGTTGAAATAGCAATAGCAGATACCGGTTGCGGAATTCCCGAAGAATCTTTATCGAAAATATTTGAGCGGTTTTATCAGGTAAATAATGCTTCTGGGAAAAATATGCTGGGAAGCGGCATTGGCTTGGCCTTTACAAAAGGTATTGTAGATGCCCACAAAGGAGAAATAAAGGTAGAAAGTGTGTTAGGAGAGGGAAGTTGCTTCAAAATACAACTCTTATTGGGGAACGGACATTTTACTGCCGAAGAACTTGAATATGAGCAGACTGTAGCACACTCGTTGGATTGGGAAGAAGAGGGTATGCCTATGACAGAAAAAATACTGCCGGATAATACTGCCATTGAGGATGATACTTCGCTGGAAGAAGAAAAGGAAGGACTCCCTAGTATTTTGATTGTAGAAGATGATGAAGAGATGTTGGACATGCTGATAGGAATATTTTCTCCTACCTATGCGGTTCATAAAGCTATGAATGGGCAGATGGGATTTGATATGGCGTGCCAATTACATCCCAATTTGATTGTAAGTGATGTTATGATGCCGGTAATGTCAGGCAGTGAATTGTGCAGTAAAATTAAAAACTCATTGGAGTTGTCTTATATTCCGGTCGTATTGCTTACGGCGCAATCTTCGGTAGACTATACGATAGAAGGATATATGTCGGGTGCCGATGATTATATCACGAAACCATTTAATGTCAAGGTGTTGTTGGCGCGTTGTAATAATCTGCTGTATAGTCGGAAAAAGCTAATGGCTCGGCTCAATATGGTTATGAAGGAAGAGCAGGACGTGAAGACTTTGGGTACCAGTATAGCCGATCAGAAATTGCTGGATACCGCGACGGTTGTAATAAAGCAGAACTTTGACAATCCTGATTTTGATATGAATATGTTGGCTTCCGAGTTGAATATGGGACGCAGTAAATTATTTCTCCGTTTCAAGGAAGTGGTAGGGCTTACTCCCAATGAATTTACTTTGAAGCTTAAATTGGAAGAAGCCTTGAGAATGTTGAAAGAAGAACCGCAATATAATGTTTCGGAGATATCTTATCGGTTAGGTTTTTCTTCCTCCCGCTACTTCAGCCGTTGCTTCAAAGATTTGTTTGGAGTCTCTCCTCAGAACTACCGTAAGAATTTAAATTAACGAATATTCCCCCTAATAAGTTCATTATCCTTTTGTTTATTATTGTGCACTTATAGTCCGAAGTGTGACATATATAGTCCGCCGTACTATTTGTGTCCTAGACTGCTGCGTGAAGTTAAGTTTTCCATGTTTAATAATTCTTTATTTGCGTATCCTTTTTAAAGGTTTGGAAAGTGTTGGATTCTGACATAAAACTACATATATGTATATAAAGAATGAAGAACATGAATTTTAAATTAAAATCTAACTTATGAGAAACAGAGTTTGGTTATTTGCTTTTGCTTTGTTGGTCTTGTATGCGGGTAAAACGTGGGGTAGTGATATTCACGCCCAATCGGTGAATACAACGCAACAGGCTAGGGAAAAGGTAGTGACGGGTACGGTCTCTGATGATATGGGACCGGTAGCGGGCGCTACAGTAATGGTAAAAGGTACCACGCATGGTGTGATTACAGACATGGATGGTAAGTTTACGTTGAAACTTCCGGTAGGGAAGACTCTTGTCGTTTCTTTTGTAGGGTATGAGGATAAAGAAATCGTCTACAAAGGGGAAAGGGAACTGAAGGTTTTTATCTCAGAAGACGTAACCCAATTGGAGGAAGTTCAGGTCATAGCTTACGGTACCACCAAGAAAGTGACGGTAACCGGTGCGCTTTCTTCAGTGAAGTCGGACGAAATCATGAAGTCCCCGGTAGGTAGTATTGCAAATGCATTGAGTGGTAAAGTTCCGGGATTATCCAGTGTACAGACCAGTGGCCAGCCGGGTGCCGATGACGCTACTTTATATGTACGTGGTGTTGGTTCTTTAACTACCGGATTGTCCAGTCCATTATGTTTGGTTGATGGTGTGGAACGTTCGTTCACTCAGTTGGATCCTAATGAGATAGAAGACATCACTGTTTTAAAAGATGCTTCGGCTACTGCCGTGTTCGGTGTACGTGGTGCTAATGGTGTTATCTTGGTAACCACTAAACGTGGACAACAGGGCAAGGCGAAGATTTCGTTTTCAACAAGTATGGCAATTCAGATGCCTACGAATATTCCGGAGTTTGCTAACAGTTATGATTATGCTACAACCTATAATGCCGCACAGTTGCGTGATGGAGTAGCGGAAGATAAACTGATGTTCTCCGAAGAAATCATGGAAGCTTTTCGTACGCATAGCAATCCTTTGATTTATGCGGATACTGACTGGACTGACTTGATGATAAGAAATTCGGCATTGCAGACTCAGCACAACTTGTCTATCTCCGGAGGTTCGGAACGTGTCCGTTATTTTGCATCGCTGGGTGTGTTCACACAAGATGGTCTTTTCACTACGTTTGATAATGGCAATGACAAAGGATTCAAATACAATCGTTACAACTACCGTATCAATATGGATATCGATGTGACGAAGACTACTGCCATGAAAATCAACTTAGGAGGACGTCTGTCTGATCAACGCCAACCGAACTATAATAATGGTACATATACAGACATCTCATATTTGTTTGACAACATTTACAGTGCCGTTCCTTTCTCGGGTGCCGGTATTGTGGACGGAAAATGGGTTGTAGGTGATAAAGCTACTTTCGGTTCATTTGGTACGTTGAACGACGGTTTGGGAGCCTATTATGGAAAAGGATATAATACAACGACCGGAAATACAATCAATTTCGACTTTTCATTGGAACAAAAGCTGAATTTTATTACGAAAGGTCTGGTTGCTCATGTTAAGGGCGCTTATAATAGTGGTGTTACCTATAACAAACGTCGTGAAGGCCGTATTGAGAATTACCAGGCTGTTAAAGGTGAGAATGGTGAAGCCATTTTGAAGAAATCACAGGAATCACAGACACTGGGTTTCGAGCAGAAAACAGGACAGAGCCGTAACTGGTATCTGGAAGCTGCATTGAATTATCAACGTACTTTCGGTGAGCATCATGTATCTGCTCTTGCCATGTACAACCAGACCATGAAGTACTATTTCAATAATAATAATTATCCAGGTATTCCCCGTGCTTATGTTGGTTTCGTAGGCCGTCTTACCTATGACTGGAAGACGCGCTACTTGCTCGATTTGAGCTTAGGTTACAATGGTTCCGAGAACTTTGCGGAGGGAAAGCGCTTTGGTACGTTCCCGGCAGGCTCTATCGGTTGGATCCTTTCTGAGGAAAAATTTATGCAAGCTTTGAAACCTGCAGTGAACTATCTGAAAATCCGTGCTTCTTTCGGTATTGTAGGTAATGATATTGTATCCAATAGTTCACGTTTCTTGTACTTGCCGGATAATTATACAATCAGTACCGGCTCTGTAAACTTTGGTTCCATTACTAATAATAAAGTGCCCGGTTCCAAAGAATCTTTGGTTGGTAATCCGGATGTTACATGGGAAACTGCCGCTAAGCAGAATTATGGAGTTGATTTGCATTTCTTTGACAGCCGTTTGAAGACTTCTTTGGATTACTTCATAGAGCATCGTAAGGATATCTTGATTTCCCGTCAGGTAAACCCCGGTTATCTTGCTATTTCTTTGCCGATTGTGAATATGGGTAAGGTAGATAATAAAGGTTTTGAAGTAACGGCACGTTGGGAAGACAGAATTCGTAATTTTAGTTATTATATCGGGACAAACTGGTCGTATGCTAAAAATAAAGTAATATTTAAAGATGAGATTCCTCAACCTTATGAATGGATGTGTGAAACCGGACGTCCTGTAGGACAACAGTTCGGTTATGTAACCGATGGATTTTTCTCTGAAGAAGATGCAAAGGAATATGAATCCGTGAAAGGTACGGAAGGTGGAATTCCTGATCATGGTGCAGGTTTCTCACCCAAACCCGGTGACGTGAAGTATAAAGATTTGAATGGCGACCACAAAATTGATGTTAATGACAAGGCCGCCATTGGTTATCCTACCTATCCGCTTTTGAATGGTAACTTGCAGGCAGGTTTTTCATGGAAAGGTTTTGATTTCAGTATGACTTGGGCTGGTGCATTTAAAACTTCTCGTTTGGTAAGCAGCATTTACCGTACTCCTTTCGGACAGACCGGTACTAACTCACTGATGCAATATATGATTGATGACGCTTGGACACCGGAAAAAGGCAACAGCGCAAAAGCTCCTGCCATTTCATTAACAGGTAGTAAAACGAATAATTATCAAGATTCTGATTTGTGGTTGCGCGATGCTTCTTATGTTCGTCTGAAGAATATCGAACTCGGTTATTCCTTCCCGAAACAGTTGTTACATAAGATACATATCAATTCTCTGCGCCTTTCAGTGTCCGGATATAACCTATTGACATTTAGCGATCTGGATTTTTGTGATCCGGAGTCGAATGCAAACGGACGAGCCTATCCGTTGATTAAAATCGTGAATTTCGGTTTGAAAGTTGGATTCTAATAAACTGTATTTATGAAAAAGATAAAGAAACATTTTCATGTCATTATATTGATGTTGGGGTTGGTTACGACCATCTCCTGTGAGGACTTGGCGTTTGGGGATAAATTCCTGCAAAAACCGCCTAGTACAGACGTTACTATCGATACTGTTTTCTCTACGGCTGAATATGCCCGCCGTGTATTGTGGTATAGTTATCAGTATCTGCCATACGGACTTGATACAAAGAATTATTGGACCGGTATGTGGTTGGGAAACTTGGAAGGATTGACCGACTTGAATTGCGATAATGTGGGATATTCCGGCGTGCAACGTGTCTATTATGACGGTAATTACAATGCAGGAAAGGAGAATACTCCTCGTGCTACTTATATGGCAACTAAAATGTGGTTTAATGATTCAGATACTCATATATGGTCATCTATTCGTAATGCTTGGTTGGTAGTAGCCAATATTGATCGCGTGCCGGACATGGATCAAGAGGAAAAAGAACGCTTGAAAGCAGAGGCGAAAATGCTTGTGGCTGTTCAATATGCCAATATGCTGCGCCACTATGGGGCATTACCCATTATTGACCATGTACTTGCTGCTTCGGACGAAATGCCGGCACGTGCAACTCTGCAAGAAACGGTAGATTTCATTATTCGTTTGTTGAATGAAGCAATTGATTGTCCCCAATTCCCGTGGAGAGTTTCAGATGCTGATATGGCACAGTGGGACGGACGTCTCTGCAAGGCAGGTGCTTATGGCTTAAAAGCGAGAGTCTTGCTGTTTGTTGCAAGTCCGTTATTTAATAGTGATCAGCCTTATGCCGCAGGTGAAGCTTCCGAAAAATTGATGACTTGGTTTGGCGGCTATGATCATGAACGCTGGAAAAAGGCGATTGATGCCTGTGATGATTTTTTTACAGCATTGAATGCGAATGGATATTTCCGTATGGTACAAAAGAGTGACGTGTCTGAAAATGAATACCGTTATGCTTTCCGTAAGGCTTATTTCGATCGTGGCACTACCGAAACTTTGATTTCCGTGCATCGTAATATTTATAGTGCAAGCTTAAGCGCCGGTGATTTAATGTTGTGGAACGCTATCCGTTGGGGTGGTTACAACCCGACAAAAGAATATTTTGATATGTTCCCTATGGCTGATGGTACCGACTTTGACTGGAATAACCCTGAACATACTAAAAACCCGTTTGTCAATCGTGATCCCCGTCTGAACGAAACCTTCCTGATGGATGGTGATATTTATCAGGGAAGAACAGCAGGATTGACTGCATCCAAGACGGATGATGAAGATAATTATCCTGCAGGAAGAGACTGGGAAATAGGTGTGATGAATAAATTGAGTTTGAAGACCGGAATAGCTTGCCGGAAATGGGGATTGGATCGTGGTGCTGAATTAAAAAATCACGTCATTCAATGGCCTCTTCTGCGTATTGCTGAACTCTATTTGACTTATGCGGAAGCACTGAATGAATATTATCGCGGTCCTAATTCTACTGCATACAGCTATATCAACCAGGTACGTGCCCGTGTTGGTTTGGGAGGACTGAAGGAAGGAATGAATCAAGAACAGTTCCGTGCTGCCGTGCTTCGTGAGCGTGCTTGTGAATTTGGTTATGAAGAAGTACGTTTCTTCGACTTAATTCGCTGGAAGATGGAAGAGAAGTTCACTACACCTTTACATGGTCTGCATGTCTATAAGAACAAAAACGACGGTTCTTATATCTGTGAACCTTTTTCCCTTGCAGGTTCAGACAGAAAACGTGCTTGGTGGAATGCCGGTGGTTTCTCTCCAATCTGGTATCTCAGCGCTTTCCCGTCAAATGAGGTAAACAAACAATACGGATTGGTACAAAATCCGGGTTGGGAATAATATTTCTGAAAATTAGAAATGAAGATTATTATGAGTAAAAGATTAAATATACTATTAGCCGGTGTGTTGTGCTCATGCGGTATGATGGCACAACAAGATACTTTGACGGTTCGTAAAGACCGGGAGGCGATAGAACTGGGACGTACTATTACCTATGATGCGCAGGAAGTGACAGGTGCGATTTCTGTAGCTACCAATGACGCCCTTTCACATAAAAACAGTATCAAGCCCTCTAACCAGTTATTTGGTACAATTCCGGGGTTGCAAGTCTTGCAAAATGCCGGTACAGTGTGGGAAAATGGTGCCACTATGTATATACGTGGACTTGGAACTACCAAGTCCAAATCTCCGCTTATTCTTGTCGATGGTTTTGAACGTTCCATTGACGAACTCAGTTCGGAAGAAATCGAATCAGTAAGTGTGTTGAAAGATGCTGTAGCCACTGCTTTGTATGGTATTCGTGGTGCCAATGGCGTGGTGCTTGTAAAAACAAAGCGTGGAACAATGGGGGCACCCCGTATTAATTTCTCTTATGAGTTTAATATGGCAACTCCTAAATACTTACCGGATTTTGTAGATGGCTATACTTATGCCACTGCTCTAAATGAGGCAATGAAGAATGATGGGCTTAATCCTCGTTATTCAGCTACTGAACTTGATGCTTTCAAAAACCAGACGTATCCAGACGTTTATCCAAATGTGGATTGGATAGGCGAATCATTGCGAGACATGAGTTATGGAGACAATGTGAGTTTCTCTGCACAAGGTGGCGGTAAGTTCGTGCGTTATTATACAATGCTGAACTTTTTGGACAATCGTGGTATCTTGAAGCCTACGGAAGAAACTGACGGCTTTTCTACACAACTCAAGTACTCACGTTTGAATATCCGTACTAATCTGGATATTATGGTTACCCCTACCACTACAGTACAGTTGAACTTATTGGGTAATTTCTCGGAACACAATCGTCCCGGAGAGTCAACAGGAAATATCTTCTCTGCATTATATCAAGTTCCCTCAGGTGCTTTCCCTGTCAAGACAGATAGAGATATTTATGGGGGTACAACGACTTATAGCAACAATCCGGTCGGCTTGATTGCCGGTAGAGGGTATGCCCGTTCACAAACTCGTGCCATGTATGCCGATATGCATTTGAAACAGGATTTGTCTGCCATTCTCCCCGGATGGTCAGCCGGTTTTAAAGTTGGTATCGACAATACAGCTTCTTATTGGGATAGTAATACGAAAAATTTTGGTTACGAGGCAGCTACTATTGACTTGACAACTGGTGAAAAAGGGTATACGACGCTTCGAAATGAAGGAACACTTTCTTTTTCAAAGAGTGTAGGTTCTGTGACGACCCACTTCAACTTGGAAGCTTATACTAATTATATGAAGCAATGGAACAAGCATAGTCTGAATGCTACTTTACTTTATTCAATGGATAAGAAGAACTCGAAAGATCAAAATACGGGACGTGCTTTTATGGATATAGTGGGCAGTGTACACTATGCTTATGATAACCGTTATTTGTTGGACTTCACAATGTCCGGTTCAGCTTCCAGTATCCTTGATCCTGATAAACGTTGGGGAATTTTCCCGGCGGTAGGTGCCGGATGGGTTTTGTCTGAAGAAGATTTTATGAAGAATGACTGGTTGAACCTGTTGAAAGTAAGGGCATCCTATGGTATCTCCGGACGTGCGGACTATGGCGTTAATCTTTTCCAGGATATTTATGGCAGTGGCAACTCATATTATTTCTGGTCTGGTAAAAATAATCCAAGCTCTTCGGGTGGTATGAAGTTTACTCAGTTAGGTATTGATAATATGACTTATGAAAAGTCTCATAAACTGAATGTTGGTATCGATTTCAGAGCATGGAATAAACTTTCTTTGACTTTGGATGCTTTCTACGATCATCGTACGGATATTCTGGTGGCCGGCAATGGTGCCATTTCTCAGGTATTCGGTATGTCTGTCCCCAACATCAACGATGGTGTTGTTGATAATAAAGGGGTAGAAGTAGCTTTGAACTGGGATGACAAAATCGGTAATTTCTCTTATCATCTGGGGGGACAATTTACTTTTGCGCGTAATGAGATTATCAATCAGAATGAGGAGTATCTTCCTTATGATTATCTGAAGCGTACAGGACGTTCTATCGGACAGATTTATGGATATGAAGTTGTAGGAATTTACCAGTCGCAAGAGGAAATAGATAATCGTGAAGTAAAACAATATTTGGGTAGTGTGCGTCCGGGCGACTTGATGTTCAAGGATCAGAATGGAGACAAGCGAATAGACTCTTACGACCAAGTGCCTTTGGGGTATAACTCTACCTGTCCTGAGATTTATTATTCATTCGATTTGGGAGCCGAATACAGAGGTTTCGGTGTTTATGCGTTGTTTCAGGGAGTAGGTAACTACAGTCAGGTATTGAATACACCGAGTCTTTACCGTCCTATCGTAAGTAATAATACGATTTCTACTTATTATTGGGAAAATCGTTGGAGTGAAACGAATCCTACCGGAACATTGCCTCGTCTGACTTATTCCGGTTCTGATAATAATTATAGTACGAATTCGATGTGGGTGGCCGATGCTTCTTATCTGAAATTGAGAACACTGGAGGTGTATTATAACTTCCCGGCCAGATTGCTCAAGAAAACCGGCTTCTTAGGTGGTGCCAAGCTTTTTGCCCGTGCGCACGATTTGTTCAGCATTGACAATCTTGACCTTCGTGATCCGGAGTCTATCGGTGCAGAACATCCTACGATGACTCAGTATACTTTCGGATTTAATTTGTCTTTCTAAAACTTTGAATCGTATGAAATTAAAGAAAATTTTTACAATACTATTCTTTGCAGGTTTATTGACGTCCTGTGACTTTATGGACTGCAATGAATCGGACTATTACTCTTTGGAAGAAATCCAGGGAAGCTATAACCGTGTTAAGCAATTTGTGACGAATACCTATGGCTATCTGCCTTCAAATTTTTGTAATATTGACGGTGCTATGCTGGATGCAGCTACGGATGACGCCGTGCATGTTTATGAAACGTCTAATATCCAACGTTTTGTGAATGGTACATGGTCGGCCAACTATACGATAGATGATCAGTTTGGTAATTATTACAATGGTATCCATGATGCAAACTTTTATCTGGAGAACTTGACAGGGCTGAAGTTTGAGACTTGGGAAAACAGTGATAATTATGAGGACTGGATGGTGAACTATCCTAACTTTGAAAATGAAATTCGTTTTCTGCGTGCTTATTTCTATTTTGAACTGGTAAGACGGTATCAAAATGTGCCGTTGATAACCAAAGTGATGACTATGGATGAAGCCAACGCTGCTGAACCTGCTACAGCCGGACAAATTCTTGATTTTATAATTTCTGAATGTGCTGCGATAGCCGGTAAGCTTCCGGTTAGTTATGATAATATGCCGGGAGCAGAAAAAGGACACGCAACAAGAGCCACAGCTCTGGCACTGAAAGCACGTGCAGCCCTCTATGCGGCAAGTCCGCTTTATAACACAAACAACGATAATAGCAAATGGGTAGCCGCAGCAGAAGCCGCTTATGAAATCATTGGACAGAAATCAGAGTTGGGACTTGACTTGGACGCATCGTTCTCCAATTTGTTTGGAGCGACCAACTACAACAGTAAAGAGGTTATTCTGGTACGTGCTACCGGAACAAGTTCATCTTTTGAAAGTGCCAACTTCCCGAAAGGAGTAACCGGTGGAAAAACCACTACTTGCCCTACGGAAAACCTGGCAAGCGCTTTTGAAATGAAGGATGGTACCGCATTCGACTGGAACAATGCCGCCATGCGTGAGGACCCTTATAAAGACAGAGACCCGCGTTTCTATCTGACGATTGTTCACAACGGGATGGCATGGCCCTCAACCAAAGCCGTGGAGATATGGGAAGGCGGCGCCAACGGGCTTCCTTTGACAAATGCCACCACTACCGGTTATTATCTGCGTAAGTATGTGGACAAGAGTATTACTTTTGATGCCGGTTCCGCTTCGGCAAACACCAATCACAACTGGGTTTTGTTCCGTTATGCTGAAGTGTTGCTGAACTATGCGGAGGCTATGGTGAACGCTTACGGGGACATTAACCGTACGACTGCCAATTGTGCCATGAGTGCATTGGATGCCGTCAATGCGGTGCGTGGCCGAACAGGTGTGAAGATGCCCGCTTTACCGGGCAACCTGTCTGCAACCGATTTCTTGAAACGTGTGAAGAATGAACGCCGCGTAGAGTTGGCTTTCGAAGGACATCGTTTCTGGGACTTGCGCCGCTGGAAAGAATTGGATGAATCGAAGAACATCTATGCTGTAAAAATCACAAAGAACGGTGATGAGATATCTTATAAGAAAACAACATTGGATTCCCGCACCATAGAAGATAAATTATACTTCTATCCGATTGCCAATACAGAGTTGTTCAAGAATGATAATCTGAAACAAAATCCGGGTTGGGATTAAATACGTAGAATGGAAAATAGCCACACCGGCAATTAGCTGTTCCGGTGTGGCTTTTTTATAACTTAATTTGATTGTTGTTTATGAAATTATTTTGGAGTACACTCCTCATGGGATGTTGTATAATTATATCTTGTGGAAACGACACTCACGGGCAGGAAACGCCGGTTACTTCCCCTTGGGTTGATGTGGATACGCCTTCGGATGTTCTTCCCGTCAATACTCTTATTGGTAAGGGATGGAAGTTGGCTTTCAGCGATGAGTTCAATGACGGCAGAGTCAATTTCAATAAATGGGTAATTAAGGACGAATCGAGAGGTGCACGCCCCGTCTTGGGAATTAAGGAATGGTTTTTCAAGCCGGAAAATGTTGTCGAGGCTGATGGAGACTTGGTTTTGAAAGTGACAAAGGTGGGCGACGATGTGATGCATTGCAGTTCTGTCTATTCCAATGGAAAGTATTACATGAAATATGGTTATGCGGAAGCACGGATTAAACTGGCGGATATGAACTCGGCGGCGCTGACTGCCTTTTGGTTGCAGAGTAATTCAATGAGTAAAGTCGATGGTACAGGTAATGACGGTGCTGAAATTGATGTCTTCGAGTCCGCATATCTGGCAGATGAGGTGATTTCTACCATCCATATAGACGGTTATGGTGCCGACCATCAAGAGAAGAATTTTCGTTATGCCACCCCCGGTGTGTTTCAAGGATATCATGTATGGGGCGTTTTGTGGAATGAGAAGAGTGTAAAGATATACTATGACGGGGAATTTATGGCTGAGTTTGATGAGAAGTGGGTTCCTCGCGTGGAAGAATTTCTTTATTTATCCACAGTGGCAACTTTCAGCGGTCAGGGTGACTTTAAAGGAAAGCCTGCTGACTCTTCGTTAAGTGAAGCCCGTTTTGATTATGTTCGGGTATGGACTAATGATAAATGATGAAAGAAATTATGAACATAAGATTAATAAGCATTATAGGTTTGGGGATATTCCTTTTCTCATGTAAGGGAAACAAGCAAGAAATCGATTTCGTAGTGAATGGCTTTGCAAGGGCCGAGCAACAGTTATCCGCACAATTGAGTGAACTTCCCGAACCTACCGGATATCCCCGTACAATAGATGGGCATGGAAACTTGAGGGTTACCCATAAGAATGATTGGACCGAAGGTTTCTATCCGGGATGTCTATGGTATATGTATGAATATAAGGGTGATAAAAAATGGAAGGATGCCGCCGTGAAATGGACGGAAGCACTTGAATCCTTGAAGACACAAACCAATCATCATGATATAGGCTTTTTAATGTATTGTAGTTTTGGAAATGGTTACAGGCTGACAGGCAATGAGGAATACAAAGAGATTTTGTTGGAATCCGCCCGTTCATTGTGCACCCGTTTCAATGAAAAGATAGGTTGCATCGAGTCGTGGAATTATCGGAAAGCCTGGAATGGGAAGGATGAATGGTTTTTCCCGGTGATTATAGACAATATGATGAATCTGGAGTTGCTCTATTTCGCTTCTAAGGTGACCGGTGATTCAATCTATGCCAAGATTGCTAACAAGCATGCCGAAACGACAGCCCTTAACCATTTCCGTAAAGACTACAGTACTTACCATGTGGTTAATTATGATGAAACCACCGGCAGGGTGCTTCACCAGGCTACCTGTCAGGGATTTTCCGATAACTCAACATGGGCGCGCGGACAGGCGTGGGCTATTTATGGCTATACAATGGCTTATCGTGAAACCCGTAGGCATGATTTCCTGAATATGGCGATACAGGCTGCCGACTTTTGGCTGAACCATCCGAATTTACCCGAAGACGGAGTACCGTATTGGGATTTCAATGCCGGTCAAGATGGCTATGTGCCCGATTGGAACTACGACCCGCAGGCTTTCA
>ULTJ01039167.1_pt1 | contig 21350 bp, 18 predicted proteins | sample 1957491 | NCBI WGS metagenome assembly ULTJ01 (sample SAMEA4835731, study PRJEB28245) | human gut metagenome | biome: gut microbiome; material: fecal sample | place: Denmark | collected 2008 | reverse complement strand
AATCAAGTCGTCTTTCTGGTATATGGATAACAGGATGTTTATGAAAAATGCTTTCTATATCCAGAGAAGAATCATCAGCAATCCACTTTAATTCATCATTATTAAAATATAGCACATATCTTGTATGGTCACTTCCTGCAAGGTAAGTAGTCATATGGGCTGTATCTGGTGAAATAAGAGCAAGTCCGCCCGGATTTAACATATATATTTCATCACCTACATAAAGTGTGCAGGAACCAGAATATATAAACATCAGCTCCCATCTGTTATGTTCATGAAAATGTTTCATCTTATAAGATGGTGGCACAGTAGCAATATCCGTGTTGAAATTGTCATTAATAAAATGGTACATTGCCGTCTCCTAGGTATATAAATAATATCTTACGAAGCAAAATCACATGTTGATTATAGGTCGTTTATAGAGAAAATGTTACTGATTTTTTACATATTTTTTTGATTTTGAAAGATTTCGTGCTGTTTTTTTGTATATATAAAAATACAATGTGAATATAATGAAAGCATCTTAAGAAGCAGAAACAATTTAATATAAGGAGGAATAATATGATACGAAGAAACAAAATTATTGCTTCTGTTGCCGTCAGTGTTATGACCGGCGTACTTGTTACAGGTAACTTAGTTCCATTACAGGGATACTATGCATTTGCACAGGAAACAGGAGTAACAGCTATGAGATATTCAGCAGTAAAAGACATCAACAAAACATTAGAAGGTTACACACCAATCGACAGTTCTGATCCGGTTGAATTCGGTGGAACTTACATTAAGTATCAGGGCGAGACAATCCAGTTGTCGGAGACAGCCATATATGTTGATGGTTCGTTATCAGACGAGCTTGCTGCCCAGTACCCATATGTATATAACGACATTACTAAGGCATTGTCAGCAGACGCATTAAAGAATGGAACAGCAGACAATCCAATGACAGTATATGTTGCACCATATGTATACTGGATAGATGATCCGGCAGCAACAGATACAGTACAGAAGACAGAAGGATATTCAGTACCTTATGGAATGGTTGTTAATTCAGATTATCTTACTATCAAAGGTCTTACAGGAAATCCTGATAATGTTGTATTAGCTGGAAACAGAGGACAGTCACATGCTTCTAACGGTAACTATACAATGTTCAGATTCAACTGCAGTGGCGCACTCACAGTTAAGAATATAACAATAGGTAATTATTGTAGTGTTGACCTTGATTATCCACTTATGAGTGAACTTAATCAGGCAAAGAGAACAGATACAATCACTCAGGCACAGCTTGCTGATATGTCTGGTGACAAAATGTTTGCAGATAATTGCAACTTCATAAGCAGACTTAACCTTGTCCCAATCAGTGGTGCTTCAAGAAATCTTTACAATAATTGTCATTTTGAAAGTACTGATGATGCTCTTAATGGAAATGCTGTATATGTAGGATGTGATTTTGATTTCTATGGAAACAGACCATTATATTCATCTTATAATACTGGTTCAACATTCTTAGGCTGCACATTTAATTGTAAGATATTAAATGTAGAGGCAGAACCAACACAGTTCTTTACTAAGGAAGGCGGTACAATAACTGCAGTAGACTGTGTATATAACAGTAATTTAAGTGTGCCTATAACAATGGGATGGACAAAATTCCCATCTGATTCATTAAAATGTTACCAGAGTAACATCATACATAATGGAAAGAATATCACAATCGGCGGAGAAGGTGCTAAAGAAACCGTTGATATGACAGGAAAATCAGTGCTTAATGCCTACAAGGTAGTATCAGGTGGCAAAACATATTACAATACATATAATCTTTTAAAGGGCACTGACGACTGGGATCCATTAGGAGTTAAAGATGTAATAGCTGCAGCAGGGCAGGAAGCAGTTGCAACACAGCTTACAATAAAATCAGATGTTTCAGAGATTGAATCTGGAAAAGAAACAGCTTCAGTTGGAGGAACAGTTAACTACTTCTATGGAACTAATGATACAACACAGAAGATAACATACAGCGTATCAGACGAAGATAAGGCATATGTGAAGTTAACAGATAATGGTGACGGAACATGCAAAGTAGAAGGTACTAATAATGATGATGCAGCTAAGAAGGTCATTATAAATGCATCTACAGAGTCAGGTCTTGAAGCAGCAGTTGGAATTACTGTAAAGCCAAGCAAACTTGATGCACCAGAGTATATCAAGACACCAGTTATTACTAATGACGGACAGGGTAGTCTTAAAGTAGATTACTCACTTGATTTAGGAAGCAGAGAAGACATGTCTGCAATCTCATGGTACAGATGTACAGACGCAGAGGGAAGCAATAAGGTACTTGTAGCAGTAACAAGAAACGATTCACCAGAATATACATATAAGTTAACAGCAGGTGATGTTGGATATTACATCATGGCTAAGGTAGAATCTAAGAACATCAGAAGTGATTATGGAACACCAGTAAATACAGTATATGACAAGGCAATCGGAGTGAAAGATGTAAGAAGCAAGAACCTTTCTACAGATTTCTCTAACTTCCCTAATACAAAGCAGTCAGAAATCAAAGCTGGCTTCTGGACAGTAGATTATAACCGTCCGGCAGATACAGAAAGCTTTGGAAAATGGCAGGGAGCAGATACAGAAGAGCCATGGGTATACGGAGTAACAGGTAATGGCTGTGTAGGAGCAGGATTATATCAGGGAACACAGGGTTCAAGACTTATGTATACACCAGTAGAAGGAACATATGGTGATATGTCACTTAAGCTTGTAGTTGACCCGGCTAAGACAGCAGGTCAGGGATTTGGTAGTGCAGGACAGTATATGGATGTACTTCTTAAGTTCGATACATCTACACTTACAGGATACGGATTAAGAATAATAAGAACTAAAGCGTCATCTAATGCTGTAACATTTGTACTTGTAAAATATGACAATGGAGCAGTAACAGAAATCTCTGATGAAGTAATTGCAAGCTGCTATGTAACAGGATGTACAATTAGTTTAAAGACTGAAGGTAATAAGCTCACTGCTCATGTTGAGACACCAACAGAACAGCTCGCAGATCAGGCAGCTAAGGGATATCCTCATGTAGTTGACCTTACAGCAGATATCGCAGCTAACAGCTTTGGCGGTGTTGCAATACAGCATACAGGAACAACAGGAACTGGTGGATGGCAGAATACAACAATGCTTCATAATTTAGATATTACATGGGAAGGTGAGAACAACCAGAACCCTGAATATGTTGAAGGAAATCCATCAGATAACGAGAATCCGGCAGAGAAACCAGATGATTCAACAGGAACTTCAACAGGAGCAGATACAACAGTTAAGACAGGCGATATGAGCCATGCAGGAATGTATGCCGCATTAACTACAGCAAGCCTTTGTGCATTGCTTGGAATGGCAGCAGTATACATGAGAAGAAGAAAAGATATCTAATTTCATAAAAATTTTCTTTACAGGAGCACCCGCAATTATATTGCGGGTGTTTTTGCGTGGTGAATGTGTGACCGTATGTGATTGACATTTTAATTATTATGCTATAAAGTTTTATAGAACTAACCAGTATAAGATGGAGGATAAAACTTAAAAGCATGAAATATAATATCAGAAAGTATATATTGGCAGGAATTACAGCAATTCTTGCGGCGGCTGTTCTGACAGCATGTGGAGGCAGCAAGCCAGAGAAGGACGATACAGTCCAGAGTACACAGGAAATATTTGCAATGGATACATATATGTCGCTTACTGCATATGGCAGCAATTCAGAGGAAGCAGTAAGTAAAGCAGTTAAGGAGATTAACCGGCTTGATGCAATGTTTTCGGTAGGAAATGAGGACAGTGATGTTACTAAGATAAATGAAAATGGAAGCGGTGAAGTATCGGAAGAAATCGCATTTATAATGAACAGGGCAATGCAGGTATCTAAAGAAACTAAAGGTGCTTTCGATATTACGATATACCCAGTTATGGAACTGTGGGGATTTACCACCAAGAATTATAGAGTGCCTGAAAGCAGCGAGATTGCAGAGGTACTTAAGCATGTTTCTTATACAAATGTGGAGGTTAACGGGCAGCAGGTGACATTGTCAGATGGTGCAAGCATTGACCTTGGTGGAATTGCCAAAGGTTATACTTCTTCAAGGGTGATTCAGATTATGAAGGACTGCGGCATAGAGCACGCAATCATTAATCTTGGAGGCAATGTGCAGGTGCTTGGAAGAAAGAGCGATGGCTCGGACTGGAGGGTCGCCATACAGAATCCTGACAGTGAAAGCAGTTATCTTGGCGTATTAAGCACTGCTGATAAGGCTGTCATAACATCAGGTGGATATGAGAGATATTTTGAGCAGGACGGACAGGTATACCATCATATTATAGACCCACAGACAGGTTATCCATCAAAGAGTGACCTGACTTCTGTTACAATTGTGTGTTCAGATGGAACTACAGCAGACGCATTGTCAACGGCACTTTTTGTAATGGGGCTGGACGGTGCTAAAGAACTTTACAGAAGCGAGGCTATAGATTTTGATATGATACTTTTCGATGAAAGCAGAGTGTATGTATCGGAGGGCATTGCCAACGGTTTTTCAACAGATATGGATAAGGAAATAATTACCAGACAGCCTTAATGAGAATTATTATTAACTGTCTGTATTGACAAATGTGGTGAGAAAAATATATTCTATAGAGCAGTTAGCGAGAACTAATTGTAGATAGATTAATATACTTTTGTTAAACACAGCTAACCAAGATATACAGACCCGAAGGAGCAGACATGTTATTAATAATATCACTTATAATCGTATCTTTATTCATATATTTTCTTAAAGATTCACTTAAAAAACACGCAGGTATCTACTATATAGGGGCAGCGGTAATCTCTATTGCAGTATTTCTGATTGGATTTCTGCCAATGTCTTTATTCTTAAAGAATAATATATTGGGGATATTTGCAAAGGGTTCTCTTGGAACGGCAATGTTCATTGCAGTAATGTACGCAGGTGCACTTCCTAAGGGCAGCAAGCTGATTGCACCGCTTATGAAGATAAGAGGTGAATTGTCAATTACAGCGGCAATACTTGTCCTGTGTCATAATTTCACATACGGAATAACATATTTTAAAATGCTTTTTATTAAGCCGGAGGCATTATCAGCAACACAGCTTACAGCAGCAATAATAAGCCTTGTGCTTATCATAATAATGATTGTGCTTACAGTAACTTCATTTCAGGCTGTAAGAAAGAAGATGAAGGCTAAGAAGTGGAAACAGTTACAGCGCACAGCATACGTATTCTACGGTCTTATGTATGTACATATAATGCTTATCAATATTCCTTATGCAAGACTTGGACTTGGTACTTATATTGCAAATGTTGTTATCTACAGCATAGTCTTCTTAGGATATGCAGCTATGAGAATAGCAAAGGCTGTATCAGTAAAGGCAACAAGAGCCGGAAAGACATACGGTAAGAAACCAGAGACTGTTCTGTATGGTCTTGCATTGGTTTTATGTGTAGTTATGACATTTTTATGCTTTGCAGGAAGAAAGACAACTGCTATGGCTTCTGGCGGGGACGATGAATGGGAAGAATTCTTTAATGATGAGACAGTTGCAGCGTTGGTTAAAGAGGCAGAGAGCAGCCTGGCAGATGACGCAGCTTTAACAGCCGAAGGAACGACAGAGGCTGGACAGACTGATAATCAGTCAGATACACAGGCCGACAATTCGGGTTTGGATAATTCAGGTTCGGAAAATGCTTCTGGTAATACATCTGGCAATGATTCAGGGAGCGGTAATCAGGCAGCACAGCCAGGAAATTTATCAGATGGCAGTAGTGATTCACAGGGAGGTAATACTGCCAGTGATACACCGGCTAATGCAACATTTAAAGCAGACGGAACTTATACGGGTTCTGCTGTGTGTGATACTTATAACTACAATATAACGGTTACAATAGTCGTATCAGGAGATGTGATTACATCAGTTATAGCAACTTCAGAAGCAGGAGCACAGGACGAGCAATATTTTAATATGGCAAATGCAAAGGTTCCTGCACAGCTTCTTGAAAATCAGAGTACATCAGGCGTTGACAGTGTTTCTGGGGCTACTAAATCAAGCAATGCCATAAAGAAGGCATTTTACTATGCTTATAAATCTGCTAAGAAGTAGAGCAGATTTGTAATAGAAAAAATTATAAGGAGGCAAAATTCCTCTCCACACCAATGGGTTCGTATTTTGCTTCGCAAAACAAGGAGGATTTATGAGGAAGAACATTTTTACTAAGATTGCTGCTGTTGCAGCCGCTACTGTTCTTGCAGTTACAGCACTTCCAGCTCTTGTGTCTGATACACATGCAGCAGATGATGAGTATTCATATGTATATGCTGGACTTACATGGCAGGAATACTGGGCTAACGAGGGCGTATATAACGCAGGAGATGTAACAACATCTAATGAGAAGGATACACATGGTGAGTATGATAAGGGCGCTTTTGATACAGTAACAAGAGCTACAACCAATCATGGTCTTCACAGAGGAAGCTACCAGTGCATGGCAACAATTGATACAGAAGATGGTAAGAAGTATGAGCTTGCCGGCTGGACTGGTGATGCAAAGAATCAGATAATGATTCTTACAGATGGTACACAGCTTTCATATAGTAAGGGAGTAATTACTAATACAGATGGTACAACATCTAAGCTTTCTTCTTATGAAGTAACTGGTATTAAGTATGTTCCGGTTAAGGTTAAGACATCTGATCTTGCTGATTTTGAGCAGCATTACAAAGTTGTCAAGAATGGTGAGAAGTTATACGGAGGATTCGGTGAGGTCAAGCTTAGTTCATATGAGTATACAGCTGCAGTTAATGCAGATACTAACGGACTTAAGACAGCAGTTAAAAATGCAGACGGAACATATTCATTCTCTGCAAGACAGACTGGCAATGGCAAATCATTTGCAGAGCAGGATATCAGCGTAGCTGCTAACATTACATCTACAGTAAAAGATGCTACAGGTTCATACGGTGAATTCTTAAGAGTTGATATTAATGGCGATGGTTATGGCGCATTAGGTGCTATGATGCAGGCTGTTAAGTGGACATACTATGGAAATGATGCAACAAGAACAAATGTAGTTGCTACATATGGTACTAAATTTGCAGCAGATAACTGGATGCACAAATCAATGGGAATCCAGCTTGGACTTACAGATTCAGCACGCTGCCAGTTACCAGCAGGATATGATGGAACAGGTTACTGGTCACTTACTGTATATGCATTAGGATATACTGATACTACAATTGATTTTGAAGCAACTGATGCTAATATCGTTAAGGTTAAAGCACCTGTAAGTGATACATCTAAGCTTTCAGCAGCTATTGCAGCAGCAGATGCACTTAATGAAGCTGATTACACAGCAGAATCCTGGGCAGCTATGAAACTCGAGTATGAGGAAGCAGTCGATGCACTTGCAGTTGCAGAATATCAGGCAGATGTTGATGAGGCAACAGAGCATCTTACAGCAGCAATCAATGCATTAGTAAAGGTTGATGCAGGTACACCTTCTGTTTCAGAAGAGTCTGGCAACACAACTGATGCAGGTACATCAGATACATCTGTATCAAATGTTAAGACTGGTGATTCTAACAACATGATGGCTTACATCGTAGCAGCTGTACTTGCTTTAACAGCAGGGGCAGCAGTAACAGGCAGACGTAAGATTAAGAATGTAAGATAACTGATACGCTAAAATCTAATAAAACTATAAACAAGCCAAAGAACCGGGTCGGAGAGAATCCTTTGTTGGATTTTCTTGCGGCCCGGTTCTTTGTTACCTGTTAATCTTAATATCACCCATATTAACATCAGCATTTATACTTTTACCGCTGCCGGCGTTATTAGTATAGCTGTGAGAATAAGTAGAATCATTAACCTTAATGTCGCCTAAGTCTACAGAGAGATTAGCACTGTATTTATCAATATCCATACCGCTTATTTTCAGTGAGCCCATATCAACAGAAAGGTTAAGAACATCACTGTTGCAATTGGTAAGCTTAATATCACCCATATTAACATCAGCAGTTAAATTCTTAATGGCAGAATCAGCAATCTTAAGAGAACCCATATCAACAGAGAAATCAGCAGAAGAAGCATTTATATCGTTCACAGACATATCACCCATATTAAGGTCAGCCTGAATGGAATTAAGACTGACATTGTCAGGAATAGTAATTGTAAGTGTGCAGTCTGAGTTTTTGATATTAGTCATAAGATGTACTTTTACATGCTGTTCAATATTTAATGAATTTCCAGAAACAGATACAGCAGGCTTAAACTTTTCAGCACCTGTATAGATAACTTCAAGCTTGCTGCCTTTCTTAATCTCAACACTGCCAAGATTCATATCAATAGATATGTCTGACACATTATCATAAGTGGAAGAATTTTCAATATATTTGCCACTGGATGCCATAGTTATGCGTGTAAAAGGAGAAATGTTAAATACATTACCAAGAACGCCAATAATTATGCATATAAGTGTAATAAAATATATAATTGACAGATAAATTCGTTTACTCATAATTACACCTCCCTGGAATCGTCTTTAAGTATACTCTTGAATATAGCGTGTATTACAGCCGCAACAGGCCATATAACCCATGTTAAAGCCCATGCAAATGTGATAAAACTGATTGACAGATATATACATGTAACGGTAGGCCAGAAAACAGACATAATAGTTGTTGCAGTATTGTTAATATATCTGACTTCTTTATTCTCCTTCTTAACATAGCTGCCGGCTACATTGTCACCATTAAGGGCAAGTAAAGTCTTACATGAAGTCTCAGCCATTGAACCGAAAACAATAAGGAATACGCCGACACTTACTATACAAATCATTACTGCACCGCCGATATCGTCAAGTCCCTGTATTGGGATTGCGTCAAAAACAGCAGCAGGGACAAAGCTTATGATACACATAATAATTCCCAGAGTGCGGCACATAATAGAAATGTTGCGAAGCTGTTCCTTCTTATCCTGCACATATCCGACAGTGGCATAATCGATGATACATTCGTGTTTCTTAATATAGTCGTATTTATTCATTAAAGAATTGGTTATTATAAATATGCCAACACCGCAGGCAACTATAATAAACAGAGCAACAGTGCCCATTGTCTGGAGAAAATTATTATGAAATGCACTGCAGGCTGCCGCTGGAACTACTGAGAAAATACATAAGAAAACCCCTAATGCAGTCAGAAATGCATGTCGGCTGCCGGCACTTACAAAGCTTCTGGCTTCATCCTGTGTTAAAGTGCGTCTGTTATCAACAGGAGCAGAAGACTGCCTGTTAAGTCCGAGAGTTTCTGCGAGTTCGTCAAGATTGCCAAATTCTGAGATAACAGTGCCTACAGCCTCATTCTCGCTTTTACCTTCACTGATAAGTTCATTATATTTGTCCTCCATCATGCCCCACAATTCGTCTTTAGCCTTTAAAACTTCAGCAGTTGCGGGGAGATTGGCAAACATAGTTTCAAGATAACTTTTAATAGTATCCATACATTAATTCTCCTTCACAATAAATTTTTCAATAACTTCTTTAGTGAGAGCCCACTCTTCACATTTTGACTGATAATACAGTCGTCCTTCGTCAGTAATCTGATAATAGGTGCGCTTCTTTCCCCCATTCTCGCCTACACCGGGGAAAGAAGTGATATATCCGTTCTTTTCCATTCGTGTAAATGCGGAGTAAAGAGTAGTTTCTTTAACAATATATTTCTCATTGGTCATGGCCTTAATCTGCTTGGAAATCTCATAACCATAAGATGGCTTATCAAGCAGAAGATACAGGATAATTGTATCGTTGTAGCCTCGTATAATGTCGCTGCTGATGCCAGCCATGCATATTCCTCCCTTCGAATTAATTGAAGGTGATGATTCACCTGATAATAAATATTAAATAAATGATAATTACTACGACAGGCGATACTACGACAGCCGTAGTACATCTGTCGTAGTATATATAACATGATATGCATAATATGTCAACAGGAGAATATAAAAATCCCTCAAAAGCAGGTAAACAGTGCTTTTGAGGGATATATTAAAAATGTGGATTATTTGAAATATACTTTAGCTGCAGTAGCAGACATGATATTTTCCTTGTCGGATGTTGATATTTCATTGCTTAAGACAATGTAATCAATAAGGTGTCTGTAGCTGTCCTTGCACAGATTCATAGGCAGGTCACTTCCCCACATAAGTCGGTCGCTTCCGACAAGTTCGATGGCGCGTTTAATATAATGGATTGCGTCAGGATAAGGGTATGTGGCATCTTTACCCTGATTAGAAGGAAGGCTTGCAAGGTCGAATACAACATTGTCAAGCGTGAGTGCCTCCATTCCTTTAAGCCAGACATCTTCCTGAACAAGACCTCTTGGGGCGAGCAGATGGCACACAACAAACTGCGTGTCAGGGTGTCTCTTAATTGCGCGGGCGAGAGCTTCTGGCTGCCAGCACTCGGCAGGGTAGCGGCCGATATCGAACACAACAGTATTATTATGCATTTCAGCATATGACAGCATTTCCTCAATAACATCACCGTCAAGGGGAATAGTAGGATGATAACTCATAAGACCGCTTCCGGTACTTACCTCGAATTTTACAATCTTAATTCCGAGGTCTTCAAACAAATGCTTTCTTATAGAATCAACATTTCTGCAGAATGGGTCGTAAGTAGCTGCCGCAGCAAGACGGTCAGGATATTTGTTTGCAGCCTCATAAGTGTAGAGATTCTGCGGTCCTAAGAAATTGCCCTGAAGCATAACAGCTTTGGAGACGCCAGCTTCATCCATAACCTTAAGAACCGCTTCCGGAGTTACATCATATTCACCAAGACACTCTGGTATCATCTGGAATATAGTTCCATCAGCGTAGCTTGCGTAACCTCCGCCTATAGCCTGCATTTCTCCGCTGTTTCCAAATCCATTAATGCAGCGGCATATATGAATGTGTGAGTCAATTATGTTCATTGTTAAGCCTCCTTGTTGCTAGATGTTGAAAGAATATTGAGATTATGTCCATACAGAAATTCATTAATAATTCCAATGTCATATTCACATTTGTTAATCATAATTATAATTGCAGCATCGCGGCTGACCTTGGAATACAGAGGGCTTAGGCCTGCAGTTTTTAACGCACGGTTGGTATCAGTAAGATTCATATGACATGCAATGCAGAGCGCAATTACTCTGTCACGGCTTGGGTTGGCACGATTACCATTAAGTATTCCGTATGCATAATTAGCTGGAATATCACTTTGCCGGATAACATCACTTAATTGAAGTCCGTGGCTTCCTATATACCAGTTAAAGAATTCGCTGACAGACATCTGTGAGTCAGTATCCTCTTCATTACGATATCTGTTAAAATGTTCAGGCTCAACTGAACTTAAGATTTTATCAAGTTCATAAGTCGGCTTTTCGTTCATTATTAATTCCGCCTTTCACAATAGAGTACACATTTTCTATTGATATAGTGTATAATAATAAACACTAAATTACAATAAGGATAAAAATATGACTTTAGAAGAAGAGAGCAGGCTGTCATTTTACAGGGAACTGACAGTACTTGATGAAAAAAAGAATATAGTGCTGGTGCAGGATATAAGGAACAGTGAGCTTTGCGTTAAAAAGACACTTGATATATATTCGCATGATGTATATGAGCAGCTTGCCTCTGTAAGAATTGAGGGTGTTCCTGCGGTAAAGGAATGTGTTGCTGATGATGGAAAGCTTATAGTAGTTGAGGAGTATGTGCAAGGCAGGAGCCTTAAGCAGGTATTAGATGAGCAGGGATTATTAAATGCAGAACAGGCATATGAAATAGCAGTCCAGCTTGTGGACATACTTGTGCGACTGCATCAGTTAGAGCCGGCAATTGTCCATAGAGACATTAAACCATCTAATATAATTATTGAAAAAAACGGACATGTAAATCTTATAGATTTTAATGCGGCAAGACATGTTAATGCAGATAAGAATGAAGATACCAGAATGCTGGGAACAGTGTATTTTGCTGCACCAGAGCAGTTTGGATTCGGGCAGTCTGATGAGCGTACAGATATATATGGTCTGGGAGCAACAATTAATTATATTATGACAGGTGACAAGCCGGGAGCAGGAATTGCAGAGTGCAGATTTTCAGATATTCTTAAGAAATGCCTTATGGTAGATGCCAAAGACAGATATCAGTCAGCAGCAGAGCTTCGCGGCGTGCTGGATATGCTAAATTATAGTATAGTACAGGATAATAGGAAAAAGCTGAAACAGCATTTGGTAAAGATAATAATGTTTCAGATGTAAGAACCTATCGTAATATAAGAGATACAATTGTTAAAATGTACAGAAAATATCAGAAAAGGAATTACGATATTAACAATTCATGGCGCAGATATCTGCCTCCGGGATTCAGACGGCTGAATATTGTGTATTGTCTGATTGCGCTAGTATGGTATGCGGTTATTGTATGGCTAACAATAAGCTTTGCAGTTACGGACAGTAAAACGGGAATACCGGTAACGGGCGGAGAACTTACAATGTATAAGATAGCTGTATTTGTACTCTTTATGGGAATGACAATGTGGTTTGGCAACTATCTTAATATAAGGAGAAAGCTTCCGGGAATGAAGAAGATAAATGTATTAAGCACTATTCTGACATTTGGGTATGCATTTACGATTAGTTTTATGTTTTTAGCTTTTTTTGCAATATTTATGGCAATTATAGGATATTTGTAATTATAAAAAGACAGGATATATGTTGAAATCATTCAATATTATGTCCTGTCTTTTTTGTGCTGTCAGCACACAGATTGTAAGCTTCACTGTGATAACATTCAGAATGTAAAAATAATTACATATCACAATGAAAATTAAATATTGTATTCATATCGCAGTTAAGGATACGGCAGCATGCATAGAGAAAAGAAACAGTAGGATTCTGAGATCCCTTTTCTATTCTGTTGTATGAGTAAATTGAAATATCAATGCCATCTGTCTGGAGCCTCGCAATCATATCAGTCTGTTTAATGTTCAGCGATTTACGCAGAGCGGCTATATTATTACCAATATTAGTATCGTTAACCTGAATTATGCGGTCAATACTGTTTTCATTTTTCATAAAATTGCACCTCTATGCAATAATATATGTTGATTTGTAAAAAAATAATTGCACGAGAACGCAATAAATGATATTATGAAGAAAAGTTAATTATGTAAATTCAGAAATAAAGGTATATGCATGAAAAAATATATCGTATACGCAAATATCTCAATTCCAATACTGGCAGGCAGTCTGCTATACTATGTGACTTCACCACAAGTCATGTTTGTACAGAATATTGACAGGCTGCTTGGAGTCAGTCTGCATGTTGGAATGGAGAACACATTTGTAGTAAATTTGCGTAGTTATATGCCAGATATGCTGTGGGCGTATGCACTGGTATTTTCATTAATGCTGGTTACAGGTAATAAAACAGCTTATGTATGGAAAATGTTTGTGATAGCAGGCATGTTTTCGACAATTATGGAAGTCTGTCAGGTTACCGGATGTGTAAAGGGGACATTTGATGTGATGGATATTATTGTGGAAATAATTGCAGAACTGATGGCTGTTTTTATTATAAAAAGACATGATATGAGGAGGAAATCATATGAAAAGAATCAGGAAGTACATAGGGGTACTGCTGTGTCTGATAGTATTTGCTGCAATGGCGATGGGAAGCGGTTCTGACACAAGCGTAGATAACAGTAATGCGAGTGGTGCTTCGGATAAGACAGGCTCAGAAAGTGATAATGTTGTCATGGTAGGTGGAAGCTTTGAGAAAGATGGATTAAAGGGTACAGTTAATGATGCAGATACAGATTTTACCGATTACGATGATCCATATGGATTTTACAAGCCTGGTGATGGGAAAAAATATGTCAAAGCAGATTTTTCATTTGAAAATAACGGTAAATCTGATGCTTATGTAAGTAGTGCAGATTTTAGCTGTTATGCAGATAATGAGAGCTGTGACCAAAGTTTTATCGCATCTGTAAATGAGTTCTCAGGAGATACATTATCAACTGGTCGTAAAATAAGCTTCAGTGTAGTATTTGCAGTTCCTGTTGATGCAGAATCTATCGAACTGGAATACACAACCAATATATGGTCAAGCGAAAAAGTAATAATAAAGCTTCAGTAGGAGGAGTAGAAGATGAGAGTTTGGAAACTGGTATCAGGAATATTATCAATTATATTATTTGCAGTAGTTATGTTTCAGTCATGCGCTGCAGGAGTAGTTAATGCACTTGAGGACAATGGTGGCATATCAGGAAGTGTCGGCGTAATAGTTGGAATACTTATGCTTGCTGGTGGAATCGTTTCGATAGCTACAAGAAATAAGACTGGTAAGGGACACGATATAGCGTTGATTGTACTTTTCGGACTTGCCGCTGTATTCGGATTTGCAGGATACGGCAATTACAGTGACCTAGTAATCTGGTCAGTATGGTGTCTTATAAATGCTGTTTTAGCAATTGTAAGCATGATTAAGAACAGATAAAGAAACCAATAATAATTAAAAATGTCTGGTGTGTCGCAGTAGTGCGGCATGCCAGACATTTTTGCATTAGTCATATTAATAAGTAATATCCCTGCCTTCTTTTCTCCACTGTCTGAATTCAGCAGAAGCAGAAAGTAAAAGGTCAGATGATGAGTTAAGTGCAGTTTCAACAGAATCCTGAATAACACCGATGATGAAGCCGATTCCGACAACCTGCATAGCAACATCATTAGGAATACCGAATAATGAGCATGCCATAGGTATAAGCAGGAGTGAACCACCGGCAACACCAGAAGCACCGCAGGCAGAAAGCGCTGCAAGAATACTTAAAAGGATTGCGCTTGGAATATCAACAGTAATACCTAAAGTATTAGCTGCGGCAAGAGTCATAACAGTGATAGTTATTGCCGCACCGTCCATGTTAATAGTTGCACCGAGCGGAATAGTAACAGAGTAAGTATCTCTGTCGAGTCCCATATCCTCACATTCCTTCATATTAATAGGAATGTTGGCAGCAGAGCTTCTTGTGAAAAATGCAGTGAGAGCACTCTTTTTTAAACATCTGAATACAAGTGGGTAAGGATTCTTGTGTGTACACCAGAAAACAAGAATCGGGTTGGTAACAAAATAAATAAACAGCATAGTACCAACGAGAAGCATAAGAAGTTTTCCATATTCCTTAAATACTGACATACCATTATTTGACACAGTATCAAATACAAGTCCCATAATACCAAATGGAGCAAAATTAATAATCCAGGTAACAACCTTGGAAAGACCATTAGAGATATCTACAAGCATATCTTTAGTAGATTCCTTGGCATGTCTACATGCAATACCGATAACAACAGCCCATGCAAGAATACCTACATAGTTAGCTTTAGTAAGAGAAGTAATAGGATTCTCAACAATATTCATTAATAAAGAGTTAAATACATCACCAATACTTCCCGGTGATGACATTTCTTCAATGCCTTCTGTCAGAGTGAGCGTAACCGGGAATAATTTGCTTGTAAATACTGCGATTACAGAGGCAAGAACCGTACTGAACATGTACAGAATAATTACGGTTTTAATAACACCGCCATGACTTTTTCCTGAATGACATAAAGAACTTATGACAAGCACGAAAACAAGAAGCGGAGCAATAGCCTTAAGTGCACCAACGAAAACACTTCCGAAAAGAGAAATACCAGTTGCTTTAGGCACGAGCAGACCAAGTATGATACCAAGTGCAAGTCCGCCAATAATTCTCTTAATGAGACTAATACTAATCCATTTGTCTAATAATTTTTTCATATCTAATAGATTCTCCTATGCAAAACTTTTTCTATTATAAACTTACAAAATATATTTGACAACTAATACTGTAAAGAATAAGAGATTTATTGTAAAATAAAATGTGATTATTACATAAGAAAGCAGACAGATATGAACAGAGTTATATATTATTTAAAGAAGGATATAGTGCTGACGGTAAGCTGGGTACTTGCGGCTGCTTCAGCATTTTTAGTAAAACCGGATAAGGGATATGCAGGCTATATTGACTGGCGTTCACTTGGAATATTGTGGAGTCTGATGATAATAACAAAGGGTTATATGAATAACGGCATCTTTGAAAAAATCGGACATGCACTTCTTGTGAGAACCCGTAAAATGTGGCAGCTTGTCAGCGTACTTGTTGCACTGTGTTTCTTTAGCAGCATGCTGATTACCAACGATGTTTCACTGATAACATTTGTTCCGTTTGCAATAATGATGCTTAAGAAGTGTGGCAGGTGGGAGCTTATGATACCAGTTGTTGTGTTGCAGACAATAGCTGCGAATCTTGGGAGCATGCTTACACCGATTGGCAATCCGCAGAACCTGTATCTTTACGGACTTGCGGGCGTTGGAGCAGGGCAGTTTATGATGTGGCTTTTGCCATACACAGTTGTTTCAGCAGTCCTGCTGATTATTTCAATACTGCTTTTAAAGAATAAAAATGCTGATGTGAGCATGAAGGATACTGACGATAATTCAGAACAAAGAACAGTACCTGTAAATGTCTTGCTATATACAATTCTGTTTGTTATAGCATTACTTGTTGTTGCAAGAGTACTTCCGTGGTATGTACTTACAGTACTGGTGCTTGTTACAACATTTATAATAGAAAGAAATGTGCTTTTGAAAGCAGACTATGCGCTGCTATTAACATTTGTCGGCTTCTTCATATTTACAGGTAATATGGGAAGGATAGAGTCGGTTGCATTATTCTTATCAGGTATTGCTGATGGCAGGGAAATAGGCGTTGGAATCATTACAAGCCAGTGTATAAGTAATGTCCCGGCGGCACTTCTGCTGTCAGGATTTACGCATAATATAAAAAGCCTTGCACTTGGAGTTAATATTGGCGGGCTTGGCACACTGATAGCTTCAATGGCTAGCCTTATATCATATAAGCAGTATGTCAATGAAGTGCCAGATGGTAAAGAAAAATATTTTGTTACATTTACAGTGTATAATGTGATATTTCTGATTGTGTTATATGCGTGTACAAAACTTATATAGATAAAGCAGGAGGGGGAAAGCAATGTATGGATGTCCGGGCTGTGGAGCCGAATTACGATATGATATCAAAACAGGCAGGTTAAGATGCAAAAGCTGCGGTGGCAAATACGATGTTGGCGCAATAAAGAAAGATAAAGATGCGGAAGATTCATTATATGAAGTAAATGCATTTGTATGCCCGTCATGTGGTGGCAAAATATATTCAGCGGATAATACAATAGCGGGATTCTGCAGTTATTGTGGAGCGTCTGCTATATTGCAGCAAAGAACAGAGAAAGTTGGTGCACCGAAATCAATTGTGCCGTTCAAAGTAGAGAAAAAAGTATGCAAGACAAAGTTTAAAAATTTTGCAAAGAAGAACATGTATGTTCCTGATGAATATAAGAAGGCTGACGGTATTAATGAATTCAGAGGAATATACCTTCCGTATCATAGTTACGAAGCGACAGTTGAAGGTGACTATGATGCATATGGAAAGACGCAGACAACTAAAAAGAAAAAGAAGAAGATTTATACAACTACCAGACATTGGAAGATTCATGCACCGGTTCATGGCAATGTAAGAGGAATTACACATGATGCATCAAAATTATTCAGGGATGATTTAAGCGAGGCAATTAATGATGCTACGGACTCTAAGGCAGTAGTAGATTTCAAACCGGGTTATCTGTGCGGCTTCTATGCCGATATGTCAGACATTCCGGCAGAGGATTATAAAGAGTATGCCTATGTTAATTCAAAGGAATATGTTGATAATCAGATAAGATACAAAGTCGGAAGCAACATGTCCATAAAAAAGACAGAGAAAGAACCACAGATAGATATTGTCAGCAAAGAGGATATATTAAAGCCTGTATGGTTCATGTCTTATCAGAACCGTGACAGAGTTGCGTATGCGGTTATTAATGGAAATACTGGAAGGATGAATTGTGACTTGCCGGTAGATTTTAAGAAATTCTTCGGAGTCTCAGCAATCATATCGGCGGTTATATTTATTGTCCTTATGTGTTTTCAGAACATAATGTTTACAGCTAAGACAATGATAGGAATAGCTGCAGTATTCAACCTTATAGCGGGATTGTTTTATGATGCCAACATAAGAAAAATGTATGACAGGGAAATAAAAAGAGCATACAGATTGAAAAAATCGGACGCACTTAAAGTAGTAGCAATTACAGCAGGTACATTTATGCTTATATATGTTGCAATTAACTTTATTGCTGTAATCAATTCGGAATACAGGGAGAGCAGCAAATGGGTAAAAGTGGCAATATGTGCCATAACATTTATGATACAGCTTGTAATGGTGATTAAGCGCTATCCACAGTATATGGCACTGAAAAAGAACAACACAGCAGCATCGCCGGTCTTTTTGCTTTCGGTGGTTATTAATATAGCAATTATGATAGTTGCAGTTGTCAATCCGGTACATGACATATGGTATTATGTTGCAACTGCACTGGCATTAGCGTCAGAAGTAATTGTAGTACTGGGAATTATCAGAGACTACAATTACAGTTGTACAAGACCGCTGCCTCAGTTTAATGCATACAAAGGAGGACAGGAAGAAATTGAAATATCTTAGAAGATTATTAACAGTAATATTAATTCTTTGTGCCTTCGCAGCCAGTGCATTATTCTTTACTGAACAGGCGGGTGCAAGTGGACAGGAGACCGGAGATTACAGGATAATATATGATGACAGTGCTTATCTTATAGATGATGATGACGAGTCTGGTCTGTATGAGATTATGGAAAACATTTCTAAGAATACAAATGTCATATTTTATACTACACGCACATCAGAATATGGCATGAGCACCGCTGATATATGCCAGAATTATTGTGCAGAGCATTTCGGCACTTCCAAGACAGCACCAGTATTGATGTTTACAATTGATATGTATCACAGGGAAATCTATATGTATTGTACAGGCGATACACGCAAAATCATACGGAATGCAGAAGCCAATTCAATAACCGATAATGTATACAAGAGCGCTACAGCAGGTGATTATGGCAAATGTGCCATAGATGCATTTACACAGGCACAGAATTGTCTGGCGGGCGGCAGGATTAAAAGACCAATGCAGATTATTAATAATGTACTATTGGCAATGCTTCTTGGTGTAACTGTTAACTTCATTGTGCTTAAAGTATCGAGATTTAATAAAAAAGAAGACGGATATCCGCCTATTAGAGAAAACGGAGCAGAATCATTTATTAGCGTCAAGGTTAATAAAGAACTGTTAAAAGAGCATACATCAGTAAGCCGTGAGTCATCAGGAGGAGGTTCTGGTGGAGGTTCTTATGATTTTGGAGGAGGTTCATCTGGCGGCGGCGGAGGAAGCTCCGGAGGTGGACACAGTTTTTAATAAATGTTGTGTTCTAATAACTTTGAATTACCAGAATGATGGGAGAGTAATATGGATTTAATTAATACATGCTTTGAAATGTGCGATTACATAGAGCAGAATGGTGTTGTAAGACTGGCTGGAAATGTGAAGCTTCGCGACAATCTTAAGAAAGAACTGTTGCATTTTCTTATATACATATCAATGACAGATGGAAGATATGGTGAGGAAGAGAAAGCATTTATAAAGAAAAAACTGGGATTTGATGTGAGTGCGTCGATGGCGGCTGATATCAAGAACCGCAACATGCTTGGTGCAGGATATATCACAAGAGTGCCGGAGACATTTAAGTATTTCATATTAGCCAATGCCGGTCACAAGATTAAGAACGACAGATACGATAATAAAGAGGCACGTACGCTGGCAGAAACCTACCGCAAGCTTGGGCAGGAATATCTGGCTGCGAATACTGGAAGTACCGAGGTTGAGATAAATGTTTTATCATCATATTGTGTAATGTTAGATGAGAATCTTAAATCATACGGTCTGCTGCGTCCTGATTACAAGAGCGCGGCAATACAGGCAGAGACAGAAGATGAGAAAGAACCGGACGCCGATGAACTAATTGCAGAACTTAATTCACTGACAGGACTTACTGCAGTAAAAGAAGATGTCAATGCACTTATTAATCTTCTTAAAGTCCAGAAAATGCGTGAGCAGATGGGAATGAAGCAGACAAGTGTCAACAAACACCTTGTATTCATGGGAAATCCCGGAACAGGAAAGACGACAGTTGCAAGACTGCTTGCCAGAATATATAAGGCAATAGGGGCAATATCCAAAGGTCATCTTGTAGAAGTAGACAGGTCAGGGCTGGTATGCGGATATATAGGACAGACTGCATCCAAGACAGCGGAAGTAATAGAGTCTGCGCTTGGTGGAGTTCTTTTTATAGATGAAGCATACACACTTACTAATGGAAAAGGGCAGGGCGACTTTGGTCAGGAGGCTGTAGATACATTGTTAAAAGGAATGGAAGATCACAGAGATGATTTAGTTGTGATAGTAGCAGGCTATACAGAACTGATGGAGGAATTCTTAGATTCCAATCCGGGACTGCGTTCAAGATTCAACAAATTCATCAACTTTGAGGATTACACAGCCGAGGAAGAGGTCGAAATACTTATAAATAACTGCAAGAAGCAGGAATACATGTTATCAAGAGATGCACTCGAGGAAGCCAGAAGATTTTTCACAGAGCGTGTCGCCAACAAACCAGAAGGTTATGCCAATGCAAGAGATGTAAGAAACTATCTTGAGAAAGCGATATCTAATCAGGCTAGCAGGATAGTGGGGCTTAAGGATGTTGATAAGAATATATTGGCGATGCTCGAGAAGGAGGATCTGGTTGGGATTGAGTTGTGACATACGGGAGGTAGTGGCAGACGGACGCGGCGGGCGGGGGATAGTGTCATTTTCAGACCCGCTCCCGCTCGGTGGAAAACGCAGCTGTACTAAATTCGCTGGTCTGCCGCATGAAATGCGGCTCCCAGCTCATTAAGTGCAGGCGTTTTCCAACGGTCTGAAACTAACACTATCCACCCGCCCGCTGCTTACGTTGCTGCCGCTCCCGATGTCGCCCCTCCCGATGTCGCAAGCTCATCGGGGGTGAGTGGACTTTAGCGTGTAGGGAAGGCACAAGGACGTCCAAAAGGGAAGCCGAAGCGTGGCGGATTGGACGTTGAAGCGGGGAGAAGGCGTGATGAAGTCCAAAAAGGAAGCCGAAGAGTGGCGGATTGGACGTTGAAGCGGGGAGAAGGCAT
>ULTJ01053568.1_pt1 | contig 21699 bp, 15 predicted proteins | sample 1957491 | NCBI WGS metagenome assembly ULTJ01 (sample SAMEA4835731, study PRJEB28245) | human gut metagenome | biome: gut microbiome; material: fecal sample | place: Denmark | collected 2008 | reverse complement strand
AAAAATCCGTGAAATCCGTGTAATCCGTGCCTGAAAATGTATAAACATACACTCTCATTTATCTCCCGTACATCCGCGCCTTCAATTCCTTAATATGATCCGAAGTGATATACTCATCATATTCCATCATCTTGTCAATGATACCATTCGGAGTCAATTCAATGATACGGTTTGCTACGGTTTGAATAAATTCGTGGTCATGAGACGAGAACAGGACATTCCCCTTATAACTCTTCAGATTATTATTGAAAGCCTGAATAGATTCCAAATCAAGATGGTTGGTAGGAGTATCCAAAATCAAGCAGTTAGCATTGCGCAATTGCATACGCGCAATCATGCACCGCATTTTCTCACCTCCCGACAATACACTGGCCTTTTTCAAAACCTCTTCACCGGAGAAAAGCATACGTCCAAGAAAACTCTTCATATATACCTCATTTCCTTCGCCAAACTGCCCCAACCAATCTACCAAATTCAGGTCGGTATTGAAGAAATCAGTATTATCCAACGGCAAATAAGCCGTCGTAATCGTAACTCCCCAATTGAAAGTTCCCGCATCCGGTTTCATATTATCGTTGATAATCTCAAACAAAGCAGTCATGGCACGTGGGTCATGTGAAAGGAATACAATCTTATCTCCCTTTTCTACGTTGAAGTTTACATCGCGGAACAATACTGTACCATCTTCCAGGGTCTTTGTCAAGCCTGACACTTCCAATATCTGGTTGCCCGGTTCACGTTCGGGTGTAAAGATAATACCCGGATATTTGCGTGAAGACGGTTTGATTTCTTCTATATTCAGTTTCTCCAGCATCTTCTTACGGCTGGTGGTCTGTTTACTCTTTGCTACGTTGGCACTGAAACGGCGGATAAATTCTTCCAGCTCCTTTTTCTTCTCCTCAGCCTTAGCCTTCTGATTCTGCTGTTGGCGGAGAGCCAGCTGGCTGGATTCATACCAGAAACTATAGTTACCGGCAAAGAGATTGATTTTTCCGTAATCAATATCAACCGTATGCGTACAAACAGAGTCGAGGAAGTGACGGTCGTGGCTCACTACCAACACGGTATGTTCAAAATTGGAAAGATATTCTTCCAACCAACTTACGGTATCCATATCCAAGTCATTGGTAGGCTCATCCAGCAACAGGTTATCCGGGTTGCCATACAAAGCCTGAGCCAGCATGACACGCACTTTTTCTTTATTATTCAGTTCACTCATCAACACATAGTGCTTATCTTCCTTAATGCCCAACCCGCTGAGCAGAGCAGCGGCATCACTCTCGGCATTCCATCCGTCCAATTCTGCAAATTTTTCTTCGAGTTCAGACACTTTCAAACCATCTTCATCGGTGAAATCTTCCTTTGCATACAACTCTTCACGTTGTTTCATGATGTCCCACAACACCGTGTGCCCCATCATCACTGTATCCATCACCGTGAAAGCATCCCACTTAAAGTGATCCTGGCTCAAAACGGAAAGGCGCTCGCCCGGTCCCAACATGATAGAACCGGTAGTCGGATCCAAATCTCCCGAAATAGTTCGCAGGAAAGTTGATTTTCCGGCACCGTTGGCACCGATAATTCCATAACAATTACCACTTGTAAACTTCAAGTTTACATCATTGAACAACACTCTTTTACCAAACTGTACCGAAACATTCGAGACTGTAATCATCTTTATATTTACGATTTATTTATGATTTACTATTTTGAAGCCGCAAAGATACGAAATAATACGCTAAATCAGGCTACAACAAGTTAACTTCTTGCATCAGATGAAGTTAACTAACTATATGCAATGAAGTTAACTAACTGCATCCTATTTAGTTAACATCATGCCGGCACGATGTTAACTTCCTATTTATAGAATATTTCGCTGTCAATCTGACATAAAAGTATTACCTTTGCAACGTTTTTAGCAAAAACAGTCATTTTGGCAAAGTTTTTGCGGAGTAAATGGTATCATATTAACTTAAACCCTTGACAGCAATGAAAGCAAAAACATTTTATAAGAATAACAAGCATAACAATATGGAGCCTAAAGAAAAAGAAACCAACAAAGAAGAAGAGTTGAAAACTCAGACTGCCTCTAACAACAAAGAGGAAGAGACAGGTGAAAAAGAAACTTCCGAAAAGGAAGAAACTCCTTTGACGGAAGAAGAAAAACTGACTCAGGAGTTGGAAAAAGCCAATCAGGAAATTGAAGACCAGAAAGATAAATATCTGCGTCTGTCCGCTGAGTTCGACAACTATCGTAAACGTACGATGAAGGAAAAAGCCGAACTTATACTGAATGGCAGTGAAAAGAGTATCAGCAGTATTCTTCCTATCGTAGACGATTTTGAACGTGCCATCAAAAATATGGAAACCGCTACTGACGTTGCTGCCGTAAAAGAAGGCGTCGAACTTATCTATAATAAGTTCATGAACGTATTGGGACAGAATGGTGTAAAGGTTATAGAAACCAAAGAACTCCCTCTCGACACAGACTATCACGAAGCTATTGCCGTAATTCCGGCACCTAACGAAGAGCTGAAAGGCAAAATTCTGGATTGCGTACAAACCGGTTACACGCTAAACGACAAAGTCATCCGCCACGCCAAAGTTGTGGTTGGAGAATAACATAAAGTTATATGGAAAAAAGAGATTATTACGAAGTACTGGAAGTCGAAAAAACAGCATCGACAGAAGAAATAAAAAAAGCTTATCGCAAAAAAGCCATTCAATATCACCCGGATAAAAACCCGGGTGATAAAACGGCTGAAGAGAAGTTTAAAGAAGCGGCAGAAGCATACGATGTATTAAGTAATCCGGACAAACGTGCCCGTTACGACCAATTCGGCCATGCCGGACTGGGTGGTGCTGCAGGCAACGGAGGACCGTTTGGCGGTTTCAGCGGCGGCATGTCCATGGATGACATTTTCTCTATGTTCGGTGACATCTTCGGCGGACATAGCGGTGGCTTCGGCAGCGGTTTCGGCGGATTTGGCGGTGGTGGCGGCTCTCAACAGCGCCGTTATCGCGGTTCAGATCTGCGGGTAAAAGTAAAGCTGAACCTGAAAGAAATCTCTACCGGTGTTGAAAAGAAATTCAAACTGAAAAAATATGTTCCTTGTAACCATTGCCACGGTACAGGTGCTGAAGGTGACGGTGGCGCAGAAACTTGTCCGACTTGTAAGGGTAGCGGTACGGTTATACGTAACCAACAAACCATTCTTGGCACTATGCAGACACGTACCACCTGTCCTACTTGTAATGGTGAAGGCAAAGTCATCAAGAACAAATGTAAGGAATGTGCCGGTGAAGGTATCGTTTACGGCGAAGAAGTAGTTTCTGTAAAAATTCCCGCAGGTGTAGCAGAAGGCATGCAGCTTTCTATGAATGGTAAAGGAAATGCCGGTAAACATAACGGTGTACCGGGCGACCTCCTTATTCTCGTAGAGGAAGAGCAAGACAAGGAATTGATTCGCGATGAAAACGACCTGATTTATAATTTACTTCTAAGTTTCCCGACAGCCGCCTTAGGTGGCGCGGTAGAAATCCCGACCATCGACGGTAGAGTAAAAGTGAAGATTGAATCGGGCACACAACCGGGTAAAGTTCTTCGCCTGCGCGGCAAAGGTTTGCCAAACGTGAACGGATACGGAACAGGGGACTTACTGGTAAATATCAGTGTATACGTTCCCGAAGCTTTGAACAGAGAAGAGAAGAAAGTGCTTGAAGAGATGGAAACATCGGATAACTTCAAACCGAATACTTCGATTAAGGAGAAGATTTTCAAAAAGTTCAAGAGTCTGTTTGACTAAAAGATTTTTTACGATGAAAAGTGTCAAAAGCATGATAGCAATAATCATGCTTTTGACACTTTCATTTTATCTGTACTCTATTCTTTTAATTGAATTCTAGTGATTTCCGGAGTACGTACACCCGGTTTTACTTCACCATTGATGCAGAACAAATTCTCATCCCAAACCACGCATGCAGCACCTGCCCGAGCTGTAGCTGGAATGCAATCTATAGTTTGCCACTGTCCGCTACGGGTATTGTAAGCTAGTAGAGAACTATTAAAGCGATACCACTCTACCGGATGTGATAAATAATCAGGTGCAGGCTGGCGAAGTGCCTGCAAAAATATATCTTTATTCACCCCTCCCATACAAAGTATCAGACTATCTCCCCATGCAGCGGCAATACCTCCTCCTAATGAAACCGTCTCTCCATATTCATTTACAGGGGCAGGCAAAGATGTCCATTTTTCCAAATCCGGAGAATATACATACCCATCCAATGACAGTGAGGCCAGACGTTCTTCTGACGGAGCTGCAAAACCACCCCATAAATAAAAGGCCTGCTGTCCTGTTACATCTGTTTGTACTGCACATACAGGTTGCACACGGGGAGAACCGGGAAAGTCCGGAAGTTTCCGCCAGCCTTCTAAAGGTTTTTCAAGGTTCAGGTAATAAAAACTATTAGACGGCTTCCCGTTCTCATTACCTCCGGCAATATATACCGTGTTGCCCAAAGTACATCCTGACATATTATCCAATGTACACGGTAGAGAAGGTAATATCTCCACAAAAACTTTTTTATTATTTTCCATACGAATACGATATACAGTACTCAATGCTCCGCCGGTATTCATACCTCCCACACAAACAACTCCATCCGAAGTAGAAACTGAAACCCCATAGGCTACAGGTTGCGGAAGTTTTCCTACTTTTCGCCAAGAATAAACAGAATCGGCAGAAGGCTCTGTAACATAAATATCACGGTAGAATTCTTTAGTACCTCCATCCTTTGCAGGTATTTTTGGAAAGTTACATCCCCCGGCTATCAGAAGCAGCCCATCCGTAACCCCAGCAAAACAGGCGGAAACACCTTTCGCGAAATTCTTATCCGCCTGCGGAAAACCTTTCATTGACTGTACACCAACCACCTTTACATACGCAGGAAGTGCTTCCGCACGGAAAGTAGAAGCCGGAAGCCCGGCACCGTTTACCAGGTTAGCGCGAGTAAACGGTTGCCAGCCGTAGCGTACATAACGCGGGGACTTTATATGCTTGCTATACACTTTCAAACAGTTATTTTCCACTTCTGCGACAGCCGGTTCAAACAGTCCGTCTATTTCTGCGACCTCAAATGTACGTAATTCTTTTCCGTCGGCACTATGCACTCCTTCACCGTAATCAAAAGAAACGTATACAGCACCATCCCGAAACTCAGCATTGCGAAATAACGGCCCTGAAGGGACTACTTGCTTCCAACCATAAGTTTTGTTTAATGCCCAATGAGCCAATCGCTCCCCAATAGGTTTCTTATCGGTGGGATGCACGTTTAGGGAATCTCCTTTATCACTGGACACTGCCATTCCTGTATTCGGAATTTCTTTCATCAAACGGCGCTGGCTGTCACGGAACCACGTCCACGAAGGGCGGTCGATACTGGAAAGTTGTACATAGTAAAAAGGTAAATTGTCGTTATTCCAATTCTTTCGCCAACTCTCTATCAATAATCGGAAAAGTTTTTCATGTGCAGTAAAGTTATGTGCATTGGATTCTCCCTGGTACCAGATGACTCCTTTCAATGGAAACTGTTCCAAAGGACGGATGCCTGATTCATACAAATAGCATGGTTCGTATGGGTGGCGTTGCCACTTATTATCGGATTTTTTGATATTCAAAGCAGCCCTGCCACGTACCCAATCCTGAATAAAATCGTTCTTAGTCCAATCTTTCAATATAGCAGGAAACTGATACTCCAGCGTATTACGATCTATCCAAGCTTCGGTTGGCGAACCTCCGATAGCATTGCAAATCAGTCCGACAGGAGCCTTCAAACTATCCTGTAACATTTTACCAAAATAATAGGCTACAGCAGAGAAATCGCCTACAGATTGTGAAGATGCTACCTCCCACTTCGTATCCTTATAGTATTGTAAATTGTTCAGTGAATCGAGTATGGTACTCTCCCACTCTACGGCATTCGTACGCCAACGCGCTTTCATGTCGAACAGACGAATTTGATTATTGGAAGCCAAAGGAATATCCCGTTTCCCGGAAATTACCTGTTTAATCGTAAACTCCATATTGGATTGCCCGGAACATAACCAGACTTCACCCGCAAGCACATCTTTATATTGTAATGTCTTCTTGCCGTCTGTTACAGTCAACGTATAAGGACCTCCTGTGGGAAGTGGCAACAAAGTCACTTTCCAATGTCCGTCACTGCCGGTCTTTACTGTTTGTTTTTGTCCGGCTATACTTACCATTACCGTTGCTCCCGCATCGGCCATACCTTGGATACGTAATGGAATATTACGTTGTAAAACCATATCATCCGTATAAAGCACAGGCATCTGTAAACCACCAAAATCACCGGTTATTGCAGAATAAACCGTCTCCGCTAAAATCTTGGCTCCTGCCGGATTGGGATGAACCGCATCCGGGAACATAAACGGATAGGGATACAATGGTTTTTCAAAGTCAATAAGTTGCACATCGGCAACCCGGGCTACTGTTTCGATGGCTTGCTGTATTTCTCCGCGCCAATCACGAGTACCGGATTCAAAGCGCCGATGCCGGTCTGAAATGGGGGTCAGCCTGGCAATAAGAATTCTACATTGGGGGGATTTAGCTTGGAATGTATGTATCAAATCCAAATAGTCTTTCACAAAACTATCCCTGTAATTAGGCCAATTACGAGGGTCTGTATCATTAATACCTAAATGAATTACCACAATATCGGCAGCAAAGTCTACAGCCTGCTGATACTCTTCTTGCTGAACATAAGGACGATGCCCTTTAGCCAATAAGGTAGTTCCTGATTTTCCAAAATTTGCCACCTCATAACTATCTCCTAAAAGTTGTTGCAACTTTACAGGATAGGCTTGCGTATCACGATCGGGCAATGCTGCGCCATACGTAATACTATTTCCTACACAAGCTACTTTTATACGTTTTTGGGCATAAATGCTGATTACACTCAATAATAATAAGGAAAGAATTGCTATCCTTTTCATAAATAGATTAATTTAATTTTTTATCCGGCGAATAAATAAGTCCATCCACCGCTTTTTCCCCATCTAAGGTAACAAAAACAGTAGTAAACATCCACTTTACCAAACGAACCTCCGGCTGGGTAAACTTACCGACCGGAAGTCTTAAGAGTACCTTATTCCAACCTTTATGGAGCTGAACCGGCAATGGTGGACGAACAACACAATTTTCATTGCCAAGAGGCGTTTCAACATTCTTCATACGATGTTTGGCTGTCCACGCAGGAGGTAGAACCTCTTCATCATTTATCCAAATCCGACTTTCCTTGTAATCCCATTTACACGGTAATGGTGGTAAATCGGCTTCAGAACGGCCATAGTTTTGGAATTCCGCCCACAAACCAACGGTTTGCGCTTTTGGAGAATACACAAAAGTATAGGCGTAGGCTGTATGGTTTTCTTGGGGGGCTTTATAGAAAGTCGGAATAAATGTTCCCCACACATGGCGCAAATAAATACCTGCCCCTACCGCAAGATGTGTATTAAATTGCTGTCCTTTGTATTGATAAGTATCTTGCATCTCGTGTTCCGGTGGAAATGCGGCGGTTAGCTCACCGTTATTAGGAAAAGTATCCGTAATCTTCCACCATACATTTGTTTGTTTGACATAAGCAAAAGGATATCCTTTGAATTCATGTTCCTTGTACCACAACATTCTTTCTTCAAAGTCACTAAACGAACGAAATGTTTCATTATTCGTATCGGGAGGAAGGATTGTACCATTTTTATCAAAATATTCAGTACCTCCACCCAACCACGCACGCTCGGCAATGGCAAGCATATTGGGATAAAAGCCGTTTTCTAAAATAATATCCCACTCGTTATCTATATACCGGTCGTTCCAGACAGCCAGTATCGTTCCGGCAATATCTTCACTGCCTTGTTCCGCATTATAAATACGACTGTTATAAAGTGCTATTATGTCTCCAAAAGTATCAAAATGATTCAAATAATGAAAACGGGAATCAATGGCGGGAATACCCTTCTGAGCTTTTCCCCGAGCGCTCCACAGATGCATCATGTCAATTTCACCCGACTGATACTTCCATCCCGGATTCCATGAAATCACCTTCTTGCCTTTGGCACGAATATATGATACCATTTCAGGTACAAATTCAGGATTGGTAAATTTCACCTCGTCAGTACCGATATGCAAATAAGGTACATCAAAAACTTCACAAACCTCATCTATCAATAATTTCAAGATTTTCATCCCTTCAGGGCTTTGCATATCATGTCGAAAAACACGAGTGAAGACCGCACTATGTCCCGGCATATCAAACTCCGGAATCAATGTCATTCCATGGGCTTTACAAAATGCGACAAGTTCTTTGGCTTCTTTCTGGGTATAATACTTACCGGGCATGCGGGTAGTGTTCACACTATCATTCAACATTGGAAAAATCTTACTTTCCATTCGCCACGATTGATTTTCGGTGAGATGCCAATGAAAAACATTAATTTTGAATTTGGAAAGCGTTGCTATTTCACGTTTCAACTCTTCCATTGAAATATAGGTACGTCCTACATCATGCATGAAACCACGTATACGGAACGCTGGCCAGTCTGTGATGGTACATCCCTGAAAGACCGTTTTTTTAGACGATACTTCTGCCAATTGTCGCAAGGTTTGCATTGCCCAATAGACTCCTTGACCGGTCACAGCCTCAATGGATATCTTCTTCGGCATCACTTTCAAGCGATAGGCTTCGTTTTGATTTAAAGGAACTTCGTTCATTGAATCTACCAGGCTTATTTCAATCACAGCAGCAGAATTATCATCCAAAGTACCCCCGTATTCCTTAATAAAATCTTCCCACTCTTTCTGTAAAACAGAAGTGGAAAGACGCGTTTTACTTAACACAAAAGAAGATCCATTCAATACATTTTTTTGTGGTTGTGGCAATAAATGATTATTACCTGCATACACTGTTCCACAGACGTATACAAGTGACAAACAAAAGATAATGAATTTTATCCTTCCCATTATTCCGCAATATATGGCTTTACAATTTCTACCCACTTCAAATAGCCTTTTCCCAGCAAGTGCAAACCATCATTGGTATACTCAATATTCATTTTACCGGTTTTCTTATCCAAGAAATGGCTGTAAAGGTCAACATAAGTAAGCTTTTCTTTCTTCGCCAATTCTTTCAGACCTTTATTTATATCAGGAATGACAGCTGCATGTGAAGTATGCCCATTGAATTTTTTATAATAGTCGGTCACCGGCAGTACACTTTGCAGATAGAGTTTTGTAGATGGAGAGTCTCTTTTTATCTTCCTTGCAATCATGCCGATACGTTTTACGATAGTGTCGGCCGATGTCCCACGGCTCACATCATTGATGCCAATCAATAAAAATATCTTAGCAGGCTGTCCGGGCAAAATCGCATCCAATCTATCATAAACTCCCATGCTGGTATCACCGCTGATACCCCGATTCTTCACATGAGGATTATCAAAAAGTTCACCCCATTCCGCACCATTAGTAATACTATTACCTAAAAATATAACATCATCAGAAGATACAGGCAACACCTCAAACAATGTTGCACGTTGATAATAAAAGGTAGAATATTTCTGTTCCTGGGCTTTTACAACCCATACTGTACAACAAAGGAAAAGTAATAAAAAGTGTTTTTTCATAAGAATTGAAATTTAAGAGGTAAATGATGACGCAAATTTAATTATATAAATCTAAATTCCTAATATTTTTAATTAACTATTTAAATAATTGAGAGTGTAACGATACCGATACACTCTCAATACTATTTTATTAATACCCTGGAGTTTGCTCTACCAACGGGTCTTTAGATAGTGTATTTGCATCTATCGGCCATAACAGATGTTTTTCAACTAAATCAGGTTTTGTACTTACCTGAAGGGCTTTTGCCAATTCTCCTCCTTTCATACGCCGGAGGTCGTACCAACGTTTTCCTTCAGCTACAAATTCTTTAGTACGTTCTTCCAGAATGGCATCTTCAGCCACTTCACCCGGTTGAGGATATTTATGGACTTCAAATTTATCTCCATAAGCGCGTCTACGTACATCGTTAATATAGGGCGCGGGATCACCACCCAGTTCATTTTCAACTTCCGCCAGCAACAGCAGTACATCCATATAGCGATAAACAGGCCAGTCGTTTGTAAATCTGCGATAATGACTATCATCAAATTCGCCCAAGAACTTAGCCAACAAAAGAACTTTTACATCACGCTTACCTGTCTGATACAAATCAATCAGTGAAGCATCGCGGCGGGTATCATCATTATCAAAAAGATCGAATAACGAGAAATCATACTGATAAAGATACTTACTACCGGAATTTGCCAACGACAAGGGATCGGCAGGCGCATTATCACCGTATCTTTCTGTCCCATCTCTATTCTCCCAACCATTGGCATTACCATTGGCCTCGGGATATAGGAAACTACCAAAAGCGTTAGTAGCTTCGTTCAACATAAAATGAAGACAGAAAATCATCTCTTTGTTATTTTTATTATCCGTAGCAAACACTTTACTGAAATTGTCCAGATAACCATATTTAGTTGAATTAACGACTGATTGAAGTGCTATCTTAGCATCATTCAAATCTTGTGTTTTATTAGAAGAGTAAACAGCAGAACCTCCTATCGGTTTCACTTTGCACCCCCACAACAGAACTTCCGCCTTTAATACTTCTGTTGCTGCTTTGCTCCAGAAAGAAGACTTGTCGGTAGAATTTACAGTAAATTTATCATTCTTGAAATAGGATTCCGAGGTTTTCACATCATTGACGATAAAAGCATAGGTAGCCTCTTCAGTAGCACGTTCTTTGTTCAACACCTCCGGTGAAGATATCCCTTCTAACACTTTTGGATAGTCAATCAAAGGCACACCACCATAGGTACGGAATAAATGGAAGTAATAAAAAGCTCTCAATCCATAAACGATACCTAAATCATAGTTCTTCTCTTCTTCACTCAAAAAAGTAACACCGGGTATTTCCTTAATGGCATGATTAATCTGCATAATGTCCATATAGAAATTACCAAAATTACCTATACCATAATTCGCTTCAGACATATTGTTGCCTACAATACTCAAGTCACTTTTAGTCTGCGCAAAAGGAGAGGTGATGTTGTTATCAAATGTACCGCCTCGTAATTCACCCATTTTGAAGAAGGTGAATTGGGCATTTCTTACTCTAACATGAAGGCCTCGTATAAAACGATCTACCTGATCCTTTGACTGCCAATAATTGTCGATACTGTAATTGTCCACCGGAGTTAAATCCAACCAATCACAAGACTGCATCACTCCTATTAAGAAGATAATGAATATATATTTAAGATTTTTCATATTACTTTTTTTTAAAAGGTTATTTTTAGAAGGTTACTTTCACTCCCATCAGGACTGTTTTAGGCAAAGAATAACCACCCTTATCATTTTGACCGGAACCATATTCCGGAGTATAGACTTTAGTACTGGTTACATAAAACAAGTTTTGCCCCGTCAGGCTGATAGTGACTTTTTCCATCATTGCCTTCTTGACCCACTGTGCAGGTAAACTGTAGGAAAGCATGATTTCGCGTGCACACAGGTAAGAAGCGTCTTCCCAAAATAACGAAGCGTTGGCACGTGTAAAGTTCTGCTTGAAGTTACTGTCACCATTAATGAACATAGGTAACGGCGCGCTAGTATTCTCCTCAGTCCAGGTATCTTTTACCATTTCAGGAGCATTGAAGTGATTGGACGTCAAACCCATAAAATATTGTAAACCGGCATTCCACTTTTTATATCCCAATGCGTAGTCAAAACGTGCCGAAAGTTCCAAGCCCTTGTAGGATACGGCTGTATTGAAGCCACCCATCCATTTAGGAATCTTGTTTCCTAGCTTGACTTGGTCATAGCTCTCCACTACACCATCACCATCGACATCATACCAAATAGCATCACCCGGCGCCAATTGCTGGGCATTCTTTTTCTCGGCATCTGTCAATTTGGAATATGCTTCGGGACCATAAACAGCTTTCTTAGGCACTTTATCTATATAGTTAGCATAGTTCTGGAGATCTACTTCATCACGAACCACATGTATCATTTTATATCCGTATATATCACCTGGAGTTTGTCCTTCCTGATAGCCACCAACCCAAACTAAGTCTTTATTACCTAAGCCTTTGAATACTTGTTGACCACCTTGGCGATTATTTTCAGCTCCGTTATCCGGTAGTTCCAGAATTTTTGATTTTACGAATGTAATGTTAGCGCCAACACTCCATTTAAAATCTTTCTGATTAAAGATTTTGTAATCGGCTTCTATTTCCAAACCTTGGCTACGTACACTACCGTTATTTGTCAGCATATTGCCAACTCCGGCAGAAGATGGAAGAGGAACGGATGCTATCAAATCATTAGTTTTCTTATTGAAATAACCGATACTCAGATTTGCCTTATTGAATAGACCGACTTCTAATGCAGCATCGAAAGATGTGGTTTTCTCCCAACGTAAACTCGGATATGGAAGAGAGTTTATCAATATACCATACATACCATTATAGTTAGCGGTATTTCCATAATCACCTTGTAGAACATAAGGATTATATGGATTCTTACCAATACCGCTTACATTACCATTCTGACCATATCCTGCACGAACCTTCAAATTTGAGAAAATATCCAGATATTTCTCCATAAATTCTTCCCTATATACATTCCATGCAGCACTGACACCTGGGAAGAATCCCCAACGATGATCCACCAGTTTAGAGTATCCATCATAACGTCCGGAGAATGAAAATAGATATTTGCTCTTATAATCATAGGTAGCATTTATGAAGCCTGACATGATACGTTCCTGCTGATGAGTAGTCGACATTTTACGGGTATCACCCAATTCTGTATATTGCAGACTGATAAAGTCATCGGAAGTAGCTCCTTGACCGGAAGCTGAAAAACCATAAGAGTACTTATCAATCATTTCAAAACCAGCCACCGCACTGATATTGTGGTCACCGAAAGAAGCATTATAATTCAAAATAGCATTGTACGTTTGGTCGAGTCTACGAGCATATCCGGCACTTGCAGCTCTCAAAGAATTTTGTTTATTGGGGGCAGTAGCAAAAGCTTTATTAAAAGCTTCTGTTTCCTTCATCCATAAATACCACATGGCATTCAATTTCAAACTCAATCCTTTCATCAAGTCTAACTTCAAGGCAGTACCCATAGTAGTTTTATAAGCATGATTACGGCGATAATAGCTATCAATAGTAGCCTCCATATTTGCATTTTGGTTATTATTGATTACTTTAATAACGGAGCCATCCAAATTATAACCTTTGAATGTGGGAGGAGCAGCTGCAACTACACTAAAGAAGTTCGCATCATTGTTCAATGGATTGGGATTATTAATACCTCTTGAGAAATTTACAAATCCTGAAGCAGTCAACCAACTCTTTATTTTATATTCACCGTTCAAGTTGAAGGAAAGACGTTCGTAACTACTATTCAGGGGGAAACCGGTTTCCTTATACCAACCAACACTAGAATAGTATTTAGCTTTATCGTTACCACCTGAGATGGAGAGATTATAATCTTGTGTCCAAGCATCCTGGAAATTCACATCTTCCAAACGAAATTCCTTGAACAGCAAAGTTTTGTCACTGACGGGGTCGTCCATAGACTGCCATCCCTGATCTAGCAAATATTTATTGTCATCTGTCAGGAAAGTAGTGCTAAACACGCCTTTAGCATTCTTATTACCATCCACTTCGGGATCATGACCGGCTGCCCATCCAATATTAGTGCCACTCATTAAATCTTTTGTTTTACCGGCGCGTAATGCAGCTGTACGTTCCCAATACAAATAATCCCGTGCACTCAAAAAATCATAATTCTGTCGCATAAAGTTTTTGCCGACATTGACGTTTAAAGTTACACTCGTCTTACCTACATGACCGGTTTTTGTAGTTACCAAAACCACACCGTTATTGGCACGAGCACCATAAAGAGCGGTTGCAGCTGCATCTTTCAGAACTTCGATAGAAGCGATATCATTACTATTAATATCTGCCATATCATCTTTTGTACACCATCAATAATGTAGAGGGGGCTACCGGAACCATCCAAAGAAGCACCTGCACGCACTTGAATAGAAGGAGCAGCACCCGGTTGACCCGATGTCTGAGTGACACGTACACCTGTCACCGTACCAGCTAAAGCTGTCAGTGGATTGGCACGTACACCTTTTTCTAACACATCCGTTGATACTTTAGAAATTGCAGAAGTCAGCTTGTCTTTTGTTACCGTTTTACCATAACCCGTCACAACCACTTCCTGAAGACTGACAGCATCTTCCTTCATCACCACAGACAGACTCTTTCTGCCTCCAACCGGTACATCCTGTTTTATATAACCAATGTAAGAGAACTGAAGAACAGATTTATTCTTCGTCAAAGTCAATGTAAATTTACCATCCACATCGGTAATAACACCGTTAGTAGTACCCATTTCGAGTACAGAAACTCCGATAAGCGGTTCATTCGCCATATCTTTCACAATACCACTGACCACTTGGCCACTTTGCGCATAAGTCACAACAGAACATAACATTAGCGCCAATACAAGTAAGAAATCCTTGTATTGCATTAATTTTGCTTTCATCATTAAGTAATTTATAGTATTAGTTAGTAACTATGATAACATCCAATCTCATCCAACCGGCAGACCTTTTCGGTGGAACGGTTTGTGCAATAGATTTACGTGTAAAAGCAGGAGTATCTGCCGTTTCGAAAACAATAGCCAAACGTCCGTCCGGCAAAGCCGTAATGCAACTATATCCGGAAGCTTTTTCATACAAAAGAATTCCTTCATCCCAAGTATTTCCTCCATCTGTACTTGTATAGAGCGCAAGACGTGCACGTTCGTCAAATTCATCCGTTTCGGGTATTCCTTGAATGCCTGTAAAATACAACGTTTCATTTTGTCCCAGTATACTGGCCTGACACCCCTTTGACACACCGGGCAAAGACGCATCTTTTACAGCTTTGGCCCATGTAATTCCGCCATCTACACTACGAGATACCATACGGCCATTGGCTACACGGGCATTATATATTAATGTATTAAAGGGAGATTCCGCTATTTGGAATTCATTATTATCATCACCAGCTTCACCTATCTGCCAGGTGATACCATGATCATCGGAATAAGCGGCCGCATCATGAGTCCCCTTTCCATCCGCATCAGCTATGCGTATGGGTAATATGAGCCTCTCTTTATAAACATCACCTCGCATTTGCAGTCCCGAACCCGGTCCAAAGCCATTGGGAGTTTTTCCTTCCGGCAATAATTCATCCGTAATATCTTTCGCCGTGCTCCAAGTTTCCCCATCATTATCCGATGTAATAAGGAATGCTTTGTTTTGTGAACCCGAATGATTATCAGCAGGCCAAAAAGTTGTGAAAAGAAATATCCTACCGGTAACGTTATCTATTACAGGGGTGGGATCCATATACGCACCTGTAGTTCCTTGAGTTAAATCATACATGGGTGACCATGTCTTTCCACCATCCACACTACGCTTTACGACAATATCCGTACGGCTTTTGTCTTTCCAACTTTCTCGGCGAGCCTCGCAAAAGACAAGCAAAGTACCGTTTGGAGTCGCTACAATAGAAGGAATACGATAACTATTTACATCATTATCGCCTGCATCAAATACAGTATACGTCTCAGTTTGAAATTTCACCTTAGCATTCTTCTTTATGCCATCACATCCAGTAGAAAAGAATAAGGCAAACATACAAAAAGCTAAAAAAAGGCTTCTGTTTCTTTTGACTCTCATAATATTATATCTAAGTATTTCGTTGCAAATATATATATTTATTTTATATTTGCAAAATAATTAAATATTTATTATTAATATCGCATATTTAATAAATTATTCAATCAACAAACATATATATAATAATTATAATCATGAAGAAGATGACTATTTTTACAGTAATATTCATTCTGTGGAATATTACTACCCAAGCACAAGATTGGCAACCCAAAGAACATGCAGTTATATGCTCAAGCAGAACAGACGGGCGTTTTTTAAGTAGTTATGGAGTTGTACATTCCTTATTAACACAGACACACCCACAATTAGAATATCAAGAAAATATGTCTAATAAGAAATTTAGAAAATGGCAAAAGAAGGTCAATCACGCAATGAAAGAAATTATGAATTTTCCTCCTCAAATCCAACAACCTGAAGCAAAATGTATTAATAAAGAAGAAAAAGAAGATTATAGCCTTGAAAAATGGGAATTTTATCCATTACCGAATTGCGTATCTACTTTCCTTGTTTTAAAGCCAAACCACATTACTCAAAAAACTCCAGCTATCTTGTGCATCCCAGGGTCAGGTCAAACTAAAGAAGATTTAGCCAATGAACCAGGAATATGCCCTTTAATCACGACAAATCAACCAAATAAGAGACCAATGATGGCACTTGATTTTGTAAAAGCCGGATATATAGCCGTAGTAGTCGATAATGCCGCAGCAGGAGAAGCTTCCGATTTAGAATGTTACGGAAAAGGTCGAAATTTTGATTATGATATTGTTTCCAGAATTCTATTAGAATTAGGTTGGAGTTGGCTAGGATATACTTCCTATTTAGATATGCAAGTATTAAATTGGATGAAAGAACAGCCATATATCGATAGAAAACGAATCATTATCAGTGGTTTTTCATTAGGAACAGAACCGATGATGGTATTAGGAGTACTTGACAAAGAAATTTATGCTTTCATATACAACGACTTTTTATGCCAAACACAAGAACGAGCTATTTCAATGACATGCCCCGGCATGGATGGCAGACGGCATTTTCCAAATTCAATCCGTCATTTAATTCCTAATTATTGGAGATATTTCAATTTTCCTGATATAACCGCTTCACTGGCACCTCGCCCCATTATATTCACTGAAGGAGGATTAGACAGAGATTTTCATAAAGTACAAAATGCCTATAAAGTAGCAGGACATCCAGACAACATAAAATATTATCATTACCCAAAATTCGCTGACAAGAAAAAACGCCATAACATACAACAGATGCCTGAGGGATTGGACGCTACAGAATTCTTTCAATTAGCAAATGTAGACCCAACAATGCACTACTTTAAAAGTGAGCTTATCATACCATGGCTAAAAAGTGTGTTAGAAAAAGAAGAATGAGGAACAACCCGCTTCTTCAACCATAAAAAAGGGAGTTAATTTCATTATAGAAATTAACTCCCGACATTACCTCTTCAAAAAAACTAATTTGAAAACTGATAAAAATCTGAATTCTACAATAGTTCTGCACAAAGGGTATAACTGCGTATCATCATACGGGGAACATGGAAAGGTCCTTTAAAAATATTTCCTTTAGCCGGTTGAGCAATAGTACCGTCACGGTGTAGGTAACCATACCATTCGCCATATTCCTTATCAGGAAAATGAGAATAGGTCCAATCGCTAATCCGCTTATGCATTTCAAGATATTTATCGTCTCCTGTGGCTCGATAAGCGTAAAGAGTAGCGATTATAGTCTCGGTCTGTGGCCACCAGAACTTCATATCCTGAGAATAATCTTGGGGAGGCATATTGCAACAATCACGGAAATTAATGATACCTCCATATTCTTTGTCCCAGCCCCACTCCCACGACCAATCGAGTATCCGAAGTGCCAGTTTGACTAATTTTTCATCCCAATTACGATATTTGGCTTCTTCCAAAATAAACCAAGAAGTTTCAATACAATGTCCCGGATTAATGACACGCCCATTACATGTATTTATGAATTCACCATTCGGTCCTACTATCTCTAACAGAGCCTTAAACTCCGGATGAATGAAATATTTCTCAATAGCATTGATTGATTCTTCAATTTGCGCATCAAGTTCAGAATCACTAATTACTTCACGAATACGAGCAGCCGTATTAATCAAAATCATTGTAATAGAATGGCCTCGCATCTCTACAGTAGACAGGTATTTAGGTTCCAAAAAGCCGGGAGTGGAAAGAAAGCGCTTGATACGTTTAAAAAGTTCCAAGGCCTTTACAGCGTAACTTCTATCACCGGTGGCCAATGAATACTCTGACATAGCTATAGCAGCAAAACATTCAGAAAAGACATAACGGCGTTGACGCAAAGGTTTTCCATCTTCTGTTACTTCAAAATACATGTGTCCATCAGCATCGGCGCAATACGCTTCAATAAAATCGATACAACTTTTAGAAGTTGACAACCATTCCTGATTTTTATCTATATTATTATAGGCATATGCTGCAATAAAACCGAAACGCCCCTGAAACCATACAGACTTTGTAGTATCCATCAGACTACCGTCACGATTCACACAAGTGTATACTCCTCCATGTTTACGATCCAGTCCATATTTCAACCAAAAAGGCATGATATCTGAGACAATATCATTTTTATAGGATTCAGCCCAAGTTCTTATATATTCAGTAACATTCATGGCTATATGTATTTAGAATTTATTACAGCGATCAAAAAAATGAATGGATTCAAGTTCAGCTTTCATTTGCATTTCTTCTTCGTCTGTCATGTTTTGGAAAGGGGTACGATTCTTGCCTAAGTCAAGACCTATAAGTTTCATTATACGTTTACCTCCCACAATATTACCACGATAATGGCATATAACATTTATGACTTCCTGAGAAAAATTCTGGCGTTCCCGAGCTGTTTCAATATCATCCGCTTTCCATGCATCAATAATGCCTACCAATTCACGTCCATTATAATTAGTGGTACCTCCAATACCACCTTGCGCTCCCCCCATAGCTAAACAAGGAAGAATCGTTTCATCCTGTCCATGTAGCATGTCAAATTTTCCATTTTTATACAAACGGCACTGATTATATTCATACATGCTCTCGAAAGTGTATTTTATTCCTGCAAAATTGGATATGCGACCATCAACAGCCTCCAACAGCTTCACCATTGGTAGAAAAGCACCATTGAAAGCCGGAATATGATAGTAATAGAAAGGCAATTCAGGAGCGCCACAAGCAATTTCCTCGATATATTTTACCAATTCTTCAATACGCCCGATTTTTGGGAAAGGAGGGGCCATAGCGCCAATACCCCATGCACCAATCTTCTGTGCATGTTCAGCTAACATACGGCTTGATTTTACACAGCAACTGCCTACATGCACAATAACCTTAAAATCTTTTGGCGCAACAGAAACCCAACGTTCTGCCAACTTCATTCGCTCTTCTTCGGTCAACATGTATCCTTCTCCGGATGAACCATTGATAAATACTCCTTGCAAACCATTCTTCTGAAGCATATCAGCGTAAGCTTCAATAGGCTCATAATTCACTTCACCATTTTCATAAAACGGGGTAAATGGTGCATCAATCAGTCCAATAATCTTTTCCATAATCTTATTCATTTAATTAATATATATCAAATTTATTCCATGTTATCAGTTTTGGGACGCAAGAAATACAGTTGCAACAATAAGGCCAAAGCCACTACAACACTTAATAATGCAAATCCTTCCCCCAGACTACCACCATCAGTCCATTTGCCAAGCAGTTTTGTGACAGCAGCACCGGCAAACACTCCGGTCATATTCATTATACCATAAGCCGTACCGCGATATTTCGCAGATACAAACTGGCATAAAATAGGCATGTTATTAGCATCAAAAATTCCAAAGCCGATACCAAATAAAAGTCCCGCACCCACTACAGACATAAAACTATGTCCAAAACCTAACAATACTAAAGCAGGAATAGTCATTCCCAATCCGATCGCTCCGGTATAAACACGCCCACGAAGATTTCTCTGTACCCACCGATCGGAAAGAATGCCTCCTACAATCACTCCGATAAAGGATGACAAAGCAATAGTAATAGTAGATATAGGACCGGCTTGAGCCATTGGTATATTCAAACTTTCGGCAAATAAGGTCGGCAACCAGTTCTTTGTTGCCCATCCCGGCAAACTAGGTGCTGCAAAATAAAACAGTATTATCCAAAAAGCCCAGGTAGAGAATAAAATACTTAGTCCGCTAAGCACAGATGGTCTTTTTTCACCGGGAACTTTAATTCTGTCTTTTTCCATTGCAATATGGGAAGGATTTTCATGCAATAACAATATCAGTACCAATGAATAGGCAATACCAACAATTCCAAACCAATGGAACGTAGCCTGCCACGAAAACATTGCAGCAGCAGTCGCTCCAAAGCCTCCAATAGCCTGTCCTACATATAACCCCGTCATGTGCACGCCGATAGCCAACGAACGGGATTTACCTTGATGCCAATCGGCTATCAAAGAAAGAGCAGAAGGAATATATAGAGCTTCACTAATTCCCATCACAGCACGAAGCCAATACAATTCATTGAAATTATCCGCATATCCCATCAGGAAAGTAACACCAGACCACACAAAAAGACTTCCTACCACTAACCACTTCCGACTAAAACGGTCAGCAATCATACCAGCAACCGGACTCATAAAACCATATATCCAAAGGAAAATGGCCATTAAAGCACCAAAAGCTTCTGCCTTATCTAACTCAACTATATCTACTCGCATAGCCTCTTGCATGGTAGAAAGCATTTGCCGATCCATGTAATTAAGTAAAGCCACCACCCATAGCAAACCTACTACTATCCATGGATAAGCTTTTTTGTTTTTCATATTATTCAATTTTAAAGTTTTATATATTAATGATAAAGGCGTCACAAATATAACAATATATTTATTATAATACAATGATTTAATAAATATATTTATTAAAAATAGATTAATAACTATTCAATTAAAGTTTGACTTTAGCTATAAGTTTACGTATTTTCCCTTTTCCTATAATAGGTGCATGAGCATCTTCGGGATATACAACTAGAAATTGACCAGGATACAAAGTAACAAATGTTGTCGGAACATCTGAGTATAGCGCGCAATCCCCCTCTTTCTCATAAGATTTTATCTCCTGAATCACATCTTCAAGAGCCTTCCAACCTATTGTTTCTACCCCATCTAATAAAATATGTACATCAATATAATCACGGTGAACCTCAAGCACTTGCTTATCAGGCTCTATACAATCCGGATTAACATTATTAATGAATAAATTATCACCCAATATTTCAATTCGACCTAAATCAGAATGAAGTAAATCGTGAGTTTTAACATAGTCAAACAAAACCTTAAATAAAGGATGAAGTTTTTCTATACGTTGCACATTTTTCAAATTAGATACAATCATATTTATACGCTTTAAATTAATAGTTCCTTTTTCGACGCCAAATATGCAATTAATTAATTTAAAAACCACAAATTAATAAATTATTTTATTAATAATGCAAATAAAAATAAATATGGGTAACAATTTCCTATAGCGAAGTAGAAATAAAAAACAGTCAAAAATGACTTTATACCACACAAAAACTTCAGATATTAAATTAATTTAGTATCTTTGTCTAAATACAATAGAAATATATAGTTATGAAGCAACATCTTTTAAAAGAAATAGAACTGGGAAGTAAAAATGCATTATTAAAAAAACGCATCATAGAACATTATATATATAATGGCAGTTCTACAATTACAGATTTATCTAAGGAACTAGACTTGAGCGTA
>ULTJ01014618.1_pt1 | contig 21744 bp, 20 predicted proteins | sample 1957491 | NCBI WGS metagenome assembly ULTJ01 (sample SAMEA4835731, study PRJEB28245) | human gut metagenome | biome: gut microbiome; material: fecal sample | place: Denmark | collected 2008 | reverse complement strand
AAAAAGACTAGTTATCGGGACATAGACTGCTAATATTCAGGAGAAAAAGGGAGAGTTTATAATAAAGAAAAGAGAGGAAAGAGAAATAAACATGCAAAGGCATGTTCTATTGAGAGTGTAAGCCATGATTGTTTGTTGTTTGCATATTCCTTCCACCATGAAGTGTGGAGAACATAAAAAAACTCATCCTAAATTTAAAATAATTCCCGGAGTTCTTGTGACAAACCGAAAAAGCTTACGACAGATAGGGTAAATATCAACCTAATTATTTATCTTTGTTAGCTTAAAAAAGTTAGCATACTAAAAACAATAAAGACAATGAAAGATTTTCTGAAATTTACGCTTGCCACCGTAACAGGTATTATCGTATCGGGCGTCATTTTATTTTTCATCAGTATTCTGGTGTTTTTCAGTATAGTGTCATCTTCGGAGTCGGAAACACAAGTACGAAAGAACTCCATCATGATGCTTGATTTGAACGGAGCTTTGGTTGAACGCAGCCAGGAAAATCCGTTCGACTTCTTTATGCAGGATGATTACAAAACTTATGGATTGGACGACATCCTTTCTTCCATCAAGAAGGCGAAAGAGAATGATGATATCAAAGGTATCTACATCCAGGCGAGTTCACTGGGCGCAGGATTTGCTTCGCTGGAAGAGATTCGCAATGCGCTGAAAGATTTCAAAGAATCGGGTAAGTTCATCGTAGCTTATGGTGACGCTTATACGCAGAGCCTTTATTATCTATCCAGCGTGGCGGACAAGGTATTGCTCAACCCACAAGGTATGGTAGAATGGCGTGGACTGGCAGCTACTCCAATGTTTTTCAAAGATTTATTGGAAAAAGTCGGCGTGGAAATGCAAGTATTCAAAGTGGGTACGTACAAATCGGCAGTAGAGCCGTTTATCTCTACTGAAATGAGTCCTGCCAACCGCGAACAGGTAAATGCTTATCTATCTTCTATCTGGGGACGGGTGACAGGTGATATTGCCGAATCACGCAAAATGACTGTTGAAGCTCTCAATGCGGAAGCTGACCGCATGCTGATGTTCTATCCCGCAGAGGAGAGCGTGAAAAGCGGCCTGGTAGATACATTAATATATAAGAATGATGTCCGCAACTATCTGAAGACTCTGGTAGGCATCGATGAGGATGACCGCATGCCGGTGCTGGGATTGCAGGACATGATAAATGTAAAGAAGAATGTCCCTAAGGATAAGAGTGGAAATGTGATTGCCGTTTACTATGCATACGGTGAGATTGACGGTGGTTCGTCTTCTGCCAACGAGGGCATCAATTCCGAAAAAGTTATCAAGGATTTGCGTAAACTGAAGGATGACAAAGACGTGAAAGCAGTTGTGTTGCGTGTAAATTCTCCCGGCGGAAGCGCATACGGTTCCGAACAGATATGGTATGCGGTGAGCCAACTGAAGAAGGAAAAACCGGTGATTGTGTCTATGGGTGACTATGCTGCATCCGGCGGTTACTATATTTCATGCAACGCCGATACGATTGTTGCCGAGCCTACTACACTGACCGGCTCTATCGGTATCTTCGGCATGATACCCAATGCCAAAGGGTTGTCTGATAAAATCGGGGTGAACTTCGACGTGGTAAAAACGAATCCTTATGCTGACTTCGGCACGATAACCCGCCCCATGAACGATGGTGAGAAAGGGTTGATGCAAATGTATATCAATCATGGATATGACCTCTTCCTGACTCGTTGCTCTGAAGGGCGCGGCATCAACAAAGAAGAATTGGATAAAATTGCTCAAGGCCGTGTGTGGACGGGTAGCACAGCGAAAGAACTGGGACTCGTTGACGAATTGGGCGGTCTGGACAAAGCCCTGGAAATTGCCGTTGCAAAATCGGGTGTAGACGCTTACACCGTGATGAACTATCCTGCGAAAGAAAGTTTCTTTGAAAGCCTGATGAATACAAATCCGGGAAATTACATCAAAGCTCGTATGCTGAACGGCAAAATGGGTGAGATTTACCAGCAGTTCAGCATCATTGAAAACTTTGACAAGATAGACCGGATACAGGCACGTGTACCGTTTGAACTGAACATACAATAATTTTAAATGAGGGATGCATCCGTAAAAATACATCATTGGCTATATCCCCTATCCTGGCTTTACGGGATGGGGGTATGCTTGCGAAATAAACTCTTTGACTGGGGATGGCTCCGGTCAAAGAGTTTTGACGTTCCTGTGATATGCGTGGGAAACCTCGCTGTAGGCGGAACGGGCAAGACGCCGCATACGGAGTATCTGATAAAGTTACTACTCCGGGAAGGGTTGAATGTAGCTACTCTGAGCCGGGGATATAAACGGAAAAGCAAGGGCTATGTGCTGGCAACCGCCGAAAGCAGCGTGAAGAAAATCGGTGACGAGCCGTACCAGATGAAAGACAAATTTCCGGATATACGGGTAGCGGTGGATGAAAACCGCTGTCATGGCATTGAGCAGTTGTTGCAGTTGAAAGATCCTGCCGTGGATGTGGTGCTGCTGGACGACGCCTTTCAGCACCGGTATGTGAAAGCAGGAATGAACATTCTGCTGACTGACTTCCACCGCCTGCTGTGTGATGATGCCCTGTTGCCTGCCGGAAGGCTTCGCGAACCTGCCGGAGGAAAGAACCGGGCGCAAATCGTCATTGTAACCAAATGTCCCGATGACATCAAGCCGATAGATTTCAACATCATCACCAAGCGGCTGCATCTATATCCATACCAGCAACTGTATTTTTCCCGTTTCCGCTATGGAATGTTACAGCCGTTGTTCCCCGACAGGACAGACAGCCGTAAGGTGCTCTCCTCACTGACCGGAAACGAACAGGTGTTATTGGTGACGGGTATCGCCTCTCCCGCCCCGCTGGTAGAGGAAGTGGAGTCCTACACTCCGCACGTCAGCCTGCTGGCATTCGACGACCACCACGACTTTACCGCCAAAGACTTGCAGCAGGTAAAGGAACAGTTCATGCATCTGGAAGAGTGGAACCGCCTGATCATCACGACAGAGAAAGATGCCGCAAGGCTGAAATCGCATCCTGCACTGGACGAGGCGCTGAAACCGTACATCTACGTGCTACCGATAGAAATAGAATTCTTACAAAATCAACAACATATATTTAACCAAAACATTATTGGCTATGTTAGAACGAATTCAAGAAACCGCAGCTTATCTGAGAGGTAAGATGCACACGCAGCCTGAGACAGCAATTATCCTCGGTACCGGACTGGGCAGCCTTGCCGGTGAAATCACCGACAAGTATGAAATAAAGTATGAGGACATCCCCAACTTCCCCGTCTCTACGGTAGAAGGGCACAGTGGCAAACTGATTTTCGGCAAGCTGGGCAACAAGGATATCATGGCTATGCAAGGACGTTTCCACTTCTACGAAGGCTATTCCATGAAAGAAGTGACTTTCCCGGTACGTGTGATGCGTGAACTGGGCATCAAGACACTGTTTGTATCCAATGCCAGCGGCGGTACGAATCCGGACTTCGAAATCGGTGACCTGATGATTATCACCGACCACATCAATTACTTCCCCGAACATCCGCTTCGTGGCAAGAATATCCCTTACGGCCCACGCTTCCCGGATATGAGCGAGGCGTATGACAAGGAGCTTATCCGCAAGGCTGATGAGATTGCCGCAGAAAAGGGCATCAAAGTTCAGCACGGTGTATATATAGGTACGCAAGGCCCCACATTCGAGACTCCCGCCGAATATAAGATGTTCCGCATTTTAGGAGCAGATGCGGTAGGTATGTCCACCGTGCCCGAGGTAATCGTCGCGAACCATTGCGGCATTAAGGTGTTTGGTGTATCTGTAATCACCGACCTCGGTGTGGAAGGCAAAATCGTGGAAGTTTCCCATGAAGAAGTACAGAAAGCTGCGGACGCCGCACAGCCGAAGATGACGGAAATCATGAGAGAATTGATTAATAGAGCGTAAATAAATAGTTGATAGTCACCGTGCAGTGTAAGTACATAGTAACTATCAACTTTCAACTATCAACTAATAAAGATGAGAACTGAAATAGCAACTCTCGGTGAGTTCGGCTTGATCCGCCACCTCACCGAGGGCATTGAATTAAAGAACAAGTCGAGTCAATACGGTGTAGGCGATGACGCGGCCGTCCTCTCCTACCCAGCCGGAAAAGAGGTGCTTGTCACCACCGATTTATTGTTGGAAGGAGTGCATTTCGACCTGACATACGTGCCACTCAAGCATCTGGGCTATAAATCGGCGGTAGTCAATTTTTCCGATATCTATGCCATGAACGGCACGCCCCGGCAAATCACCGTTTCACTGGGATTGTCCAAACGTTTCAGCGTGGAGGATATGGAAGAACTGTATGCCGGTATCCGTCTGGCCTGCGAAGAGTACGGGGTGGATATTGTCGGCGGCGACACTACATCTTCCTACACGGGACTTACCATCAGCATCACTTGCATCGGTGAAGGCGAAAAAGGCAAGGTTGTTTACCGCAACGGCGCCAAGGAGACTGACCTCATCTGTGTTTCCGGTGATTTAGGCGCCGCTTACATGGGCCTGCAACTGCTGGAGCGTGAGAAGGCTGTCCTCAAAGGTGGCGACAAGGACTTGCAGCCCGACTTCTCCGGAAAAGAATATCTGCTGGAACGCCAGCTGAAACCGGAAGCACGCCGTGACATCATCGAGAAACTGGCTGAAGAAGGCATACAACCCACTGCCATGATGGATATCTCGGACGGTCTTTCCTCTGAATTGCTACATATCTGTACCCAAAGCAAAGTTGGCTGCCGCGTGTATGAGGAGCACATCCCCATCGACTATCAGACGGCAGTAATGGCGGAGGAGTTCAACATGAACCTAACCACCTGTGCCTTGAATGGCGGCGAGGACTACGAACTATTATTCACCGTTCCCATTGCCGACCATGAGAAGGTTTCCGAGATGGAAGGTGTCAAGCTGATAGGCCATATCACCAAGCCGGAATTGGGCTGTGCCCTGATTACCCGCGACGGACAGGAATTTGAACTGAAAGCGCAAGGCTGGAACCCGTTACAGGAAGAGGCCGCTACCGGAGAGGAATCCGAGGAAGCCGGACAGGACTCATAAACAGACCAAGCCGTCAAAACGGATAAGTCTGAAAAGAATACCGAGAAAGGCGAATAAAGTTTCAATCTCAGTCCGGATTTTACATCTGCAGAGACTAAAAGAACAAAGACAAATAAACTTTTTCAGTATTTTTTCTAAAAACATAAACGCTGATACTTAGCCACATAGCCATTTATCAGCGTTTTTTATTTCAAAAGCTATTGCATAGTCCAAAACTTTCACTACCTTTGCAACCGCAAAAGAGATAGAAATGGTGTCATAGCTCAGTTGGTAGAGCAAAGGACTGAAAATCCTTGTGTCCCCGGTTCGATTCCTGGTGACACCACAAGTAAAAGTTTTATTTTCAAGCAGTTACAATACAATGTAGCTGTTTTTTTATGTCTATATTCTACCAGTTGAAGCCAGATAATCTTTGTCGTTCCGATAAATGATAACCGTGGGATTCAGATTAACGCTTTCCCATGTGCCAATAATGGAGAACAAGTTGAAAGACGGATAATCTTCTTTAGCTCTTTTCATAAGGCATGATTTGTTTGAATGATTAATTTTGCGTTTCACTATCCACAATAATTCATTCAATATTGGAGGACTTATAATAAATCTTGCTTCCTATTTGAGAATAAGCTAGTCGCCCACTACTTCGGTAATATTGCAGTGTTCGCTTGCTAAAGCCTAACAACAGGTACACTTCCTGACTATCCAGCCAGCTTTCTACTTTCTGAGTATGAGTACTGCACAAACTCTCTATCCGTTTGGCAAACTCCGTGAACTTCTCGCAGACATAAGAGAATGTTCTTTTTCGATGGTTACTACTTCCATACATTTAATTTTTAATGGTTTATAAAACGTGTTGATTCTATTTTCACCAGCAAATGAAAGAAGAATCAAGAGCAGTTTTATAAACTGTCTGAAAGTGGTAGGAAGTGGTTATAACTGGCTGGACAAATGAAGATAGAAATTATACACTGTGAACATACAAGATGTTAAAATCGCAGATTTTATACTTACTACTAAGTAAATTGCATATATTTGCGCTATGAATGATACAAGAAGTGAAATAATACGGTTAGGAAGTGAATTAATTCGCTCTATTGGCTACAATTCTTTTAGCTATACAGACATATCTAAAGCATTGAATATAAAGAATGCAGCTATTCATTATTATTTCCCTTCAAAATCGGATTTGGGAGTAGAGATAATAAGAGAAAATCTGAATGCTTTCAACGAATTAACTAAGGCATGGGAAAGTTTGGATTATAAATCGCAGTTTTCCAATTACATTCATATGCATGATAGTTTTATCAATAATCATTGGGTTTGTATAGTTGGCTCACTTTCACCATCTTATGACACTTTACCTGAAAACATGCAAAAAGAGTTGCAGGGATTAGTAAACACGATTCTGAAATGGCTTACAGCTTTATTAGATAATGGTTTAAAAAACAATGCTTTTTCATTTGCCGAAACACCTAGAACAAAGGCTTTTATGGTTCATTCCGCATTACTATCTTCTTTGCAAATGAATAAAGTATTAAGAAATGATGTGTATAAATCAATACAGGAAGGATTATTAAATATCTAATATTTTTTCGCCTTAAGCACTTACTTACTAATAAGTATTTAAATCTATAGAAATGGAAAGAATTGATTTTTTAAGAGAACAGATTATCGAATCGAGGAGTTTTGTAAATCGTTTGATTTCCGAAATACCACAAGATTTGTGGTACACAATTCCTCAAAACACAGATTCAAATTTTGCTTGGCAAATTGGACATTTAATGATTAGTCAAAACTTCCATGCTATCACATGTATCACAGGAAGAAATACTAAAGTCGCAGAATTAATACCTATTGTCGATTATGTGAAAATCTTCAATGGTATGGGAACCCTACATAGGTCAGTAGAAAAAAACTTGATACCAGCTTATGAGCTAAAAGATCAGTTTGATGCCATTCATGAAATATGTATAGATAATTTATCCCAATTAAATGATGATATATTATTTGAGCAATTAGAACCTATTCCGTTTAAGCATCCAGTAGCTAATAATAAATATGAAGCATTATCTTGGTGTTTCAAACATGAAATATGGCATAGTGCGGAAATGGAAGAATTAAAGCGCATGCTGGGCTACCCTATCAAATGGCTTTAAAGATAGTTGCGTCTTAAATACAGGAAATGATAATAAAAGAGACAGGCAAGCTATTGTTTATTCTAATAAAGTGATTAAAAGGCAATAAACAAGAAATATAACACATGTTGAATTACTTATGCCAAAATGGAGCCTTTCAGATCGAAATATATATAGTCTTCTCAATTCTTCTTGCACAGAAGAAAATTTTGATGAAGCCCAATTACTTATGGCATATAGAGAATTTGTTGAATCTGTAATTACCTTTTTGTATAATAAATCAGATTACAAAACTTTAATTAGAGAACTAAATCTTACCTATATAGAATTTGAAGCACTAAAAAATAGTTTAAAAATCAGAAGAGATTTCTGTTACGAAGCAAAAAGTATAACATGTAATAAGATACTTTCATTTATTAATAAAGAACTAGACCTACTTCATCATCAAATGGAATTTCCCAAATTCTTTATTAGCATTGAAGCTGGATGGAAATCTATCTACCTTACACCTAAATAAAGATATTGCAAAGTACATCGACATAATGGAAATCGTATGTGGACTTTATTATCTAAAGTGTATTACAACAGTTGATGGGAAGGAAATACATTTTAGTGATTTAGCCAATGCTTTTGAAAAGCTGTTTAACATAAAATTCAGTGATATTTATAAAAAAGAAGAAGAAGTAATCAAACGCAAGCTAGATAAACGGACAGCCTTTTTAGATAAACCGAGAGCTGCAACCATTGAAAAGTGTAAGGAAGAGTGATATTTTCCATAGGAATTCAATACAGATATTCAGGGTATTAAGTATTATTTATCGGGGAATAGGTGATCTATTCCCCGAATTTATTTGTATTCATTTTCAGGACTTTGCTTCATCAATCGATTGAAAATCATGAATGTTCAACTTAAAATGAAGTAAAATGTATATAGACAATGAAAACTTCGAAAGATGGATGGGGAAGCTATCCAAGAAACTCACTGAAATAGGGAAAGACTTAAAATCCTTAATCAATACCGATAAAGTATTAGATGATAATGAAAAGATATTCAATAATCAGGATTTAGCCTTTCTTCTGAAAGTATCTTTCCGAATTCTTCAACGTTACAGGGTAAGCGGACAACTACCCTACTTTACCATCGGAAAGAAAACCTACTATCGAGCGAATGATATTCGGGCTTTCGTTCGTGAACGTGTCGACTTTCAAACCTACAAACAGTTTGAAAAAGCTAATCAATTAGAGAATCAACCGTGAAAGCAAAAGGTAGCAAATTTAGGAATGAAGCAGTGCTGTTCTTTCCTTGTGCTACCACCCTAATTTAGCTGAAACAGCTACGCCTTTCGGCTTTGCTCGTTTCGCTAAATTGAGCAAGAGGGAACTGGATAAGTCCTGTTCTTCCCTCTTGCCCTGCGGGGCAAAGCCTTCGGCTTTAGCATGTTACAAGAACACACTGTAATGACACCTATAATAAGCATTTTCTTTGTAATGCTCATTATCAAGCATTTATCTATTCACATTTCTATAAAAAAGTAATTAACATGCCAAACAGCAGTCGGAAAACGATATTCACTACCATTTCCATAGATAAGGAAACGGCAGCTTTGGTAGAGAAGATATGCAAACGCTATTCACTGAAAAAGAGTGAAGTTGTAAAGTTGGCATTCGAGTATATAGATAAGGCGCATATCAACCCATCCGAAGTACCTGAATCCGTAAAATCAGAACTGGCAAAAATAAATAAGAGACAGGATGATATTATTCGCTTTATCCGCCACTATGAGGAAGAGCAACTGAATCCAATGATACGGGTAACAAATTCAATCGCTCTGCGTTTTGATGTCATCGGCAAAACTCTGGAAACTCTTATTCTATCTCAACTGGAAGCCAGTCAGGAGAGACAAACAGCAGTACTTAAAAAGTTAAGTGAACAGTTTGGCAATAATGCCAATGTGATAAACAACCAATCCAAACAGATTAATGCACTCTATCAGATACATCAGCGGGATTATAAGAAGATACTTCACCTGATACAACTCTATTCGGAACTTTCTGCTTGTGGGGTAATGGATAGCAAAAGGAAAGAGAACTTGAAAGCAGAAATCAGTAATCTGATAAATATATAGAGCTATGCACACAGATTTTGCCTCACCATCGAAGGGTACATATAATAATGCTGGCAGTAGCCGGCAACTCGCTAATTATCTGGAACATGAAGATTTGGAACGCATGGAAAAAAGTATCTATACCGAAGTTTTTTTCAATCTGAAAGACGATAATATCTATAAATCAAAGGTTATAAAGGATATAGATAGCAATATCGGGCAACTCCTAAAAACGGATGCTAAGTTTTACGCTATCCATGTCAGCCCATCGGAAAATGAACTCCGAGCGATGGATAATACAGAGCAGGAGCAAACCGAAGCCATGAAACGGTATATTCGGGAAGTATTTATCCCTGAATATGCCAAGAATTTCAATAAAGAACTATTCGCTTCGGATATAAAGTTCTATGGTAAAATTCATTTTGACCGTAGCCGTTCGGATAATAAACTAAATATGCACTGTCATTTGATTGTAAGTCGGAAAGACCAAGCGAATAAAAAGAAGCTATCACCACTCACCAACCACAAAAACACCAAGCAAGGAGTAATAAACGGAGGCTTTGACCGTGTGAATCTCTTCCAACAAGCAGAACAGGGCTTTAATAAGCTGTTTGGCTACGACCGCCAACAATCCGAATCGTTTGACTACCACAACACGATGAAGAACGGTTCTATTTCCGAACAGCTTGAATTACAGAATCAAATTTTTACTAGCGAAAAGAAAAAAGACATAATACAAGCCAGTGAAAAAGAAAATAATATTTCTTGTAACCTTGACAACAAGGAAGAAAATAGGCACTCTAACAATCAGCAGTACGGTAGTAGGGAGGATGCTCTCTTGTCTATTTTCTCCTTGGGAGATAGCAATAATCACAATGCAACTTTTTTAGAAGAATTGCAGGCACAGAAACGTCAGAAGAAAAAGAAGAAGGTACGTAAGTTATAATTCCTTTTTTCTAAGTAACATATTGGGGAGCAAGAAAATGCATAGGGGTAAGTATTTCATTTTACGGAAAATGTGTAAAATAAGACATTCTTTGGAAATAATTTTCCTATAAACTAAATGCTTTTATTCTTTGGTGTTGGAAATTATAAAATCATTACCTATCTTTGTTAAAGCAATAGCAGTTTCAATGCCAATAATATATTGTAGTTCTTATTGAAGCTACATTTTTGAGAGAAACGCACATGACATTTGAAGAAGTATTAGATATCAATAATATAAGGTTACTATATGAATCAAAAATATCAGTAAAACCTACAAAGGGAGTTGATGGAATATCTCCTTCAACTTTTCGTAGTGAGACTGAGTTTGCCATAATACGACGAAAATGCTTAAATGATTCCTATAATTTTTCCTTTTACCTTGAAAAATTAGTATCAAAAGGTGCTAAAAAGGTTCCTCGTGTTCTTTCAGTTGCAACAGTAAGAGATCGGCTAACATTAATTGTATTGAAGGAGTATCTAAATGATATTTATGCTGATTATGTTAGCAGGAAACTTCCTAATAATCGCGTAGAAGAAATATTTTGTTATATGCAGGAAAATCCTAAATATCAGTTTTTAAAAACTGATATCAAAGGGTTCTATGAAAATATTGATCATACAATACTTTTAGAAATTTTAAAAATTAAAATAAAGGATAAACGAGTTATATCTTTGATTGAAAAGGCTATTAAAACTCCGACTTTTAGTTCCTCTTTTCCAAAAAGGGAAAGAGAAAATATAATTAATCATAAGGGTATACCTCAAGGATTAGCTATATCGAATATACTGGCAGAAATATATTTATCGGATATGGATGAATACATGAATAAAGTAGTTCCTTTTTATTCAAGATATGTCGATGATATAATGATCATATTGCCAAGAAAGGCAAATGAAATGAGGACTGTATTAAGAAAGATATTGTCAAAAAAGCATTTGTTATTAAACAAGGACAAAACCCAATGTGGTAAAGTGAAAAATGGAGTTCTATTTTTGGGATATTGGATAACCCCTAATATTATATCAGTTCCAGAAAATAAAATAGCCCTTTTATTAACTCGTATTGCAGGACTATTTACAGAATATCAAAAATTATATAATGAGTCAGATTTACGTCCAATTTGTTTCAGAAACGATAATGAGGGCTTAAAAGAATATTTTATTGAAACTTTAAATAAAAAAATCACAGGAGCCAAAAGCCTTTCTAAGCGTTATGGATGGATTGCATATTATTCTCGTATAACTGATTATTCTATATTATATCGTATTGATAAGATAATAGAAAAATACTGTCATCGTGCTACTTTTCTTGGAGAAGATGTTCCATGTAATTTAAAATCAATACATCGTGCTTTTTTTGAAATTAGGTATAATTATAATAACAGTAATTACATCTACGATTATGATGTTGTTGATTCGGTATTGAAAAAGAAAAAAGAACTTGAAAAGAAAAATTTGATTAATATTAGTAAGACCTATACTGATGAACAAATTATTAATTTGTATGAGAGAATGAAACAGAAAGAGTTGAGTTCATATGAAAAAGATATTGATTTCATGAATGGTTCTGTCAGTGGATAAATGTTTTTAAAATGGAAAATAAAACATTCTTAGAAAAGTTATCAGATAAAATCTGGAAAACAAAGAAAGCTAGATTTGCAGCAGCAAAGAGAATGGAAAGATATTATTATTTTTCCAACGTTAGCATGGCATTAACATCTGTTTCTATAGTTGGTGTTAATTTGCTTCCTTTTTTAGATGGATGCTCTAATAAATCTAATCTTATTACTATTCTAACAATCATTTTTTCTATTTATGTATTGGTAATATCTTTATTATCAACTCAGGCTCGATTTGATAAAAAAGCTGAAAACTATCATGCATGCGGGTGTGAGTTGACAGAATATAATGATATCCTACAATTATATATCGAAGAAAATAAAACTCTTAATATTGAAGAAAAAAAAGAGTTTATAAGGAAATACAATTTAATAATTAAGCAATATAATTTAAATCATTCTTCTATAGATTATTATAGGGGACTCATAGAAGGTGGTGAAAAAATAGAAACATTTACATTAGTAAAGAATTATCTTCAATGGTATTTTTTTAATTGGGGAACTGTTTTTGTTTTAATAGCTATACTAATTCCAATAATATCAATTTGTATAATAATATAAACGGGGTCACTTATGCATCTTAAAAAAGATGGATTTATCTTTGCGGATAGATATAACTAATCTTTTACCTAATAAGGTTTGAAGGCTTTTATTAAAGCATTAATTCGATAATTAATTCAAAGTGACTCCGTTTTCTTTTACCCTTATGTAGATTAAAACAATAATTATTGTAGCAGGCGATTGAATAATAGTATGCAAGTGCTATTGATTAAAAGATTGCGAAAGTATGCAGGGAATCATAGAGTATATTTAAAAATATAAACATTGAATATCAGCGAGTAACTCTTATTGGAGAATCCTATACGATAAAATACTATAAGTTGTAAATGCATAATCCGATAAACTATTTTTGTTTTTATCAAATTAAGCATACCTTTGTGACAAGTTATTGAAATGATACAATCTTAAGAATTTTAAAGTAGATAGTACAGGTTAAACCATTACCCTTTTCAAAATTATAGGTTTATAACTAACTATTTTTAGTGACATAATTTAGAAACATACAGTAGTGTCATAATAATAAAGTAAAGATAAAAAGTATTCTATTTGGAAAAGTAAATAGAAAATTCTTATCTTTGTTCTCAATATTCTCCATGAGCAAACTATCGCAAAAGTACGTAACAAATTAGTGGGATAATTCATGGGATACGCTTAAAACAAAAAAAATAAAGTTTTAAATATCAGCTTGGCAACTCTGCAAGGAGAATCCCAAACGATATTAAACAATGAGATATTTGAATTAAGAATCGTTCTTATAGCAATGCAAAACGATAAAACATAATCGTGTGCTAAATCATGTGGATTTCCAAATGGAAGAAACTATAAAACGGTGGTAATCAATAAAGAGAAGATAATAGTTCTCTTGCTGGTGACACCACAAATAAAAGTTTTATTTTCAAGCAGTTACAATGCGATGTAGCTATTTTTTTATGTCTATATTCTACCTGTTTGCACTATGATTTAGCAGAAAGTTAGGCTCAGTCCGAAAACCCGGTTGCATTCTTTTTTAATTATGCACATAACATCGATAATCTGAACAGAAAGAATGGTATATCCGAAACTCCTCTGAACCGACTTCTAAATGCCTTCACTTTAGCATTGAATGATTGGGTCAATCCGAAAGTTAAACCAAGAGTTAAACCCGTTTTCTGAAATCACATAAAAAATTTGTTGCTAGCCATTCTTCCACATCAAAACGAAGTGGCATATCGCAACTTTGACAATATCTCTTGCTCATTTAAAATTCAAAAGTATGATAGTAAGGGAAGATACTTTTTTAAGATAATGATTTTCTGTTTGGCCGCCTTTTGATTTCTAAAAGGCGTTCTATATCGCTAAACAACCCGGTATTCCTCAATTCAAACATAATCCACTTACCGTCATGATAAACAGTTGCTTCATCATATAATGTCTGTACTTCTTTTGAGAACAATTCTCGTTGCATTTCAAATTTATCACGTTCTCCTTTGCCTAATATAACCATAAAGCCGAAGGAACTTTCTTTAGCGTATAAAGCACAGAGAGTTTTTCCACCTCTGCGATACTTATATTCATATTTCCATTTTTTCCCACCACTGTTCCACAGTTTTTCCATCTCATACTTATGCTCAATTAAAAGACAGAGAGCATTCCATATTTGATAAAGTCCTTTTCCTATCAAAGACTCTATAGTTTCCGGGGTAGGTGTCTGAAAGTCTTTTTCCATGATGAATTGTAATAACTTGATTGATAAGGCAAAGATAGCTTATTTTTTATTTGTTCCGTTATCCAATATAGCCAATTTTGTAAAAGACAAATTACGAATATATCCCAATGATATGGTTGAAGACAAATAAAGTAAAACTGAATGAAGTTATACAGAACAAATGACTAACTTTGTATTCTAATTATTTGGAATTCATGCTGAATACAGAAACCATACAATCACTTGTTGATAGCGGAGAAGGCTATAATGTGGAGTTTAAAGTTCGTGTTCCTTCAAAGGTTCGTGAACTGACAGAGGAAATATGTGCTTTCGCCAATGCAGACGGAGGATATTTACTTATTGGTGTAGATGATAACGGACAGGTTATAGGTACAAGTTTAGAAAATGACAAACGTTCAGCTATTCAAGGCTCTATCAGTGAAATTTCTCCGGCTCTTCATTGCGAACTGTATGCCATAAATATTGAAGATAAAACAGTTTGGGTAATTGATGTTCCATCAGGTAAAGACAAACCTTATATCTTTTCCGGTTCTATCTTTGTACGTGAAGGAGCAAACTCTCAAAAACTTCGTACTGTCGAAGAAATGCGTAGCTTCTTTCAGGATTGTAACAAAATCTTTTTCGACCATATTCCCTGCCATTGGTTCAATATCTATACAGATGCAGATGAACAAGCAATAAAAGACTTCCGTACGGAAGCACAACTAAGTCCATCCATAGCCGACAAACAGATATTTGAGAATTTGGAACTGTTTACGGATAAAGGTGTAGCCAAAAATGGTGCAGCCATGTTCTTTGGCAAACAACCCGAACGAAAATTTCCGCACGCAATAACAAGATGTGTTCTTTTCAAGGGAACGACTAAAGTATATATCATAGATGATAAGTCTTTCGGTGGTCCATTATACCAGCAATATCTACAAGCTATGGCATGGCTGGAAAGCAAACTGCAAGTAGCTTATAAAATTGAAGGAGCGGGACCGAGAGAAGAAATTTGGGAAATACCTCTGACCGTATTTAAAGAAGCCATTATAAACGCCCTGTCACACCGTGACTACTATGAACAAGGCGCAAACATTATGATAGAAATGTTTGATGACCGAGTAGAGGTTTCCAATCCCGGAGGGCTTTTACCTGTTGTGGCTAAAGATTTCGGACATAAAAGTATGACACGTAACCCGCTAATATTTGGTCTGTTTACCCGTATGCACTTGGTTGAAAAGGTGGCATCCGGTATTCCTCGTATGCGGGAAGCCATGAGGGAAGCTAATCTTCCTGAGCCTGAATTTCATACGGACGGGATGTTTACAGCTGTGTTTAAAAGAGGCATCAATATCAAGCATAAGACAGAGAATGTCCTAAGTCTGTCCCAAGTTTGTCCTAAGCTTAATGCGCGATATATATCTATAGCAGAGCAAATTATTTCGTATTGTTCAGAACCTCATTCTATTCAAGAAATAATGGAGGTTGTAGGACAAACAAACCGAAGTAGATTCAAAAAAAATATAATAAACCCTCTTTTGGAGGAAGGTATTCTCTTTATGACTATTCCTGATAAGCCGAATAGTCCATTACAGCAGTATTGTACAACTAAATAATTATATATATGTATCTAGCAACTGTTTACAACATTATGATTGGCGCACCTTCTGATATACAGGAAGAAATTCAAATCGTGCAAAATATCATTTATGAATGGAATCATATTCATTCTTTTACGCAGAAAATTATATTCTTACCCTTGCATTGGTCTACAGATTCACATCCTGATATTGGGGCAGCACCACAAAATATCATTAATTCTCAAATCACTAATAAAAGTGATTTGTTAATCTGTATATTTGGAACACGAATTGGAACTCCAACCTCTCATTACAACAGCGGCACCATTGAAGAAATAAACAAACATATAGAAGCTGGTAAACCAGTCATGATATATTTTAAAACTGTTATTAGTACAACTCAAATAGACTTTGAACAGCTTAGAAAATTAAACGATTTCAAAAAGCAAATACAGGGTAAAGCTCTATATGGAGAATATGCAACAGTAGAACAATTTAGAAATACTCTTAATACTAATTTTCAAAAAGCTGTTAATGAGCACTTCATTGCAGATAATAGTACTTTATATAATCCACTTCGAGTTGATATTCCTTCCATAGAATTATCTGAAGAAGAGATTGAAATACTTAAAGATTGGATTAATTCAAATAACTCAATAAGTTATTCTATAAGATTTATTGGAGGTAGAGGTGTTTATGTTATAGGAAATAAACAATATGATTATTCTAATGTAAGGGAAAGCGCTAAATGGGAAGATTTTTTTGAAAAACTTGAAAAGATGGATTTTGTATCTAGAAGTTCGGATAATAAAGGGCATCCAAAATATAAATTGAAAAAAGTAGCTTTTGATTATATTGATTCATTATAATATATTTATCTTTGCCCCTAGAAATCGTACCCAAGATACAAACTGATGTCGAACGGTCCAAAGCTGTGAAAACCTTATTCAAGGGACTAACATCGTAATAAAGATATAACTTATTGAGGAAGTGTCATACAAACCGATTTTCGGTTGCTGGTGACACTACTTTTAAGAAACAATGCAATCCCTGAAATTCATTGAAGTTCAGTTTTTTTGGACACTTTACTAAACACCTTCAGCTATGATTACATCACAATACATATTCCCGGCTATCCTTTCGGCATTGACTATCCTCGCAATGGTACTGAATATCATAGCGCATTTCTCAAATGGAGATTTCCTATCCTGGAAAACGTTCAATAAGCTATCATTGACTACTCTCCTCGCCATAGCAGTCTGTACATTCACCTGGTTTATTCATTCACGGGGCGGGATGCTTCTGTCACTTCAATTAGTGGAAAACAGTCTGGGAAATGCCACCCTGATAATCTTAGGGAGCATGTTTATTGTATATCAGGAGTTCGTATTGTTTCAAAATGTATTGGACTGGACCAGCCGCAAAGTATCCCCCATCCATCTGAAATATTCTGTCTATGCCATCCTCGTCCCTCTGGTAGTCATGATTGTAAAAATGCCATTTACCGGGTCATTGGATATGTTCCCCAAAGACAATATATGGGGAGCATTATGTTTCGACTTTGGATTTTGGCATTTCATGACGGCACTATCTCTGGTATATGCAGCCCTCATGATTATCCTTCAGTTTATCCAGTTCTTCACTTTATTGCGGCATCACGGAAAACAGTTGCTGTTGACTTGCATCATCTATTTTCCAGTGATGCTGTCATTGTTTATCCTGTCGATGTATGCTGTAGTAGGCGTTATACTCCTCTTTATCATCAGATTTGTATTAAAAGTCATAGAAGAAAGCAACAAAAAATAAGAGAAGCAGCCATACGGCATACCATGTTCAAAATCAGATTTTCTTCCCTATATAGAACACATAGCCATAAAAGTCCTTATACTTATTATATAAGTGCATTTCGTGCCGTTGATTGGCAATAAAATCCTCTGCCGTCTTATTCCCGGCATACTTTTTCAAAAACAACTCCTGCGCCTCTACTTGCGGTTGATAAAAATGTTCCGTCCAGCAGTTCTCCGGCAAAATGAATGTGGAGACCGGGAGGTAACCCGCCTTTTGCATTTGCGCCACTTTATTCGGAATGGTATTGATTTCAGGATACGCATCCATCCAGAAGTCATTGATTTCGGCAGGACGCTCATCCGTGAACCATGACACCTCCGTAACCGCAACATAACCGCCTTTCTTCAGAAACTTCCTCCATTCATTCAGCCCGCGTTCAAAACCGATGTTGTAGATTGCTCCTTCAGACCAGATAAGATCCAGTTCCCCTTCCTGAAACGGAGGCTGCTCCATAGAACCGACCACGCCCCTCACTCTACCTTGCAGATTGCGTTGCTCGGCATTACGGTTAAAAAGACGGATGAACTCGGGAAACAAATCAAGTCCTGTGATTTGCCCCGGAACATTCTCCGCCAGAACCATTGTCTGCCCACCGGTACCACAGCCCAGGTCAGCAATGCGTGATGCATCCGTAAGACCGTCTATAAAGCCCAGTGCCTTCATTGTCACTTCGGGACTGCCGGGACCTTGACGTTCCACACTCGAGAAATATTTACAGATCAAATCAAAGTCGAACTCATGAATCGATGTATTTTCGTTGCCCATATTGTTTTAAGTTTAATGATTTAGCATTTCTTACCACTCTAAATATCATCACTTGATATACAGAAGGCATCTATTGTCTTTCTTCTTAAAGCGCTCCAATCTATCCATTTTTTCCTCTTCGGTTTCTTTAATAGGAAACGTTATTCTATGAGTATCTTTATCATAATCATATAATTCTCTGGCAGGAACCACATAGACAGATTCCGGACCGTCACCACACCATCCAAAGCCAAAAACATAGAACAAGTTTTTTATCGGACGGTTCAGTTGATTAGAGTTCATATACCTCTCGTACTTCTCAATGTCTTTTATATCAAGATAAAAACCTATCTTACTTCGCCATTTACATTCCACAGCAATGATTTCTCCAACCTCATAAATAGTACTCGTATTGGTAACACATTCCATCAACAAATCCGGTGATGATGAAGACAGAGGTCTATAACCTTCAATGTATTTATCACCTCTCCAATCTAAAAGCCGCCAAAATATTTTCTTGTCACAGAGGTCCGAATAACCATCTTTACTAATATTGGAGTTCTTCACAACCCATTCCTCAAATCTATCTCCCAAATATTTACTTCTATCTCTTTCTTTAAAATATTGAAAGGTATCTATTAACCGATATTGGAAGACACCGACAAAATCATCAATAAACTGATTTAATATTTTCATAGCCATAATAGTCTATTGTGTTTCTATAGCATTATTCATTCGTTGCCAAGTATGTCTGCAAATTCGTCATTCAAAACTGATTACCAATATAGAACATACGACAAATATCCTGCAAAAATAAGTAATATTCATTGCAAACAAAGATTAATGGGTAGAGAATAAGCGGTGACGATAAAAATTGCAGTTTCCCTGACTTTTACCAACATACTAGTCTGTCGTTTGTCCCTACAATAAGTTTCTATTCGTCCTTACCAAAATATATTTTACGAGCTTTCTCCGTAATCTTATAAGTCATCAAGTTTTTTTTCTTTATACGTGCAATGTACCCCTTTTCTTCATCAAGTTTTTTCGCTCTTTTACCTATAAGTTTAGAAGACACATCTAACTCTTCTGCTATATCTCGAGCATACAAAGAATTATTATGCTTATTAAGTTCATAGAGAATTGAATACTCAACATTCGGAAGCAATTTAGCTTCATCAAGTAGAGTTAATTCTGCTCGTATATTTTCTGAAACAGAAACAATCTCAACAGGAGATTGGCACTCTACACATCGCATCTTATTAAATTTTAAAAAATCAAGTTGTTCATATGGATATGTTTTTGCACATGCAGGATTAATGCACATGATTTTTTTTGCATTTCTTAAAAATTCCTCTGTGTCTTTAGAAAAATCAAAAGGTCTCGCTATAAAATATTTCCTATAATCATTACCTTTTTGTTTTCCCCACTTTAAATTATGTTTCACGGCCAATCCATAATTGATAGCATATATTGATACTTTTCGACCATCTCGATCACTCATTTCGCCATATTTCGTTAAAAAGAAATTGAGTTCTAAAGTAGATAAAAATTGTTCTAATGAAGGAGTTATATTAAAATGACTTGCATACGGTTGAGTTTTATTATATATTTCACTTGTCAACTCTCCCGATATAATACGCTTTTTTATATCTTTCATCTTACTAACATATAATTCTATAAGTTCTTTTTGTTGTAAAATCGAAACTTTATTATCGTAAGACATTAAACTATAAGTTGATTTCTCAAAAAATGAAAAGATATTTTTTTCATAATAAGTTTGAGCAGCTGTTTCTATAGCTTTCCTATTTATTTGATTACCATAAACAATATTTGTTTGATAACAATAGTATAAAATATATCCTAAAATTCTAGGTATATTCATTGAGGTTTGAAATAACAATTCACAATAATCATTAAAATTTTCTGATCTAGTATCAAAATAAACAGATTCAGATTCCTTGCAGAAATAATTAATTCTACTGCTTATTATCCTTTGAGTAAAATCGATTGCTCTTTCCTCCATAGATCCCCTATCGACACTGTATAAATTATAAAAATCAAGATCAATAGTATCAATTTTCCCTTTATCAATGTCGCCATAATGTACCCGATTTGGATATGCTGCCACTTTAAACTTAATAAATTCATCTGACCAATTATTTAAAGGGGCTAAAACAGTATCCACAAAAGTTTTTATGGCAAGTTCATTTATCTCAGAAAAATCATCAAGCATTACAATCAAATGTTTAACACCCAACAGACTCAAAATATGCTTAATTTGAGAAATAATATTTTTAATTTGAAATATTTTTATAAATATTTTCGAAAATTCATCTTCCCATTCTTTACTAGATTTATTTTCATTTCCCATTTTATGGGCCAATGAAATATCTAACGGAGAACAAGAAGATACTCCAATCTTACCTTCTGAAAGTTCTGTATATGAGGAGTTCAAAGTGCCACGTATTCTAGAAGAGGTTTCTGTTATAACAGGGATTTCTACTTTTTGTAACATCTCATTATCCTTAACTTTTCCTAACACCTCACTAAGTTTATTTTTGACCTCCTCTGTCTTATCAATTCCAAGCATACGCTTAATTCTTTCATATGTACTTTTATATTTCATATCTACTACAGATATAATCTCCATAAGTACATTTTGAATAAATGCTCTTTGTATAAAATATTGAGATAATATTTCAGGTGGGAGTTTTCCATTTAAATATTCAGAAGGAATATTATCACTTTGTGAAGCTTCAAACAATGTTTTAGTATCAATATAACATGATATATATTGAGACCTTGATATATACTCTTGTTCCAATCGTAAAAAAATAGTAGATTTTCCAGTACCTTTCCGACCTATTAAAAAAGTTGTATTATCCGCCAAACAGTTTTTAAGTATCTGATCATTAGGCATAACATCTACATACAAATCTTTAATGAGATTCTTTCCTCGTTCATCTTGTAAATCAGCACGTCTATATTTTTTCAAAGAATCAACAGCTTTAAAAAAATTATCTTTTTGTTTTTCAGTCAACATATAATTATTTATTTAAGATTAGCTTATATCACAATCAACAATAAGAGAATACTATTTGTCCTTGTTTATTCTTAATATAAATTCATTGTATTCCTTTTTTTGCCCATATTTTATTAATCCAATAAAATTCTCTTATTATCGTTTTACAAAGATACATCTTTCTTTTTCATAATAATTCATTTCAATAAATAATACTATTTATATTAAGAAAAGCAGTAAATCACTTCTAATATAGTAAGAAAGTGAAAGAGAGCCAGAAAGAATATAGAGCTGAGACTATTTTTCCCAATTCTTTCCAGATTTCCTTCCCATCTTTGCAATA
>ULTJ01032746.1_pt1 | contig 22236 bp, 19 predicted proteins | sample 1957491 | NCBI WGS metagenome assembly ULTJ01 (sample SAMEA4835731, study PRJEB28245) | human gut metagenome | biome: gut microbiome; material: fecal sample | place: Denmark | collected 2008 | reverse complement strand
ATACCTTGTTAACTAATAAGTTGAGCTTGCGAAACTTAAATAATGAATATAAGGAGCGGGATGTCTCAAAGCGTCTTGCTCCTTTTTTTCTGTCATTGAAAAATTGACTTACGTCAAGAAATGTGTTGTATAACATGTTTTTCTACCTTAAAGCATTTGCTATTTAGAACAAAGCCTCTAATTTTGTGTTATAAAACATAGAAACAATAGGTGATAGGTTACATTTAAGAGTAACAAAATTGATTTTAGGAGGATAACAAAATGAAAAAGAAGATTGTAAATTCATTTAGACGCATTCTTGCCGAAGTAGGCCGGAATGAGATGTTGATGATGGGATACACCATCGACAAGTGAGAAAAATTTATTTTCAGGTATTAGTTTAATTTTTTAAGGTTATGAAAAAGAAGATTGTGAATTCATTTAAACACGTTCTCACCAGAATGGGAGAGAATTGGATTGAAGCTATGAAGTATTATAGCTATTCAAACTGAGTACACTGACTTAATAGAAAAATGGGGGATAGGTTCTTGCGAACTATATCCCCCATTTTTTATATTTTTACTTAAAAAGCAGCACAATGTAAGCAGTAAATTGTTATTTTTGTTATTTACCTTGTAATGAACATCTTTTATGAGGATTGTCAATTATTTCCAGGTATGAATAAAAACTTAACAATAGAATAATCATGAAGAGATTCCAAAGAATTTGTACCCTGTTCTTACTGTTAATAGGTTTGGGACTGCCGACATTGTATGCACAGTCATACGACAAGTTTTGGAAACAAGTGGAGCAAGCTCAAAAGAAGAGCCTGCCGCAGACCGTAATAAAGTTGACGGGTGAAATCTACCGGAAAGCTGAAAAGGAGAAGAATGCTCCGCAGATGCTGAAAGCGACTGTTTACCGGGATGCCTATCAGGAGAAACTGACTCCGGATAGCCTTTACACGAACCTGAGGAACATGGAACTTTGGGTACAGTCAGAACAAAATCCGGTGAATAAAGCCATCCTGCATTCATTGCTGGCACGTGAGTATGTCGATTATATGCAAGGTAGCCGTGGCGCTCTGCTGAACCGTATCGCTTTGGATGTAACCGAAGCGCCTGCGGATATCCGTGAATGGACAATTCCTCAATTTGTAGCAAAGATTGACGGACACAACCGCGCATCCTTGCAGGACTCTATCCGTCTGCTCGATGTCTCTTCACGCAGCTATGTGCCCTTTGTGGTACTGGAAGACGGTAGCCGCTTCTACCAGCACGATATGTATCATTTATTGGCAAGCCGTGCCATTACTACCTATCGGCAATTGGATGGTTTCGATGTGGATTCCTTGATGCTAACCCGCATTGGAGGGATTTATCAGGATATGATAAATGCTTATCGCCATCGTGCCGGTTCGGAGGATGCTGTGATGCTTTGCTCTCTTGATTATTGGGATTGGAAGTTGACCGGCGGCATCAGCCAGCAACCTTACCCGACCTTCAAGATGCGTCAGGAAAAAGCGAGCCGGGAATATCTTGAAGTTTTGGATGAACTGGTAAAGGAATACGGTTCGCGCGAGGTTTGTGCGGAAGTCTATATCAATAAAGCCATTTATTTGCGCAATCCGGGAGTGGAGCGCATTGCCCAGGCACTGAAAGTCTGCGACGAAGGCTTGAAGCGTTATCCCACGTATAAGCGTATCAACGAACTGAAGAATATCCGTGAAGGACTTTTGCAACCTCAACTTGTCCTGACTATGAAGGGAAGCGGTTATCCCGGTGATTCGGTAAACATGAGGTTGCAGTATCGCAACTTGGCAGGATTTACTTTGAATGTATATGCCACTACTTTGAGTGAAGTTCCCCAAATGGACCATGGTATCAACAAAGATACTTATAAAAAATATGCCCGGAAGCTCTCTTCTACGCATTTTGATTTGCAGCCGATGCCGGGTAAGAACAAGCTGCCCGAAGATATACCTTATCTCTCTTCAGACACAGTCTTCAAGTTTATGATACCTCAGGAAACAGGAGTCTATATACTTCAGGTAGTGCCTGATGCCGGAACTACCCGTACGGACGATAAGTTTCTGGTGTCTACCCGCTTCAAAGTGCTTACTCTGAATCTGGGTGATGACCGTATGGAAGTCACTACCTTGGATGCCCGTAGCGGACAGCCCATTGCGGAGGCAAAAGTAAGTTTCTATTCTACTTATAGCGAACAGAATCGTAAGCTGTTGGCAGAAGTGGTGACGGATGCCGGAGGTAAAGCTATATTGCCTTGGCAAAATGGTATTCGCAGTTATGTGGCACGTAAAGGAAAAGATACGGCGATGATGCCGCAATCAGTTTATATGAATTCCCGGTATGCCGATGATAAAGAAACTGATTGGAAACAGATTACCTTGCTGACTGACCGTTCACTCTATCGCCCAGGACAGACTGTATACGTGAAAGGTATAGCATATAAGCAAAACAGTGACAGCGCCCGTGTATTGACTGGTGCAGATTATGAACTTGTCCTGCTGGACGTCAATCGTAAAGAACTTGCCACCAAGAAAGTACATACCAATGATTTCGGTTCATTTACCGCTGAGTTTGTACTTCCATCCGCTTGCCTGAACGGTATGTTCAGCGTACGGACTAAAGAACCGCGCTCCGATGCTTCTTTCAAGGTGGAAGAATATAAACGTCCTACATTCGAAATCACCTTTACCCCGGTTTCAGAAGCTTATCGCCTAGGTGAAAAAGTTGTATTAAAGGGGAATGTAAAATCGTTCAACGGAGTGTCTGTACAAGATGTACCATTGGCTTATACGGTGAAACGACGCAGTCCACGACCTTTTTATTGGAATGGTGCGGATAAGCCGTTGTTGGCAGATACCATCCAATTGGATGCCAAAGGTGATTTTTCGATTCCTTTGACTCTGAACGCCGAGGAATCTGAGGTAGACACCCGTAGATATGGAAATGTCTATACCTTCAGTGTGGAAGCAGTTGTGACCGATGAGGCCGGAGAAACACAAACTGCCAGCTACAATTTATTGGCAGGTCCTAAGGCTTACTCGTTTGATGTACGTTTGCCTCATACTATCTGTAAAGAAGACAGCCTGTTCTTTACTTTTGGTGTAACTAATATGATGAGTATTCCCCAGAATATCAAGGGAACCTATGATTTGTATTCTGTGGAAGAGGCGAATCGGTTAGTGGAGGCTCAGGTAGGAAATAAAAATATAGCGACGGACAAGAAAACTAAACAACCTGCGCTCGAAGGCGAATTTAACGCCAACCAACAACAAGATTTTTCTGCCTGGAGCAAGTTACCTTCGGGGAATTATCGTTTGGAACTTTCTGTACGTGACAGCTTGGGGCGTGAAGAGAATAATGGAGAGTATAGCAGTTCCAATTTCCTGCTGTTCTCAAAGAACGATAAACGTCCGGCTGCCTTTACCGAATTGTTTTACTTTAAAGAAAATGAAGAGTTTGATGCCGGGCATCCTGCGTCTTTCCTGATAGGTACTTCTTATAAAGATGTTTATATGTTGATGGATATCTTCTGTGAGCAGAAGCGCATCGAAAGCCGTACCATGCAATTGAATGATACGATTTTCCGTATGGAAATTCCCTATCAAGAGAAATACGGTAAAGGAGTAACCGTTCTTTTGAACTTTGTGAAAGACGGAAAAACGTATGCTGAGCAAATCTTCCTGAAGAAACGTCAGCCCAGCCGTACGCTCGATATGAAATGGGAAGTATTCCGTGACCGTTTGCGTCCCGGACAGAAAGAAGAGTGGAAGCTTGTCATAAAGACTCCGCAAGGCGCGCCTGCCGCAGCAGAAATGTTGGCGACGATGTACGATGCTTCTTTGGATAAGATTTATAGCCAAAACCAGTTCTTGCGTGTTTACTACCCTGATAACATTTATGGAGTTTTCCGTAATGCAAGTAACTATGATACTAATTATTTCTCATTCTATTTCCCATTGAACGCATGGAAAGTGCCGGCTTGGCGTTTCGACCATTTCACCTCTCCTTTTAATGGAGTAACTGAGATGCTGCAAATAGCCAATGACGAACTCCTGCTTCAAGAGGCTCCTGTAATGGCCTACGGAGTCACCCGGAATAAATCTATGAGCAGTGCTCTCAGAATACGTGGTGTAAGTAATTCAATGGCTTCTGCCGAAGAATCCGGAGCGGCTGTTGAGGTGAAATATGCACCGGTTGAGTCTTTAGATACGGTCGAAGATGTTGCTTTTGAATCGGAAACAATTCCTGTTGGCGGTGAAACCTTGCAGCCTATGGCAGAGCTTCGTACCAACTTTGCCGAGACTGCCTTCTTTTATCCGCAACTGCTCACCAACGAGCAGGGAGAGGTCGCCTTTTCCTTCACCATGCCGCAAAGCCTGACTCGCTGGAACTTCCGTGGATATTCCCATACGAAGAACATGATGACGGGAATGCTTGATGCTACTGCCGTAACGGCCAAAGAGTTTATGTTGATGCCCAATATGCCGCGCTTCGTCCGTGTGGGCGACAAGACGCAGATTGCCGCAACTATCTCCAATCTGGCAAATAAAGATGTAAAGGGTACAGCCACGCTCACTCTTTTCAATCCGATGAACGAAAAGGTTATTTCTACCCAACGCCAGAAGTTTGCCGTAGAAGCCGGAAAGACAACTTCAGTTAACTTCCACTTCGATGTGACCGACCGTTATGATTTATTAGGCGTGCGTATGGTTGCCGATGGTGGTACGTTCAGTGATGGCGAGCAACACCTGTTGCCGGTATTGAGTGATAAGGAATTTATTACAGAAACCCTGGCGATGCCTATTCGTGGTGAAGAAACCCGTACTTTTTCCCTTGATAGTCTGTTCAACGACAATAGTCGTACCGCTACCGACCGTCGCCTGACAGTGGAATTTACCGGTAATCCTGCTTGGTATGCCGTGCAAGCCCTTCCGGTATTGAGCCAGCCCACCACGGATAATGCCGTTTCTTGGGCTACCGCTTTCTATGCCAACAGTTTGGCTGGATTCATTGCCAACAGCCAGCCGCGCATCAAGGCGGTATTCGATAGCTGGAAGCTGGCAGGCGGAACAAAGGATACTTTCCTCAGCCAGTTACAGAAGAATCAGGATGTGAAGAATATCTTGCTCGATGAATCTCCCTGGTTGATGGAAGCTACCACCGAAGCCGAACAGCAGGCGCGTATCGCTACCTTGTTCGATGTGAACCAATTGAATAATCGTAATCTGGCTGCATTTACCAAACTGAAAGACTTGCAGGGGGAAGACGGTGCATGGAGCTGGTACAAGGGAATGTCCGGCAGCCGATACATCACTACCTACATCACGGAGTTGCTGGTGCGCCTTCCTTTATTGACGAAAGAAGCCCTTCCGGCCGATGCCGCCGGTTTACTGCAAAATGCTTTCGGCTATCTGCATCAGCAAGCTTTGGATGAATACCGCGCTATTCTCAGGGCTGAGAAGAACGGAGCCAAGATTACGACAATATCAGACGCCGCTATGCGTTATCTTTACCTGATAGCCATCAGTGGCGAGAAAGTGCCTACCCGGAATGAAGCGGCCTATCGCTACTTCCTTTCCAAGGTATCCCGTAATCTTGAAAACGGAACAATGGTATGTAAGGCGCAGTCTGCTATCATTCTGCTTAAAGCCGGTCGCAAGGCTGAGGCCAATGAATTTATCGCTTCAATCAAAGAACATCTGGTGCAGACCGATGAAATGGGTGCTCACTTTGCTTTCTATGCCAATCCGTATGCCTGGGGTATGTTGCCGGTTCCCACTCATGTAGAAGTGATGGAAGCCTTGATGATGGCAGGCGGCAACGAAGCCTTGGTGGAAGAAATGAAACTTTGGTTGCTCAAACAGAAACAGACCACAAGCTGGAACTCTCCGGTAGCCACAGCCGATGCCGTATATGCACTGCTTTGCCAGGGTAGTGACTTGCTCGATAATAGGGGCGATGTACGTATCACTTTAGGCAATAAGGTACTGGAAACGGTATCTCCTGCCAAGACTACTGTTCCCGGTTTGGGGTATATCAAGGAAACGTTTACCCAAGACAGTCCGGCATTGAAAGCCAAGTCTATCACTGTGGAGAAACGTGATGCCGGTATTGCGTGGGGGGCCGTTTATGCCCAATATCTGTCGCCTATTTCCGATATGAAACAGCAAGGTGGAGAACTGAACGTAGAAAAGGCCCTGTTTGTAGAGCGTGTTGCCGCCGATGGGCAAAAGTCATTGCAGCCCATTACGGAAAGTACTCGCTTATCCATTGGCGATAAAGTAGTTTCCCGCTTAACCATCCGTTTGGACCGTGCCATGGACTTCGTTCAGTTGAAAGACCAACGGGGTGCCTGCTTTGAACCGATAGGCGCCCTTTCCGGTTATCGTTGGAGTAGTGGTTTCAGCTATTATGTGGAAGTGGAAGATGCTGCAACGAATTTCTTCTTCGACCAGCTTGGCAAAGGCGTTTATGTGCTGGAATACAGCTACCGTGTAGCCTGTGGAGGAACATACGAAACAGGACTTGCCACTATACAGTGTGCATACGCTCCCGAGTATGCTTCGCACTCTACAGGAGGTACAGTAGTAATCAAGTAAGAAAGTTTTAATTCAGAAAAACTCAGTGATACTTTATGCCCTTTATCGCTAAATATTTATATTTGCAGAAAAGTAGTCAGTTATGGAGCAACTTCGCAAATTACCGATAGGTATACAAACGTTTGAAGATATACGTAAAGACAACTATCTTTATGTAGATAAAACAGCCCTGGTTTATCAGATAGCTCATATAGGGAAACCTTATTTTTTGAGTCGTCCCCGGCGTTTTGGTAAGAGCATGCTTATCTCTACTTTTGAATCCTATTTCCAAGGTCGCAGAGACTTGTTCGCAGGACTTGCTATTGAGAAATTGGAGAAAGACTGGATTGAATATCCGGTGCTGCATTTAGATTTGAACGCGGAGAAATACGATACGGTAGAATCCCTTCATATCATGCTGAATACCAGTCTTCTTCAATGGGAAGAAAAATATGGTTCCCTTAAAGGGGAAGATACACTTTCCACACGTTTTGCCGGTATCATCCGTCGTGCTTACGAGCAGACAGGTAGACAAGTAGTTGTCCTGATTGACGAATACGACAAGCCATTGTTGCAGGCACTTTTGAATGAAGAACTTTTAGATGAGTATCGCCGTATTCTAAAGTCTTTCTATGGAGTACTGAAGAGTGCCGACCGTTATTTGCGTTTTGTTTTCCTCACCGGTGTCACCAAGTTTGCTCAGGTCAGTGTATTCAGTGACTTGAATCAGCTGAATGATATTAGTATGGACTATGCCTATAATGCGTTGTGTGGCATCACGAAAGAAGAACTTATAGCGACTTTTACCCCTGAGATTGACAAGTTAAGCCGCTTTTTAGGTTGGTCGTTTGATGAACTGGCAGCCCGTTTGGAAAAACAGTATGATGGTTATCATTTCTGTGAAGACACCCGGGTAGGACTGTTCAATCCTTTCAGTATTCTGAATGTATTTCAAAAGTTGAAACTGGGTAACTATTGGTTTCAGACCGGTACGCCTACCTATTTGGTTGACTTATTGAAACAAAGTGATTATGATCTTCGCTTATTGATAGATGGTATTGAAACAACTCTCCCGGCCTTTTCTGAATATCGAGCCGAAGAGAGCAATCCGCTTCCCATGATTTACCAAAGTGGCTATCTTACCATCAAAGGCTATGACAGCGAAGTTGAACTTTATACATTGAAATTTCCCAATGATGAAGTCCGCTACGGTTTCCTGAATTTTTTAGTACCTTATTATACCCAAGTTTCAGACGACGAAACCGGTTTTCATATTGCCAAATTTATGCGTGAACTCCGTGCCGGAAACGTAGATGCGTTCATGGAGCGTCTGAAAGTCTTCTTTGCCGGTATTCCATACGACTTGAGTGATAATACGGAACGTCATTATCAAGCTATCTTCTACATTGTTTTCACTTTGATGGGGCAGTTTATCGAGACGGAGGTTCGCAGTGCCCGTGGCCGTGCCGATGCGGTAGTGAGAACTCAAGATACGGTATATGTCTTTGAATTTAAACTGAATGGCACTGCGGAAGAGGCCTTGAAACAAATAGAAGAGAAAGGTTATCTGATACCTTACCGGCTGGATGGGAAGAATTTGGTGAAAGTAGGGGTGAACTTCAGTAAGGAAGCGAGGAATATTGATACATACATCGTAGAGGGCTGCTGATGTTTTAGGGCAATAGATATAACCTGAATTTTATCCTCTCGTCGGAGTTTCAGACTTTAACGGGAGGATAATCTTTTTTATAAATACTGTTCGCCTGTAATGTTATCAGCAAATTATCAGTTCATAAATTATTAGGTACTTTCATTGAAAACATCTATTTTTGTGCATCTAATTTAGAAACAGAATAAATGAAACGTATCTTTACCACTCTATATGCGTTGGCTGCTGTGGCTTTGACTGTCGCAGCCCAGCCACGCTTTACCTCCAATACCGAAATGTATAACTTCGGTCAGATTGAATGGAAACATCCGGTTTCGGTGCAATATACCATTACTAATACAGGCGACCAGCCTTTGGTACTCACGGAAGTAGAACCTGATTGTGCCTGTTCCGTTGCCCAATGGACTAAGACACCTATCGCGCCCGGAGCAAAAGGGTTTGTCGATGTGACTTTTGATGCGGAAGCATTGGGACACTTCCATAAGTCCGTAGCCATTTATAGCAATGCGGAACCTCATTTGGTTTATCTGAAATTTTCCGGCGAGGTAGTGCAAGAGATTAAGGACTTTACAAAAACTCATCCGTACCTCATCGGACAAATTCGTATCGACAAGAACAGCCTTGACTTTCCGGATGTGCAGCCCGGCGACAAACCGGTTATACACATCGGGGTGGTGAACCTTTCAGACCGTCCATATGAGCCTGTGCTCATGCACTTGCCCCCCTACCTGCAAATGGAAGTGAAGCCCAACGTTTTGCAAAAAGGTGAGAAAGGTATTATTACCCTTACATTGGATTCGGAGAAACTTACCGACCTCGGCTTGACGCAAGCCTCTGTCTATCTGGCGCGATTTGCGGGGGACAAAGTGGGTGATGAAAACGAAATCCCCGTTTCTGCTATTCTGCTGCCTGACTTCTCCGGTATGACGGCTACGGAAAAAGCGAATGCCCCCTCCATGCAGTTGTCTACGAAAGATATTGATATGAGTGCTATCTTGGCGAAGAAGTCGAAAGCCCGCCATGACATTATCCTTACCAATACCGGACACTCTCCACTACAAATCAGCAAATTGCAGGTATTCCATCCTGCCGTGGGCGTCAGCTTGAAGAAGAGCCTGTTGCAACCGGGTGAAAGCACCCGTCTCCGTGTGAATGTGGTGAAAAAGAATATCGGCAAGAAGCGTCGTCATTTGCGCTTGTTGATGATAACGAACGACCCGATGCAACCGAAGGTTGAGATTAATATAAAAGCGAAATAACAAACCATAAATCTTATCATGGAACATCCTGAAAATAACGAAGCATACAAAGGCTTGGTTGTCAATGCAGGCATTGAGCAACCGTCATCAGTCAATCCTTACTTGAAAAAGAAGGCGCGGCGTCAGCTTTCCATTGCGGAATATGTAGACGGTATTGTGAAAGGTGACATAACCATACTAAGCCAGGCGGTGACGTTGGTAGAAAGCGTGAAGCCGGAGCACCAGGCAGTGGCGCAGGAAGTGATAGAAAAATGCTTGCCTTATTCCGGTAATTCCATCCGCGTAGGTATCAGTGGTGTGCCGGGAGCTGGTAAAAGTACCTCCATCGATGTTTTCGGTCTGCATGTGCTGGAGAAATATGACGGTAAACTGGCGGTTCTTGCCATCGACCCCAGCAGCGAGCGCAGCAAAGGAAGTATCCTCGGTGATAAAACCCGTATGGAGAAACTCTCCGTACATCCCAAATCATTCATTCGTCCCAGTCCCTCGGCAGGTTCGCTGGGTGGTGTGGCTCGCAAGACGCGTGAAACGATTGTGCTTTGTGAGGCAGCCGGTTTCGATAAGATATTCGTAGAAACGGTTGGCGTGGGACAGAGTGAAACTGCCGTACATTCGATGGTAGACTTCTTCCTGTTTATCCAGTTGGCGGGTACAGGTGACGAACTTCAAGGCATCAAGCGCGGCATCATGGAGATGGCGGACGGCATCGTTATCAATAAAGCCGATGGCGATAACTTGGATCGTGCCAAGTTGGCGGCTACCCAGTTCCGCAATGCGCTCCATCTTTTCCCGGCTCCCGAAAGTGGCTGGACACCCCAGGTTTTGACTTATTCCGGCTTCTTCAATCTCGGTGTCAAGGAGATTTGGGATATGATATACCAGTATATTGATTTTGTGAAGGACAATGGGTACTTTGAATACCGCCGGAACGAGCAGAGCAAATACTGGATGTACGAAACTATCAACGAACAACTTCGTGACAGCTTCTACCATAACCGTAAGATTGAGGCAATGTTGAGCGATAAGGAAAAGCAGGTATTGCAAGGCAATCTTACTTCTTTTGTCGCTGCCAAGAATTTGCTGGATACGTATTTTGAGGAGTTGAGGGGATAGTTACACTTCCTTCCCCTCTTTCTCAAAGTCCTTGCGCGACTTGCTCTGCGTCACGATGTATACCCCCAGGAATACCAGTGCGATAGCAATTCCCTTTTCAAGGTTGAACGTTCCCAGGCCTATGATGATTGCAACCGTTGAGGCTACAATCGGTTGCATATAATTGTACATACTTACCACTGTAGGGCGGAGTATCCTTTGCGCAGACATGATGCAGATATAAGCCAGGAAACTGCCGCCTACTACCACATAACCCACTTGCAGCAGTGCTGCCGTGGAAATGCCATTCCATTGGATAGCCGCCACATCATGGTAAGAGAAAGGAATGTAACACATGGAAGCGTATACAAACATCCATTTGTTCAGCGTGATGGGAGAGTATTTCTGTGACAACCCTTTGAACACCGTCAGGTAGACGGAAAAGCTGATTTGCGCTATCAGGCAGAGCAAGTCCCCCAAGATGCTGCCCCCGCTACTATTAGCCCCCTGGCTGCTGATGATGAGTATCAGCGCTCCCATAGCTCCCACGAAAATACCCAATACCTTTTTATTAGTAACAGGTTCTTTCAAGTAAATCGCAGCTACTATCATGGTGACGATAGGTAGTGTGGTAGTCACGATGGAAGCATCGATAGGAGAAGTCAGGGACAACCCGAAGATGAAAACGCCCTGGTTGAAAACCAATGCGAACAGGGAAGCGAAGAATATCTTCAACATATCCCGGTGGTCTACCTGTTCCCGTTTGCAGAACAGCGAAAGCAACCAGAAGCAGGCGGCTGCACCCACCATGCGGAAAGTGGTGACTGACAAAGCAGAGAACTCTGCCAATGCCGATTTACCGATGGGTGCCATCAACCCCCATAGTATATTTGCCGTTAAAGCAAACAGATGCCCTTGTATGTTCTTGTTCATAATTGTATTTTGAGGTTGCAAAAGAACAATTATTTTTTGAGATAAGAAACAATTTATTTTATCTTTTCCGGCGTCCTTTCATCTTATCCCATCACCAGGCATTTGTGTGTATCCTGTCTTCAACGTTAATTTCCTTCTGTTTGGGAAGGAAAGCGCTTTTAGCCGGATAACCTATCGTAAGCAGGCAGGTGAACTCATACTCGGTGGGGGCGTTCACTATTTTCTTTATCTTGTCGGTCTCGTCGCTCACGGGGATATGGAACACTGTTCCCAAACCCTCATTGGTGGCGGCAAGCAGCATGTTTTCCAACGCGCACCATGCTGAAGCAAAATAGTTGAGTGAACTTTGTTCCACAGGTTCAAGTAAAGGGCTTTGCTTCTGGCGGAAGAACGGAAGGATAAGCAGCCCGCTCTCCATAAGCATTTTCTGCTGTTTTGGCAGGGCGTCGGCAAACATTTCCATCTTGTCCTTGTCGCCAGACTCATCCACCTCAAACACAAGTTCTTTGAACGCTACCATGTTCTTGGCGAGCGGTGCAATCACTTTCGCAATGTTTTCACGACCCCGCACCACGATGAACTCAAGCTGGCGCAAGTGGTCGTTAGTAGGAGCTTTAAATGCCGCACTGATAACTTTTTTAAGAATCGTGTCACTCACCTCGCGGTCGGAGAAATCGCGATATGTACGGCGTTTTTCCAATACTTCGTAGAAATCCATAATACAATTTATTTATAAGTTTAACATATTGTTGTTTACCTTTGCAAAGGTAGTATGCTTTATTGTTGGTTATTTGCTTTATTGTTTTGAATATTTGTCGTACATTTGCATGTATTAAAGAAATAACTATGGAAGATGCAGTAATTCCCTATGAATTGCCTGAAACGGAAAATCATTCGTTCTTTTTCATAGACCAGCGTGTGGATACGCGGCTAGAAGCCAAGCTTCATCGGCATGATGTTTGGGAGTTATACTATGTAGTACAGGGACAAGGCAACCGGATGGCTGGAGACACTTTGCAGCCTTTTGCAGAAGGGGACGTGGTATTGATACCTCCCTCGATGCATCATTATTGGGAATACACCCCCTCTTCGGCAGACAAAGAAGGGTGTATCCGTTATCTGATGGTAGCTTTCAGCCATTCTCTTGTGCTGAATTGTATGGAAGTTTTTCCCGAATTACGGAACAGGCTGGCTGGCATAGCCTTTCCCACCGAAGCTTTGAAGTTCGGGGCGGAAAGCTCACGGGTTATCCGGCATGCCCTGTCGCAGATGAAAGAAATGGACGAGCTGGAACGCCTGTGCGGGATGTTCCGCCTGTTACCGATGGTTTTTACCGCAACAGATTATACGTTTGCAGGTAAGCCGATGCGCATCGAGCGGGATGTGAGACGCATGCAGCAAATTAGCGCATACGTCATGGCACACTACGTGCATCCTATTTCGTTGGACGATATTGCCGTCGAGGTAGGCATGAACCGTTCCGCTTTTTGCACCTATTTCAAACGTCAAAAAGGAATGACATTCTCAGAGTTCGTTACACAATACCGTCTGAACACCGCTTGCGGACTGTTGAAACATTCGCGGAAATCCGTATCGGAAATATGCTATCTTGTAGGATTTAACGACCTGCCCCATTTCGTAAGGGTTTTTACGAAAGAAAAAGGGATGTCGCCATCCAGGTATCGAAAACAACTCTGATAATTGCTTAGTTTAATATACAATATACTTTTCATCTGCTCACATTTTTCATATTTTATCCTTATATTTGTACCAAAGTGGCATAATCAATAAATTGTCTGAGTATGAAGAACTATCTGGTTAAAGTTGCTGTAACAATATATTGCCTTTCTTTTCCCCTGCAAAATCTCCATTCGCAGACTTTTGACACGGAACAGACAAAAAGCCGTTTGCTGGAGACGCTTCAAAGTGGGGGGCTTGATGAGCGGCAACAGATGGAATATTACGTGGACTTATATGATTTGTCCGACGACGGTGATAGCCGTGCCGCTTATATCCGCAAAGCCCTGAATCTGGCTGTCCGCCTGCAAGAACAATCGTACATCTTCGAAACCCTCGACATACTTTGCCGCATTCATAAAGACAATCCGGACTCCCTTCATCATTATCAGCAAGTAGGAGAGAAGCACTTGCAAGATGCCTATCGCGACTATTATCTCGCATGGCTCAAAGCCTACCCCTCGGTATGCAAGATGGATGAAGCCGAAAAGCCCGATGAAGCTAATGAAGAAATAACTCTTTACAAGAACCATCAGATTAACCTTTCGGATAAGCCGGAGGAAGTACGTTGGGAGATGATTCTTTGTTCGGCAATGGAGTGTGTGGAATATTTCTCGCCTGCCATCATCAATCCGGAAGATCGCATCACTCATCTGGAGAATGTTCGCCGGCTCGTCAGCGGACTGCCCTTTGAAGTGTGCTATAAATTCAGTTGGTATTATCTCACCCGTATCGAATACATTTACCGTGCATCTGGAGAGAAGGATGACAGCGCCAAAGCTGTAGATGCTTTGGAACAGTTGGAGCAACTCTATGATGCCCAGTTCGAACTGCCTTTCTATAAAAGGCGTACTTATATTCGCACCCGTAATCGCGAGTCCTTGCGTATGGGTGTCTATAGCGAACTGCTTTATTTGGGAGAATCCATAGGTCGGGAAAAAGCCGATGAGATTTACTCCCGCATGAAAAAGTACTATTTGGCTGGTGATAATGAAGGTAGCCGTGTACAGTTCCTTTCCTCTGTGCTGCCTTATTACTCATATACGGAGCAGTACGATTTGGCAATGCAGAGCATTGATGAACTGTTGCAACAGCTCGACTCGGCAGAGGTGAACAAGCGGACTGAACTGTTGGCAAAGAAGATAGCCTTGGTCACCCGCTGGAAGCAGCACTACAAAGAAGGATTCGATGCCTTTTGGGAATACAATGCGCTGATGGAACAGACCCGTGCGGAAGAGACCAATGAAAAACTGGCTGAAATGCGTTCCTTGTTCGAGGTGGATAAGTTGGAGATAGAACAAGCCGAACTCCAGACGCATTATCATCGTATCGCCTTTGTGGCCGCCCTCGTACTTTCGTTGATATTTTTAGCCTGGGGACTTTATCAGTACTGGCTGAAAAGAAAGCTGAAAGCCGCCCAGCAGGCCTTGCTACTTGCAAACAAGAAAGTGGCTGAGGAGAGCGAGCGCGCCAAGGCAAGCGACCGCATGAAGACAGAGTTCCTGCAATCCATGTCGCACGAAATACGCACTCCGCTCAATTCCATCTGCGGCTTCAGCGCCCTGTTGCTGAATGAGGACATGGACCCCGAAGAAAAGAAAGATTATCCCGCCATCATCGAAAGGAACTCCCGTCAACTGACCGGGTTGTTTGAAAACATCCTGCATGTGGCGGATTTAAGCAGTTCGCTGGAGCTCTTCCCCATGGAGCAAACGGACATATTGCCTATATGTATCGAACTCCTGGACGCCTGCAAAGAGAAAGTGAATACCTCCGGACTTACCTGTATACTGGAAACTGACTTGGACGAGTGTCCCGTAAAGACGAACATCAACTATTTCCGGTTTGTAGTGGAACATCTTTTGACCAATGCCGTTAAGTTTACTGAAGCCGGACGCATCAGCATAAGTCTGAACCGTATCCAAGGGAAAGTACGTATCAGTGTAACCGATACCGGAACAGGCATTCCCGCCGAAAAGGCTGAATATATATTCGACCGTTTCACCAAGCTGGACGACTTTGTGCCGGGAACCGGACTGGGACTTTACTCCTGCCGTCTCATAGTGAACCGCCTGGGTGGTTCCATCTATCTTGATACGTCCTATCAAGGCGGTGCCCGTTTCTGCATCGACTTGCCCGGAGAAGAATCAATGTTGTGTAATTTGTAAATGTAATTAGTAATTAATAAAATGGAATTGCAAGCCAATTATATCAAACGTATCGAGATACACGGACTGTGGCATCGGTACAACATCGCCTGGGAACTTCGCCCGGACGTTAATATACTCTCCGGCATCAACGGAGTGGGGAAAACCACCATCCTGAACAGCTCGGTCAACTACTTGGAGCAGACTTCCGGCGAAGTGAAGAACGACGAAAAGAACGGTGTTCGCGTCTTCTTCGATAACCCCGAAGCCACTTTTATCCCTTACGATGTGATTCGTAGTTACGACCGCCCCCTCATCATGGGCGACTTCACCGCCCGCATGGCCGACCCCAACGTGAAGTCGGAACTGGACTGGCAACTCTATCTGCTTCAGCGCCGTTACCTCGACTATCAGGTGAATATCGGCAATAAAATGATAGAACTTCTCAGCGGCGACGAGGAACAGCGTTTATTGGCACCCTCACTGTCCATACCCAAACGTAAATTCCAAGACCTGATTGATGAACTGTTCAGCTACACCCGCAAGAAGATAGACCGGAAGAGCAACGACATCGTTTTCTATCAGGACGGCGAACGCCTTTTGCCCTATAAACTTTCTTCCGGTGAAAAGCAGATGCTGGTGATTCTGCTGACCGTGCTGGTGCGCGACGGTGACCATTGCGTGCTTTTCATGGATGAGCCCGAAGCGTCCCTTCACATCGAGTGGCAACAGAAGCTTATCGGCATGATACGCGAACTGAACCCCAATGTACAACTTATCCTCACCACCCACTCACCTGCCGTCATCATGGAAGGTTGGCTGGATGCGGTGACGGAGGTTGAAGAGATTTCAACAGAGATAGAACGATAAAACGATGGCAACTTCTTTAAGACACAACCTCACCTCCGCCTACCTCGATGCAGCCCGCAAACTTTCGCCGAAGAAAGCCCGTCGGCGTATTGTAGCCTATGTGGAGAGTTATGACGACATTGCTTTCTGGCGTACCTTGCTGTCCGAGTTCGAGAACGAAGAACGCTACTTCCAGGTAATGCTGCCTTCAGCCACCTCCCTTGCCAAAGGCAAGAAGATGGTGCTGATGAACACGCTCAACACCGCCGAACTGGGACGCAGCCTGATAGCCTGTGTGGACAGCGACTACGACTTTCTGCTGCAAGGCGCCACCAACATGTCCCGCAAGATAAACCGCAATCCTTACATTTTTCAGACCTACGGCTATGCCATTGAAAACTTCCACTGTTTTGCCGAAAGCTTGCGCGAGGTCTGTGTACAGGCCACGTTGAACGACCGCTTCGTGCTGGACTTTCCCGCCTACCTGAAACGTTATTCCCAGATAGCCTATCCATTGTTCCTTTGGAATTTATGGTTCTATCGCCTGCACGACACCCACACGTTTCCCATGTACGACTTCAACAGCTACGTTCGCTTGCAAGAGGTCAATATCCGGCATCCTTACAGCGCTTTGGACCAGATGCAACGTACGGTATCGGCAAAGCTGTCCGAAATGCGTGCCCGCTATCCGAAATATATCGACCCGATAAACAAAATGGGTAAAGAACTGGAACGCCTTGGGTTGAATCCCGATACCACCTATCTCTATATGCAGGGACATCACATCATGGACTGCGTGGTGCTCAAAATCTTGATTCCCGTCTGCACCGTCTTGCGCCGTGAGCGCGAGCAGGAAATCAAGCGTCTGGCAGAGCACAACGAGCAGTTCCGCAACGAACTGACCGGCTATGAAAACAGCCAGGTCAATGTAGCCGTGATGCTGAAGAAAAACAGCGGTTACAAGAACCTTTACCTATATCAGTGGTTGAAAGAAGATATACGTGAATTTCTGGAGTAAAATTAATAAAATATGGAAATATTGCAGAACATTGACGACCTTTTGATATCTTGGGGAATATCCCCTTCTCTGGCAGACAGTCTCGACCAGTTCATCGCGTTTGCGCTCGTGCTTGTCATCGCCTTTGCGGCAGATGCCGTATGCCGTCATATCCTGTTGAAAATAGTGGCGCATCTGGTGAGGAAGACCAAAGCCACGTGGGATGATATCGTATTCGACCATAAAGTGATGGTACACCTCAGCCGCATGGTAGCCCCTGTCATTATCTATATTTTTATTCCCGTGGCATTTGCGGAGACAGGTTCCTCTACCCTGGCATTTATCCAGCGTATCTGCCTCATTTATATCATCATAACCTTCCTGAGTTTCATCAACTCCTTCCTGAAAGCCGTCTACACGGTATATAGCTCCAAGGAACGGCTTCGCGACCGTCCCTTGAAAGGCATGCTCCAGACTATCCAGGTCATCCTATGGTTTGTGGGAGCCATCATCATCGTGAGTATCCTCATCAATAAATCGCCTGTTTCGCTGCTTGCCGGTTTAGGTGCGTCGGCAGCTATCCTGATGTTGGTATTCAAAGACAGCATCATGGGCTTTGTCTCCGGCGTCCAACTCTCCGCCAACGATATGTTGAAAGTGGGCGATTGGATTGCGATGCCCAAATACGGTGCGGACGGCACGGTGATAGAAGTTACCCTGAACACCGTGAAAGTGCGAAATTGGGATAATACCATCGTCACCATTCCTCCTTATCTGCTTGTCAGCGACTCCTTCCAGAACTGGCGCGGCATGCAAGAGAGTGGGGGACGGCGTGTGAAGCGTTCCATCAACATCGATATGACGAGCGTCAGGTTCTGCACCCCGGAGATGTTGGCGAAGTATCGTAAAATCCGTCTCTTGAAGGACTATGTAGAACACACGGAGCAGGTCATCGAAGAGTATAACGAAGAGAACCACATTGATAACTCCATCCTCGTCAACGGTCGCCGCCAAACCAATCTGGGTGTCTTCCGCGCTTACCTCACCGCTTACCTGAAGAGTCTTCCCGATGTCAACCGGGAACTCACCTGCATGGTGCGCCAACTGCAACCCACCGACCACGGCATCCCTATGGAACTTTACTTCTTCTGTTCCCTCAAGGACTGGGTGCCATACGAGGGTGTACAAGCCGATGTCTTCGACCATGTACTCGCCATCATTCCCGAATTTGATTTGCAAGTATTCCAATCACCGTCAGGCAGGGATTTTCAAAGGGCATTCTCTTGATGCGTATGGCATCGGGTTATAAACTTGCTATTCAAGTTTCGTTAGTTCATGCGGAGAGATATAACTGGTAATTTTTCTTTCACCACGGAGGACACAGAGGTCACTGTATCTGGCATTGGAGGTATCTGTTCTCACCACCCTGAAACCAACATTGGCATAGCCTTTTGTACCTGTTCTTACGACATCCGATTTCTCGCTGCGGCAATCATCACGTTCTGAATCCCAACTGCCTCCTTTGATGATATACTGTCCGTTTGCATCGGTCGAGGAAGTCCATTCCCAGCAATTACCCCAGAAATCAATACCTCCACATGCGCCTGTCGTCTGGCTATAGGCATCCACCGGTGTCAATCCCGTTTCCACACGACCGGAGTTCATTGTAACATCCTTCGGCATGTGTCCGGCACCGAGAATCCATTCTTCATCGGTCGGAAGCCGATATACATGGGCGTTATCTTGAGCTGTAAGCCAGTTGCAATAAGCCGTAGCTTCGGCAATCGTAATGTTCACTACCGGATAATTATCCTTTCCTGCATCATACATGAATCCCTTTTCGAAGGCTGCGTATTCAGCATTGGTCACAGGTGCATAGCCGATGTAGGCATTCGGAGCCGATGCACCGCGCAGCACCATCCAGGCATCCTTCGGGTTTTCGTCATTTCGAGGGTCAATGAGTCGCAGGAACTGTTGTTCCAGCCGAATATCGCGATTCTCAACCATCTCATCCACAATACCCTGCATTTCCACTACGAGGTCGGGAGTCTTTGCCTCCCTCTCCAATTCACGAAGCTTTGCCTTCTTTCGTGCGACAACTTTATCATACCGTAATCCCATCTGATTCAAAAGGGCCAGCTTGTTGTCCTCTGTCTGGTTTTGCTGGTACTGGCGAAGAAGGGCTGTTGTCGTGGCATCCAGTTCCGGACGTTCTTCTTCCACAAGCGGAGCGTCCGGGTCGTCAAACTCCAACTCGCTTTCCACTAAGTCGTCCGGGGTTATATAACCGGCTCGCTCTATCGTTTGATGCACGCTGAAATAATGAGCTACCAAGCTGTCCTTGTAAATGGAAAGTCTATAACCTCCATAAACATCACAAGGCAAGGTCGAGATATAATAATCCTTTCCGGGGATGAAACCGGACTCATTTGGAGCAATGAAGGTTATGATGGAATGGGCGTTTTCTATTTTATCAATAGCCGGTTTCCCCTGTTCATCCCATTTTATCCTGACCGTGCCGGAAAGTGCATAGCCGTCAACGCTTTCAAGTTCAATACCTGTTACGCCCGACATCCGGAAGTTAAGCTTGATGCCACCGCAAACAGTCTGAAATTTCAGGGAATTAGATGTGGTACGGGCCACTGCCACTACCGACTTTTCATCATATCCATTCTCATTTCCGGTTTGAGTGGCAGGTATGGTTACAGTTAAACTTTCATTATCTGAAGATACCCTGTTATCTGCCGGATAGATACCAAACAAAGGGTTGTCATCAGTGAAAGTTCCTTTAATAGTACCTGACAGAATGGATGAACTACCCGATTCTTGCGCTTCTGCAATAATAGCCTGTCCGTCATGAACCAGCATTATAGGGGCGCCTTCGCTCCAACTGCTATGAATCCCGTCGGAAATTATGGCAGTAAGACTCTCAGAATTTGATTCCTGTTTCTGTTCTTCTTCATCAGGAGATGCCATATCGTCATTCTGACATGCATTCATTGCAGACAAAAAGAGGAATGAAAGGCAACACAAATTAAAAGCTTTCAAAATCTTCTTCATCATTATTTATTGTTTTTGAGCTTTTCCCTTTTGAGAACGATAATGCAGACGCTCCATCATCTTCCTTTCCAATTCATATACACGCGCAATCTGCTGTTGTGATAAGAACTTGCTATATTCCTCATAATACTTGTGCCGCAGGTTCAATATCTTTTGGCTATGGGCAAACCGCTCTTTAATGGCTTGTTCTGTTTCCGCATCCGTCCTGCCTGCAACCTCTCTCTTAGGCCGGGGACCGAGTGCCCAAATCTCTTTTTGAAACTGGCAAAAGGTTGCAACAAACTTCTTTGCGGTCGTGCCGTCCATTTCCATTTCCTGCGCAATGTATTTAGCCTGTGTCTCGGCTAATTGTTCCCGCGTCATACGTTGTCTGCTATCTTTCTGGGCGTAAGTACTTGTGCAGAAAGTGGTTATCGCCATAGCAAACAGAAGAATTCTAAAAATACTTTTCATGATTGATAACTTTTATTCGTTTATAAATAAGTCGTCCTGATAGACGGTAAGCAGATAGTTCTGGTCGGCACTGCTCAATTGAGAGAATGCTTGTTCAAACGACTCAAAATCTGTTGTTTTATGACTGCCTAGGACATTGAAAACCAGCAGCAGTGCAACGCTTGCCGCGACAAGTCCGCCGGATATGGAATACCAAAGACGATAGCTCCGCTTGGGCTTGGACGGCATGACCTCGTCCTTTATAGTCTCCCATACGTTATTTTCAATATCGTCCAAAAAGTTTTCGGGCGCGGTATAGGGCATCCGTTTACCTATGCGGTTTAAATCAGAATCTTTATTCATACGGTTAACTGTTTAAATTCATATACTTGATAATCTTTTCTTTTGCAATGTGATAGTTTGATTTAGCGCTATCCGCTGTAGAACCGATGATTCCGGCAATCTCGTCATATCCCAAATCGTTATAGTATCGTAAGTTGAAAACCAACTGTTGCTTGGTTGGCAATGCCAGAATGGCCTGTTGTAACCTGACTGTTTCCAAATCACTGTAATCGACATACTCATCAGCCAACATACTATTAAGTTCACCCGGAGAATTATCCAATGACATCCGGTCGTCCCGTCGCTGGTCTAAAATGCGCAAGGCCTCGTTGGTGGCAATCCTGTAAACCCACGACCGGAAAGAACATTCGCCTTTGAAATTGGGCAGCGACCGGAATATCCGCACAAAAGCTTCCTGTGTAGCATCTTGTGCATCTTCGTGGACCACCACCAATCGCCGAATGTGCCAATACAATGCTTCCTTATACTTCGCCATCAGACTTCTGAAGCCTTTTTCCGGCTCCTTGGCGATTATTGCCACCAGTTCCCGGTCATCCTTTATTTCCATAAACAACAGGTTCTGACGCCGCAGGGCATCCTACCAAAGGACGGTTAAACAAGGTCGTGCCGGTTGTCAACTGCGCAACGACAAAACGATGCTTGTGATGGTGGCGATGGCGGGGTGAACGCACAGTTACACACGATTGCATCAGGAATATAACAGTCGCTCCTAAAGCTAATAATTTCCAAATAGGTTTCATACGTTATCATTTTTTATATATACTTTCTTTTTCCCTCTGATGGTAGGCTGTATGGGCTTTTTCTTATCCATAGCGAAAGCGTCAAGCTCGGCTTCCGCCGAGGTTTTGCTGAGTTGTGTCATTTTTGTATATTGCCTGATGGTAAGGAACTCGTGTGTTTTCAAGTAAGCCACCGCCATCGCCAATCGTTCCTTTTGATTGAAACGGTTGCTGACAATAGATGTTACATCAGGTCGAACCATAACGGTGACCACCCGATTCGGACGGTAATGCGAACGCCAATGTTGTGCCTTTGCAATTCCGCAAACCAATGATATCGCAATTACTAATATCCCTGTTTTCCATTTTTTTGTTGTACACATACTAGTTTAT
>ULTJ01051640.1_pt1 | contig 22342 bp, 16 predicted proteins | sample 1957491 | NCBI WGS metagenome assembly ULTJ01 (sample SAMEA4835731, study PRJEB28245) | human gut metagenome | biome: gut microbiome; material: fecal sample | place: Denmark | collected 2008 | reverse complement strand
AAGGCGATATACATTATATAATATGCGTGCGCGTGGCGCGCGCTACACGCACGCACGAAAAGAGGAAAATCAAGCCTTGATATAAACCACCGAACGTCCTCCCCCACGCTTACGGATAACTCCCGTTTCCATGAATTCCTGTAAATCGTATGTAGCGCGACGATTGGTGACATGCACAAGACGGGCATATTCAGCACGAGTGATACAGACATTGGCATCCAAAAAATCCAGCATCTTCTCTTTTCTGGTATTCATATCTTCGGCAGACACCTTGGCAGGAGCATGTTTTTTATCCAAACGTTGCAGTTCCATGGCAATAGACACCGTTTTCTTAAATTGTTTGTTGGGACGAAACTTCACCGTACCCAGACAAATCGACTCTGCCCTAATATCTTTTTTATTCATAGCCGGCCGCATACACTTCAGCGTGGTACTGAAATATCCGAATTCCTCCAACTCTACTGTATAACCATTGGCCAGCCAACCGGCAAGCGTCGTGCTAAGCGCTTGCACAATACCTACAATCATAGCGTGAGGCATGTGTTGCTCTTTTGCAACCTGGTTAATAAACATCTTGGCAGGAACAGTCCCTTTGGAACAGATGCGGGCATGCATCGGCTTCTTATCTTCGCCATTGGGAACAGGCGTTTCGTAAAGATCATAATAAACACTCATAAAGCATTCTTTTTTAAAGGTTTAATGTAAGTCAGGAAAGACTAACCGCCATTGCGGAGAGTTTTACCTCATAAATCAGGGAAAACTAAGTGCAAAGTTAGTAAAAACTATTTTTACTACAGCAATGATACTTAATTACTATTGCCATGAAACTTTTTTACCACTGTAATAGAACTTTCTTACCACAGCAATAGTAAGATTAATAATTAGTAAGAAAGGGAGTAGTTTTCAGGAGATATACTACTACTTTTCAGGAGATAAGCAGGAAGTTTCCATAAAGAAGGGAGGGGGGAAAGCGGCATTTCGGTTGATAATGTTGCGGTAATTTCAGGAAAAAATAAAGGGATGAAAGCGAAATAAACAGCCACTTATTCTGCAATCAAATAAAAATTACTATTTTTGCGCAACCACTCACATACAACAAATGCGATATAGTGCAACAGAAGGCATTGAGCCCTCGGCTGTGCATTATATCGCATTTTATGTTAGTATGCGAGTGGTTTCCTACTAACAAGTCGAGGGCTTTTATTTCCTTCGTCTTGGTGTTTTTTTGAGTATTATTAACAGATGATATATTTGGAAGACTCGAAAAGTCTATTTAAATTTTGTCGTTTTTCCGTCTCGCTCGTGAGAGTAGGACGGATTTTTTTTATCAACGACATAAGTACTTACCTGTTCGCTAATGCTCTTCATTCCTTGAATAGAGGGATGTCCCCACTGTTTATCAATATCGTGCAAACAAATATTAGTAATTCCGTAATGGCGGCAAATCTCAGCCATGGAACCGGTTACCTCTTCGGACAACTCAGTATTCGTGATATTATAAATCTTCGCATCAGGATATTTTTTAATAAGAGAGTCTAGCAGAAAGCAAAAAGCGGGGCGGAAGTTATACAAATCGGCTTTTGTCCAACCGGCATACCGATACTCCCCCATCGGTGCACCTGCCCAACTATCATTGGTGCCTCCGAAGACAAGGATGATATCGGGATTACCCAAATTGCTCATACGGCTAACAAAAGAACGGTCGGAATAATCGGCTTTCTTATAGCCTGTATTACAGATGGTAGCACCCGAATAAGAATTATTACGTTCCAGTTGATAACCGTTGCCACGAACAAAGAGAGTCCACCAAGTCTCCTCCACCCTTTTTACATCATTTTCTTTTTTCTCTCCGGGCACTCCATACCAGCAGAGGTTGGTTTCGGGAGTGACGTAACCATAAAAAGTGGAATAAGAATCTCCCAGAATAGAAACCTTGTTTTGCGCAAATCCGCCTAATGAAGAAAAAGCAAGTAATACAAAACTTGCTATTATAAATCGAGTTTTCATTATATATTGTATTATATATATTCATTAGAACAAAGTTACAAAAAAACCCTTCATTGCCGAATCTAATTTAAAGAAATTCAAAGCAATGAAGGGTGAGTGAATAAAAACAAGAGTATATTCTATTCTCTGCCGCCCCCAAGCGCCTGATAGAGGTTGATGATACCTTGTATCTCATCAAAACGGTCGGCTACCTGCGTCAGTTGGGCGGAAAGCAGGGACTGCTGGGCGGTAAGGACTTCCAGATAAGTGGACGTGCCATGTTGCATCAGGAGTTGTGTACTGCGGACCGCGTTTTCCAAGGAATTAATCTGCCCGGTACGCAGCGTTGTTTTTCCACGGGCTGTCTGTACCTGGGTAAGAGCGTTGTTAACCTCACTACCGGCATTGAGTAGAGCTTGCCGGAAAGCAAGTTTCGCTTCTTCCTGCTGCGCTTTGGCAATCTTGAGTTGCGCCACGTTCAGGCCTTTATTAAATAAAGGTTGCGTCAATGACCCCACAGCGGAAAGGAGAAGTTTTCCGGGATTGACAATCATACTTCCGGCTGAATTAGTCCAACCTGCCGTACCCCCCAGCGTGATGGACGGATAGAAGGCGGAACGGGCGGCATTGGTGCTATAAAAGGCGGATGCCAACGAAAGTTCGGCACTCTTCACATCGGGACGGCGGGCAAGCAACTGAACGGGAACGCCTACGGTCAGTTCTTCGGGGAATACCTGCCCCTCCAGACGCCCACGTTCTATCGTACCGGGAACATCTCCGAGAAGGATGGAAAGGCTGTTTTCCACTTCCTTGATTTGTTGTTTCAGGTCGAGCAAAGAAGCTTCTACCTGACGGCAGTTAGCTTCGGACTGGGAGACAGATGCTTCATTCGTCATGCCTGCCGCCATCATTGCACGCATGGTGCGCACGCTGTTTTGCCAATTGACGGCGGTTTCTTCCGATATACGATATTGTTCGTCGAGCATCAACAAGGTATAATAGAGGTTGGCAACATTGGCTATCAGCGAAGTACTAACAGCTTGCTCGTACTCCGCGCTTTGCAGATAAAGGGCTTTGGCACGACGCTTGGCATTCGTCAACTTTCCGAATATATCGATTTCCCAACTGGCGGAAGCAACAGCGGTGTATGTCCACGAACCTTTAGACTTATCGAAGCTACTGACACCGCCTTGAGGGGTGAGCATGAATGAGGGCAGGTAGGACAGCTTGGCGGAAAGCAATGCGGCTTCCGCTTCCTTGATGCGTTGCCGGGCGGAAAGCAAGTCGGTATTACTTTGTAAAGCATGCTCGATGAGCGATTGCAATTGCGAATCAGTGAATAGTTTCCGCCAGGAGAGGGAGGCGATGGAGGTGGTATCTTGTAACTCCACCTCTTGCCCATAAAGTCCTTCAGTACTGATGTCTTCCGGACGCTGGTATTTTGTATAGACGCCGCAACTGCTGAGCAAAAGGGTGGCGACAGCTGATATTATTATTTGTTTCTTCATTGTTTAATGTTTAAGAAATGAAGAATGGAGAATGATGAATGAAGAATTTAGCTGCGCTACGTAAGCATGCCGCAAGGTAATTCTTCATTCTTCATTCTTAATTCTTCATTAAATTATCATTTATGCGCATCTTCTATTTCCTTCTTACTAATCTCCATTTCTTCCTCAATCTGCCAATCATGTGTCGGCACAGGTTGCGCTGAGCGACAACGCTCTTGCAACCATTGGAAAGTAACAAACAGAGCCGGTACAATAAAAAGTAACGCCAACGTACCGATGACCATACCTCCTACGGCACCCGTGCCGAGTGAACGGTTACCATTGGCACCTACTCCTGTGGCAACCATGAGTGGGAGAAGGCCGAAAATCATGGTAAGGGCAGTCATCAGGATAGGACGCAGACGGGCCTTAGCGGCACTTACGGCAGAAGCTATCAGGCCCATGCCCGCCTTGCGGCGTTCAGCGGCATACTCGGTGAGCAAAATGGCAGTCTTGGCAAGTAAACCAATCAACATAATCAAGCCGGTTTGCAAGTAGATATTGTTCTCCAACCCCAGCATCTTGGCAAAGAGGAAGCTCCCCATCAACCCTACGGGTACGGCCAGGATAACCGCAAACGGAATAATGAAACTTTCGTAAAGCGCACTCAGGATAAGGTAAATCATCAGGATACAAATCCCGAAGATGACAACCGTCGTTCCGCTTTGTTGGCTTTCCTCACGAGTGATACCGCCGAAATCATAACCGTATCCTTTGGGAAGGGCAACCTCCGCCGTTTCCTGCACGGCACGAATGGCATCACCTGTGCTATAGCCATCAGCAGGCATGGCATTCACGGCAATGGAATTGAACATATTGAAACGGCTCAACGACTCGGCGCCATAGGAACGGGTGAGCGTTACGAACTGGCTCAACGGCGCCATCTCCCCATTGGACATACGCACGAATGCATTATCGAGCGAAGCCTCATCCATACGGAACTTAGGATCAGCCTGTATCATTACTTTATATACTTTGGAAAAACGGTTGAAGTTGGATACATACTGCCCGCCGTAATAACCGGAAAGCGTAGACAAGACCTGATCGGGCGTGATACCGGCACGCTTGCATTTGGAAGCATCCACCTCTACCGTCCACTGCGGATAACGAACATCAAAGGTAGAATAAGCCATCGAAATTTCCGGGCGTTGGTTCAACGTACCCATGTATTGTTGGGTAGTCTGGTAGAAAGTATTTATATCACCGCCCTGCTTGTCCTGTATGTTCAGGTCGAGGGCATTACCCATACCATAGCCCAGAATCATACCCGGAGCGATGGCGAATATCGTCGCGTCCTTAATGTCGGCGGTACGTCCATATACCTGACCAATGACAGCCTGCACCTGATCTTCCTTGGCTGTACGTTCATCCCAAGGTTTCAACTTCAGAATAATCATACCGAAGGAATTTCCCTGTCCGGAAAGCAGGCCGTATCCGGCTACCTTCTGTATATGCAGTTTCTGGGGAATGTCTTCCAAACGTTTCTCCACGCGTTCCATCACGTCGTTCGTAGTCTTGAGCGAACTACCCGGCGCAGTACTTACATTGACAAACAGAACGCCCTGGTCTTCATCGGGTACAAGCCCGGTTTTGGTAGTATTCATCAGGAATACCAATAAAACAACGGAGCATGCCAATAGTGCCCATGCCAACCAACGGCGTTTGATGAACAACAATACAATCGTCTTATATCTCTCAACCAAAGTATCGAAAGCCGTATTGAACGCTTTGCGGAAACGAGCGGCAAAATTCTGCTTCTGAGTGCCGTCTTCATTGATATAAGGGCGTAACAGCAATGCACACAAAGCCGGACTTAACGTCAACGCGTTTACAGCAGAGATACCTACAGCCACCGCCATCGTCAAACCGAATTGGGTGTAGAACGTACCGGAAGTTCCGCCCATGAACGACACGGGAATGAATACCGCCATAAATACCAGCGAAGAAGTGATGACCGCATTGCTGATACCCTTCATTGCATCGATACTTGCCATATAGGAGGATTTATAGCCGACATCGAAACGCGCCTGTACCGCCTCCACCACGACAATGGCGTCATCCACCACCGTACCGATGACCAATACCAAGGCGAAAAGCGTAATCAGATTGATACTGAAACCGGCAATGGACATGAACGCAAATGTACCAATCAACGAAACAATGATACCCACCAGTGGAATCAGCGTAGAACGAATGTCCTGCAAGAAAACATAGACCACTAATATCACCAGCAGAATGGCTTCAATCAAAGTTTTTACCACCTCGTGGATGGAAGCGAACAGGAAATCGTTGGAAGACATCATCTGCGTCAGTTCCACGCCCTTAGGCAGGTCTTTCCTCGCTTCATCCAGCAATTTGTCAATCGCTTGGTTCACCTCCGTCGCATTGGAACCGGCCGTTTGGAAAACCATACAAGAGATGCCGGGATGACCGTCCATACCTCCTTTATAGGCATAACTGTCCTTACCCAGTTCCACGTCGGCAATATCTTTCAATTTCAAGACTTCCCCATCTTCCGTAGAACGAATCACGATGTCGCCAAATTCTTCGGGAGTAATCAGACGGCCGGTGTACTTCATGGTGTATTGATAGGTCTCGTCCGAGTTTTCTCCGAATGAACCGGTAGCCGATTCGATATTCTGTTCGGCTAGCACAGCCGTCACGTCGGAGGGAATAAGCTTATATTGCGCCATCACATCGGGTTTCATCCAGATACGCATGCTGTAGTCGCCTCCCATAATCATCATATCACCTACACCGGAGATACGGAGGATTTGCGGTTTCAGGTTGATACTGATGTAGTTGGCAAGAAAGTTCTCATCATAGCTGTCGTCGGGACTATGCAGGGAGAACATCTGCAAGATACTGGTCTGGCGCTTGCTGGTGGTTACACCCACCTGCGTAACTTCTGCCGGAAGTTGCCCTGTGGCTTTGGAAACACGGTTCTGTACATTGACCGCCGCCATATCGGGGTCGGTTCCCTGCTTAAAGTAGACGGTGATGGAAACCGTACCGGCATTGCTGGCGGTAGAGGTCATGTAGGTCATGTTTTCCACACCGTTGATGGCTTCTTCCAACGGAGCGACCACACTCTTTTGGAGGGTCTCGGCACTAGCGCCGTAATAGGTGGTACTTACCATGATTGTAGGCGGCGCAATGTCAGGATATTGTTCAACAGGCAGCGTGAACAATCCGATGATGCCCAGGATGACAATCGTAATGGAGATGACTGCCGAAAAAACCGGGCGTTCTATAAAGGTTCGTAAATTCATTGTTCAGTCCTCCTCTGTTTATTGATTATCCGATACCGTTTTAGCTTGTACAGGCGTACCTTCACGCAACAAGCCTACTCCTTCAGCCACAATCACATCTCCGACTTGCAATCCATTTTCCACAATATATTCTTGCCCGCCATTTACACGAGACACTTGTACCGGGGTAGATTGCGCTTTGCCATCCACTACTTTATAGACATATACCTTATCCTGTATTTCGTAGGTAGCAGCTTGCGGAACAACTATACAATTTTCCTTTTTCACCGGAATCACCACATTGCCCGAGCCGCCACTCGTCAACAATCCGTCTTTATTGGGAAAAACAGCACGCAGACTGACTGTTCCGGTAGATGTATCGATGATACCGCTGATGGTTTCTATCTTTCCTTCCTGGGGATAAACGGAACGATCGTTCAATTGCAAAGTGATGGAAGGCATTTCCGCCAACGCTTTTTCTTTGGAACCATAGCGGCGGATTAAATCAAGCATCTGATTTTCCGTCATCGAGAAATAGACATACATATTAGAATTGTCCGAAACGGTAGTCAGCGGTTTCGGTAAGCTGGCGCTCACCAATGTACCCACACGATAGGGTAATGTGCCTACTACGCCATCAGCCGGACTTTTTACTTCCGTATAAGAAAGATTATTGGCTGCATTCACCCTCCCGGCTTCGGCTTGCGCCAATTGCGCTTTCGCACTCAGCAAATTATTATAGGAGGTCTTCAAGTCAAACTCGGAAACCACTTGCTGGGCATAAAGTTCCCGCTTGCTGTCGTATGTCAGTTGGGAGGTCGCCACCCCGGCACGCGCCGCCTCCACGTTGGCTTCAGCCGTGCGCAGGGCTGCCAGATAGGGCACTTGGTCGATAATAAACAGGATTTGTCCTTTACGCACCGCTTGTCCTTCTTCCACACATAGCTTAGTAAGCGTACCGGACACTTGTGGATAAATATCAATGTCTTGTCGTCCGCGAATTGTTGCAGAATAGACGGTTTGTAGCTCTTTGTCGGTAGTTGTGATGTTCATCACCCGATACTCCGATTGATTTTGCACGGCAGGAGCGTTGCTGCAAGCCGCCAATGTTACCCCGCAGATGAACGTCATCATCTGCTTTGTCATACTCTTCTTTGTTACCATACTCTTTTTTCTTAAAATAAATACTTATTGAACGAAGGTGAATTCCTTCTTCCGAAAGCCGGCGGCAAAGGTATGCCGTTTTTGAACAAAAGCTTGTTTCATTGGGCGCACTCGATTGTTCATTTTCGGAACAATGTGCTTGACAATCAAAAAAGAACTTGTAGCTTTGCAGTCGTTAAAACCCGATAGATATTAGTTATGAACCCATTAGCCATCTATAAACAGGAACAGTTCAAAGCAGGAACGGATAATCTGGAATTCTTTCTGAACCGCCTTGTAAAAATGAACAACGGAGTACTACTCTTTTGTCAGACCGGAGAAGCAGATATTACAATAGATTTGGAGAAATACCACATTGTGCCCAATACGAACATTGTGTTGCTGCCAAGGTCTATTTTCTCAGTAACAGCCGCCAGCAAGGACTTCAAAATACATTATTTCTCTTATTCAGAGGAAATATTCAAAGCCATCTGTTTTCGGTTTGAACCGGCATTTCTACATTTCATAAAGGAAAATGCCTGCTGTACACATACGCAGGAAGAACCGCTAAAAGCGGTACACGGATTAATAGAAGCCAGCAATGCTATATACGCTGAGAAAGAAAACCGCTTCCGAGATGCCATTGCCCAAAACATGCTTCAAATTTTCTTTTTGGATACTTATGACAAGGTACAAAGGCTCTTTACAAAAGAACAGATTGAGGGAAGTAACCGGAAAGATGAATTGTTCAAAAAGTTCATAAATTTAGTACAGAATCACTGTGCCACTCAAAGAGATGTGGCATTTTATGCCGAGCAGCTTTGTATTTCTACTCGCTACCTCTCTGCCATCACGCAGCAGATGGGAGATAATTCGGCTAAAGAAATTATTGACGAGTTTTTGATATTGGAATTGAAAGTCGCCCTGCAATCTACAGACCTCTCGCTTAAAGAAATCGCCGACCGTTACCATTTTCCCGACCAATCGTTTTTCGGACGATTCTTCAAAAAGCATACGGGGATGTCGCCGAAGGCGTTCAGGGCGAAGAAAGCTTGAACTTCTCTCCGTCAGAATTGGAAGTAAATGAACGGCTGTATCTCCGAACTCTTCATCTGAATAACCAGATAAATCATGCCGATAATCAACAATGCTTTCCCAAGAAGCGGGATCCGGATGACTACTTTGCAACAGGCATGCTCCCAACTATCAGGTACGAAATGCAGGAAATATCCCAATCCCATCAATGCGAACACTTCCCAATAACCGGATATCAGTTGCGGGAAAAGCTGCGGACGGAATGTTGTGAATATCTGTTTCAACATATCCAACGAGGTGGAGAATTGAGCGTTGCGGAAGAATATCCAGCAGAAACAAACAAAATGGAAAGTAATAAGTATGCCAAAGAAACGGCGGATACCATGACCGCGTTCTCCTTTCTTCCGCCCGATGAGTCCCATCCAGAATTTGTGTACAGCCAATGCTATTCCATGCAACATCCCCCAAAGGACGAAGTTCCAGGAAGCGCCATGCCACAAACCGCCTAAAAACATGGTAATAATGAGGTTGGCATACTGGCGGATTTTACCTTTACGGTTACCACCCAAAGAGATATACAGATAATCGCGTAGCCAACTGGATAAGGAAATATGCCAACGACGCCAAAATTCCGTAATGGATGCCGACTTATAAGGTGAATCGAAGTTCATATTGAAATGAAATCCCAGCAGTAGAGCAATACCTATCGCCATATCGCTATATCCGGAGAAATCGCAATAGATTTGCAGGGCGTAACCATAAACTCCCATCAGATTTTCCACACCCGAATAGAGCGTGGGATTGTCAAATATGCGCTCTACAAAGTTGATGCTGATATAGTCTGATATAATCGCTTTCTTGAAAAGTCCGGTGACAATAAGAAAGATACCCCGCCCGAACATTTCATTGGAAACAAACAACGGACGGCGGATTTGCGGGATAAAGTCGCGTGCACGGACAATGGGACCCGCCACCAGTTGCGGAAAGAAAGAAACATAGAAAGCATAGTCCAACAGGCTTGTAAGCGGCTTAATTTCCTTTCGATAGACATCAATCGTATAACTCAACGACTGGAAGGTGAAGAATGAAATACCTACGGGAAGGAAGATATCCATGGCGGTAAACGTGCCACCGGTCAGGGAAGCGAAAAAGTCCAAAAGGAAATTCGTATATTTGAAATAGCACAGTAAGCCCAGGTTCAGGAGCAAGCTGACCAGCACCCATGTTTTGCGTTGCCAGCGGACGGTGGCACGTTCCATTAAACGGGCGATAAAAAAGTCAGATACGGTGACAAGGGCAAGCAAAAAGAAATAAGTTCCACTGCTTTTATAATAAAAATAATAAGAGAACAACGTCACGAACATCAAACGGGCGGTGGTGCGACGCTGCAAAAGCAGATAGAACAAAATAAAGGCAGCAAACAACCACAGGAAAATGCCGCTGCTGAATATCATCGGCGCTTGCGGATCGTACACGAAAACGTCACGCAAGCGGGTAAGGTCAATATTTAGTCCGTTCATTGACAATAATCGTTATATGATTTCAAAAAAGCACAATAGAACATCTCACCCTGCAAACGATAGCCATCGGGCATATAGTGCACATGGTCGGGGCGCATCAATCCGGCTTCCTGCCAGTTCAGGCAGGCACGACGCGAACCACCAAAGACATCATACATATCCCACACGGCAATCCCGTTGGCATCGGCAAAACGACGGATAGTCTGTACGGCAACAGCTGTACGTGGATTTATCTTATAAGTACGGCGACGACGGCGCTGACGGAAACTTTCGTACGAACCCGGAGGAGTCGTCATCACTATAGGGACATCGGGCAGACTATCTCGAATCATACGTACCAACTCATCCATCTGCCGGTAGTGCAACAGGGAATTATAACGGCGATTATGGCTTTCGTTGGTTCCAAATGAAAGAATCAAAAGGTCGGGATGCAGGGCGGCAATCTCCGCTATGCGGTCGGGACGGGTGAAAGTGGTACAGAAGGCACCGTTGATACCCATATCCGTATACGAAATCTCGCCAAAAGTCTCTTGCAAACGTGCACCGGCAGTTCGGGGAAAGATATGCCCACGGATATGACTATCCCCCATAAAGACGATGCGGAGGGAATCGGCAGATACCCCTAAACGGAGCATACGCAGTTTTTCCAAAAAGGGTTTGAGGATGCCTACACTGTCTATCAACTCATTATCGCCAAGTTGCACAAAAGCCTCGGGCAATGCGATAAAAGGAAGTGATATTGTATCCGTACGTTGCGAATAACAAGGAAGGGTGTCACAGCCTGCCATAATCTTGTCCAGCAGAGGACAACCGGGCAGCGCATCTTGCGCACGAAGTTGCTGCAAGCCCGAAAGCAAGACGAACACCACGCAGCAAACCGTTAATCGTAAATCGTCCAATCGTAAATTTCCTCTATGGTTCCGCTTCATAAGCACGCCTCCTGTCGTATTTCTCTTTACCATATACCAATACTTCATAAAGCAAGTCCGCGAGATGTTTTCCACCCCGGAAGTTGATATGCGTATAATCATAATTTGCCATGGACGGCTTGGCATGTACCATTTTCGCCATACTGCCCTCACCACCCATCGCTTCGAACATATTCCAGAAAGCGACACCACTTTCGGCAGCCAGATTTTGCTGATAGCGAACCAAATTCTTGATGCCGGGCATAGTCCGCAAGTCTCCTTCCTCGGTTTTATAATCACGATCCCCCACACTGACAAGCAAAATTCCGGCTTGCGGAAAAGCTTCTTTCAGATGGGTGATGGTCGTAGCCATACCATCACTATACCGGTCGTAATTACGCCCCCGTTCGGTGGCGACGTTGAGCCCGTACTGAAGAATTATCAAATCGTAAGGACGCTGCTCGTTGAACTCGCGCATCATCCATATAGGAACAGAACGCAGGGACAAACCGGAACTGCCCCGCAACGAGAAGTTATCTACAATGATGCCTTGAGTACCATCCATGGCCAGACCATAAAACAACGTGGAATCGGCACTCTCCACTGTCCAGCGCACAGAGCCGATATGTCCTTCCACATCCATCTGCTGCAAGTCGCCCGTAGTCGGGAATGTTTCAGTCTGCTCACTTCCCCGGTTGACACTGACCGAAAGAGTGACTTCCCCTTTATTATAAAAGAAAATCGAAGCGTGGTCGCAGGTATCCAGACGGGAAGCATAGTTTTTCTGTCCCCGAAGTTCGACGTATGCGCCCGGATGGGGAATGAAATAATGTCCTGAAATGCCTTGCTTATTACGGTCGAAGAATACGGAATCCATAATGGAATGACTTTGCCAACCACTGAAATTATGCCGAACCGTAGGCCTGAATCCGCTAGTCATGGAAGTTATTGTAACAAAACCTACCCCGCAACCACCATAGCGTTTCTGTAACATCTCGCGCAAATCGGCGGTAAGGATATCGGCTTCAATGAAAGAATCGCCGAAATAGGCAATACGGACCAAACGCGGTCTCTGTGACAATTCATCCAGCGCCCGGTAGAAAGGTGTCATGCCTCGCATTGTGGAATCACTGTAATCTTCAATGCATGTCATTCCGGTACGGCAGGTATCTACAAAAGCCGGTTTTACCTTGGGTAGGGGTGGCAACAGGCTGTCCGGCTCACTCACCGATTGGGATGGAGGACGCACATCAGCAAGTATATCAACGCGCCTCAACACACGACCGCCTATAGTGATTCCCGGCAAAATGCACATCAATAAGAGTACGACCACCACGATGCACACCAGCAAACCCGTATATTTCAATACATTCTTTTCCATAACTAATCAGGGCGCAAAGATATCATTTTTTCACCACAGAGAATAAAGTAATCCCCGGAAAGGAAAGATATTTCCTCCGGGGATAACCTCTATTTAATGAATAAAGTTCTTAAATAGTCTTTTCAATATTCCAAACGAACGCGCGAAGCCCTAACTGCTCGGTTTGCTTATCCATGTTGTGGAGAACTTCCAGTAACGGGTCTACTCTTTCATCTTCTACCATCGTAAGGATGGCAGAGCACATGGAAGGCCACGCATGACTTCCATAATGAGGCTCTCCGGTCTTGGAACCGCGTCCGCGTACTTGCTCCCAATAAGTGAAACCACGACAATTCAGTCTGTCGAGGGTTGCGATGATGCGTTCGTAGTACGCTTGGTCGAATGTGATTAATACGGATTTCATAATTATTTAATTGATAGTTGATAATGTGGTTGTGTCAAAAACCTAATACGTCTATCATTCTGTCATGCTGAGCGTAGTCGAAGCATCTCCTCTCTATGTGAAAGGAGAAGAGATCCTTCGACAAGCTCAGGATGACACAGCATAATGATAGTGCATTTTACTTTTGACACACCCTCTTTTTTATCCATTCTTTTGCTCCTTAAAGTAAGCATTCAATTGTTTCTGCATTTTGCGACGTTGACGCTTGATACCGACACCACCGAAGATACAATACATCGTCGGAACGTAAATCAAGGTAAGGATGGTAGAAACCGTCAGACCACCGATTACGGCAATCGCCATCGGGCTCCACATTTCAGCTCCTTGTCCTGTACTGACCGCCATCGGAATCATACCGAGGATGGTTGTCATCGTCGTCATCAATACCGGACGAAGACGGCTCTTACCGGCTGTAACAACAGAGTTCAGCACCGACTGCCCACGCTCACGGCAGAGGATGGTATAGTCAATGAGCACAATACCGTTCTTCACCACAATACCAATCAACATGATACTACCCAGCAAACTCATTACGCTCAATGTGGTATTGGTAATGAACAATGCCATCAAAACTCCACTCATAGCGAACGGCACGGATAGAATCAGGATGAACGGATAGGTCAACGATTCGAACTGGGCTGCCATTACGATGAATACAAGGATGATAATCAATATACCCAACGTTCCCAAATCACGGAACGAATCTTGCTGGTCCTCGAACGAACCAGCTACCTGAATAGTGATATCCGACGGAATTTCCATCTTATCTATGATGGCATTACCCGCATTTACGACATCACCCAGCGGAGCACCGGAGATTACGGCTGATACCGTAACGATACGCTCACGGTCCTTACGTTCGATAGTAGGTGGAGCAAAACGTTCGACTACCGTCCCGAGGTCTTTGATGCGAACGCCCTCTCCCTTGTTATTATAAACAAGGATATTCTCAATAGCTTCCAAGCTGGTACGATATTCGGGAGCATAACGAACTTTGATATCATATTCATCACCATCCTCACGATATTTCGATGCTGTGGCACCGTTGATACGATTACGTAGATAGGTAGCAGCTGTAGACAAGTTTAATCCGTGCAAAGCCAACTTCTCACGGTCAAAGTCAACCTGATACTCCGGCTGATAATCGCTACGGCTGATGTTTACTTCGGATACGCCCTTCACATTGAGCAACTCACGTTTCAACTTAGCGGCAACACTATCGGTTTCTTCCATGCTGTAACCGTATACTTCAAAGTCGGCTGAAGCTTGGGCAGACATACCTGTATTACTACCGCCGAGAATAACTTGCGCTTTACTGAATTCCGGATAGGCTTTCAGATCTTCACGCATCTCGTCGCAGACTTTCTCCAGAGTAATATCACGGTCACCCGGGTCTACCAAACTGATATTGAAGGAAATGATATGCGAACCGTTGTCCTGCATTGACGCCCAGGTATTATCCGAGTCGGCTTGCCCTACGGTATAGTTACATATCTTCATCACTCCCTTATATTCTTTCAACCATTGGTTAGTCAATTTTTCGGAGAGTTGCTGTGCCACTTCCTTACGAGTACCGATAGGTAACTCCAACTGCACCGCGATACGGGCATTATCTTGTGCCGGGAAGAACTCCGTACCAACAGTCTTGGCGCAGAATAAACTCAGAATAAAGAACAGCACGCAACCGATGAGCACTACCATACGATGACGAACCGCCCAGTTCAACATGCGGGCGTACCAGTTATCCAGTCCGTCCAACGCACGTTCAATCGGTCCGAAGAATATCCTGAATGCACGTGACTGTGTCTTCTGCAAACGGAGCAACTGCGAACAAAGCATCGGCGTCAGAGAAAGAGCGGCCACCGTTGAGATAAACATAATGGCACACATCATCCAACCCAACTGTTTGAACAGCACACCTGACATACCGCTTACCATAGTCAACGGGAAGAACACCGCAATCATGGTCAACGTAGAAGCAACTACGGAGATGGCCACCTCATTTGTTCCATGAACAGCCGCCTGCTTGGGGTCGGAACCACGTTCGATATGTGTCGTAACATTCTCCAATACCACAATAGCATCGTCCACCACCATACCAATCGCAATAGAAAGTGACGACAACGAAATGATGTTAATCGTATTTCCCGAGATAGCCAGGTAAATGAACGAGGCAATCAAGGAAAGCGGAATCGTGATACAGATAATCAATGTGGCACGCCAACGTCCCAGGAAGAGGAACACCACGATAACCACGAATAACAATGCGTACATCACCGTCTCCGTCAAACTGTCGATAGTGTTCAAGATGTTATCGGACGTATCTACGATAACGCCCAACTTTACATCACTGGGTAGATTTTTCTGCAAACGGGGAAGCGCTTGCTGTACCTTCTTGGAAATTTCCACGGAATTGGCACCGGACTGTTTCTGAACAACAATCATGGCTCCTTGAACACCATTATTATAGGTTTCCTGCGCACGTTCCTCCACCGTATCCACTACCTTGGCAACATCACGCAGATAGACCGTAGCCCCATTATGAGTACCCACTACCACATCTTCCAATTGGCGGGAGTCATCAAACTCACCTTCCACACGCAATGAATAAGTTTCATTACCGATATCAAAATTACCGCCCGGAATATTCTTGTTTTCCGCTCCGATAATGGAACTGATAGTTTCGATGCTCAAATTATATGCTTCCAGCTTATAGGGATCGCAATATACTTGGATTTCACGTTGCGGCGCACCACTGATAGACACTGTACCCACACCGGGAATACGTGCCAAGGGGTTTACCACGCGGTCATCCAGGATTTTATAAAGTGCCGACTGGCTCTCGTTAGCCTGCACGGACAACAACACGATAGGAATCATATCCGTGCTGAACTTGAAGATGATGGGATTTTCCACATCATCGGGAAGTTGCGAACTTACCATATCCAGCTTGTCGCGCACATCGTTTGTCAACACGTCAATATCGTTACCGAACTCAAATTCCAGCGTAATGAGTGACATATTCTCCGAAGACCGGGAAGTGATGTGCTTCAAATTGCTGACAGCATTCAATACGTTTTCCAACGGACGGGTCACATTGTTCTCAATATCCGAAGCACTTGCTCCCGGATAGGCCGTCATCACCATAATCGTATTTGTATCGATATCGGGATACAAGTCGATAGGTAATTTGGACAAAGAGAACAGACCAAATATCACTACTGCAAGAAAGCAGAGCGAGGTCATAATCGGTTTCTTAACCGCACCTTCGTATAAACTCATTTTTCAAATTGATAATTAAGTTATTTTTCTACTTCTACCTCCATGCCGTTAGCCAGCTTCGTCTGTCCGGCAATAACGACCTGTGAATTATCGGGTACACCGGAAATCAACTCGTATTCAGCACCCATACGGCGTCCCAGTTCTACCTTATTATAGGAAACCTTGCCGTCATTGTATACATATACATAGCGATCGCCGGAACCGGCCTGCTTCACAATAGCCAAATCGGGCACAACGACATTGTCTTTCGTCCCGAAGTTGAGCGTAGCACGGGCAAACATACCGGGACGTACACGCTGGTCTTTATTGGGCAACTTAATTTCCACAGGGAAAGTACGGGTATTAGGGTCAATAGTAGGATAAATCAAACTGATAATACCTTCAAACGGTTCGTCACCATATACATCCAGTTTCACGGATACGGGGGCACCCTTCTTCACACGGGTAAAATAAGTCTCCGAAACATTGATTAAGAGCTTTACCGGGGTGATTTGTTCCACAACCAAAACGGGTTCACCACCACTGTACATATCACCGTTATCATAGTTACGTGCCGTTACTACTCCATTTATCGGGCTGAGCAATGAAGTATTCTCAAGCAGGTTTTTGTAAGCGGTTTCCTTTACGTCCAATGCCATCTTGGCTGCATCCCATTCGGATTTGGAAGCACCACCCACCTTATATAATTCATCCATACGCTTGAATTCAATCTCTTGATTGTCCAACTGGAACTTTGTTTGTTTCAGATTGGCTTCATCCATGCTCACCAGCTTTTGTCCCTTGGACACACGGTCGCCCACTTCCACCAGGATGCGGTCAATGCGTACGGGAGAAGAAGGAGCAATATTATTCTTTACTTCCGCCTCTACAGTAGCCGTGTACTCTTGGATTTGCTCTACCGGACGGGCTTGCACCTCAGCCAGTTTCACTCTCGGCTTCTCGTCCACTTTTTCAACAGTAGCTTTATCTTTACCTCCACTGCATGCGCCCAACAATGCAACAGCAAGCAGGGCAATCAATTGAATACTTTTCTTCATATCTTTGTTCTTTTTATTTCTGTTTTTTGATTACGTAGTCTCTTCCCAAAACCTGGTCAAGGTCAGCCTTAGACACCAGATAGTCGTAAATGGATTGGTTGTAAGTCAGCTCGGCTTCGGTGAGTTGTACCTGAGACGTATTCAGTTCGAGTACCGTACCCTTGCCTACTTCATAACGCTTTGTTGCAATCTGCACCGCCTTGTCAGCCTGCATCACATTCTCCTTATTACTGGATACCTGCTCTGAACTGGCTGCCATATTATCCTGATAACTGGTAATCTGCATATTCAGTTTTCGTTCGGTATCAATACGGTTCTGATCCAACTGGCGCATCTGAATGCGGTTGGATTTCAACTTCGTGAAGTTACTTGCTTTATACAAAGGTACACTCAGACTGAATACCAGTGAAGAACTACCAGCCCAATTGTAATTGAAAATATTCCAATTATCATTATTCATAGACTGATATTGATAAGAATAGTTCATAGCCAATGTCGGCATAAAATTGGTACGCAAAGACTTGATATTTTGCTGGAGGGTCTTCATACTCAGTTCCAATTGCTTCATAGTCGTATTGTTTACCAAACCTTCGTGTCCTGAGTTTTCCAGTTGATTGGCAAAGACCACCGTTTCATAACTTGCCAGACTATCGTCAATTTTGATATCCACATCAGCCGTGATACCCATTAAAACCTTCAGCTGCAATTTGGACAAGGTCACTGCATTGGCAGCAGATATCACATTCGGCTTTATGCTACGCATCTGCACCTCGGCACTGATTTTATCGAATTCACTCACCGCACCTTGCTGATACTTGGCATTGACAATATTAAAGTTTTCCTCTGCCAGTTTATAACTTTTCTGCAAAACTTCGTATGAGTCTTGAGTCAACATCAACTGGTAATAAGCCTTTGTCACCTGATTCACCAAATCTTGCTTGGAAGCACGCGACTTCTCAACTGCCAGCTCAATATCGGTTTTCGTCATCGACATAGCCCGATATACAGCCGGTGCAAAAATCGGCAAACTGATATTCAGCGCCCCGCTTGCTGTGTTCGATTTATCCTTACCCATTTTGATGGTTTCGTCACCTATACTAAACTGGGGAGCCGTAATGGTGTGACTCATTGTTCCCGAAATACTTGCCTCCGGCAATAAATTCTGCCAGGTTTCTTTGTGACTTACCTTTTTCAAGGCAATCTCCTCTTCCGCCACTTTGATGGTAGGATTGTCACTCAAGGCAATTTCCAAGGCTTTGTCAAGGTTTAGGGTTAAAGTATCTTTTACTTCCTGTGCCCGTGCATGACCGACCGCCAACAATATAGCAGCAATCAGTACCAATCTTTTACCCACAAAAAATTTCTGCATCTTCTTTTAATAATTAACCGTTTCTCTGTTTTTTCTATCTCTCGTTTTCCCATTACTGTTTCTTACGGTACTCTTGGATAAAGGCTTCCAACTCTTGTGCACCTTTCTCCGTTGAGATTCCCCGCAGATAAGTAAACATAATGGATTCATAAACTTCCAGAAAAGAATACTCCTTGCAAATATCAGTATTCATCAGTAAGTCAATCTGTTCTCTAACCAGTAGGTTGACAATGGCAAAGTTCACGTCAGCACGAAAGATACCCTGTTTGACACCGTCTTTAAAGAAATGTATCGTTTCTGCCGAGTCCTGATCACTGCGATTTCTCAACAATTCATAAGCTTTGGGGTACTTCTTGATGTCTTCAAAGAACTTCTTGTTGGTAGCATGGAACTTCTCGATGCTACGCAGATAACACTTCAATAGAACTTCCAGTACATTTTCAGCAGTAGCCAACACTTCCCGAATAAACTCATCCGCCTCTTTCTGTCCTTTCAAGATACATTCTTCCAACAGCGACTCTTTATCTGAGAATACTTCATAGAGAGTACGCTTAGAGATACCCAATGAATTTGCGATATCATCCATTGTGATACTTTTGATGCCGTGTGTAGTAAATGCTTCAACGGCAGTCTCAATAATCCGTTCTCTAAGTTCCGGACGGTATGCCGGATGCTTTGTGTTCTCGCCCATTTTCTTCCTTATCTTAGTTCAAAAACTCTTTTTTATCCATTATCGGAATAAAACGGGACAAATATAGAAAGAAAACTCAATCCACTGATTAAGTTTTCTTTCTTTTGTGAAACGATTAATAAATATTATATTTATAACAGATTTATTGGGAAGGTATCACTTGAATGCAAAGCCCGGTAAGAGAATTTTAATTACCTTGCAAATGATATAATCGTCCACTCTTGATACGCAAATCCAACTGCGCTTCAAAAAGAGATACAGGAGACACAGTCTTTCCCTGTTCTATCCATTCACCATCCGGGCGATCCGTATTATTGTGTGTACCCTTATTCTTAGTTCCTTTGCTGCCAATACTATAATTCTTAGCCGACACCCAAGGACTTTGAACACAGATTCTCTTCGCAGTACAGTTCCACAGATACTGGTTAGCACCGGCCCATCCGTGTCCTGTACCCCAGTTTCCACGGTCCTGTACCAAGATATCCCCGTCACTGTCAATATTGTCGTAAAGAGTACCTACATTCCAACGTTGGTGAGGTCCGGCATCAGCATGCGAATTACGTATCTTTACATTCACAAACACATTAGGTCCTACCCCCTTTGAACCAGTCACACAATCGTGACGGCCATGAGATGTCTCGCAATCGCGCACCAGGCAAGCAGAAGCATTAGCTATCAAGAAAGAATAAAGCCGTCCTCCCGTACGCTTGGCCACACCATCAAGACACTTACAATCTTTCACCGTAATAAAAAGGGATTTATCTCTTATTTCTGCCAGTCCGTATGCAAAATAGCGTGAGGTGACATTACGTATCCAACCATGCTCCGTTTTGGACATATCAATAGCAGTCCAGCTATGGTTTTCATCGTTGTGATAACCACTACCGTCTTTCTTACTTTCGTCAAATTCGCTGACAATCTGCATATTTTCTATTCCGCAATGACTAATTCGTCCTGAAAAGTTCGACTTATATACTGCCCCACCGCCATATTTAGTCTCCATTGCCATCAAGATGGGGTTATCGAGATGGAGGGTATCGCCGATAACTTGGGTAACTACACGTTCGTAATCAAGGTTATAACCTGAAGCCGTCCAGTTGGAACCCGTCGTATCTCCGGGCTTGTATATCTGATCCATCTTTAAGTCGTGAATCCAATTGTCTGTACCGGGACGAAACACCGTGACATGGTCGCCTTCATGGAAATCAGACGCATTATCAACAGTGACCCAAAAACGCCCTACGGGTACATAATCGTCCTTGATATTGTATGTGGAAGGTTTAGAAGGAGTAAGACTACCTTTACCGGCAATCTTTATGAGCCTATGATGGGCGGATTCTCCACCTTTCACACCGGCTGCAATCAACTTTGTACCATCATTATTTTGTCCCTCCCCACGAAGTATCACACCATCGGCATTAATGTGCAATTCACTCTGTATCTTGTATGTTCCACTTTTCAACAAGATAGCGCCACGGAACTTTCCGTTCAATGGCATAGCCGACACTTCATCGATAGCCTGCTGTATCATGGTCGTAGCATCCTCATCTTCACCCGGAGAAGTCAGCGTTTTTCTCACAGGGACATCTGGTATCTCAAGTTCGCTACCCATATAACCCACATGGCTGAAATCAGGCAAAGTAGTACCGTATTCGTCTTCCAATAATGCGATATCGAAGCTGGTTTCCACTTGCGGATAGATGACAGAAGGAGAAGAAAAATTCTGCGAAACAGTGATTTCTTTGTCCAGTCCGGCAGCCGTAACACGAAGCATAGCTACCCGTTTGTGAGTTGTAGGGTTGGCTTTCACCGTGACCAAAAGTATATTATCCGTACCCTCTTTAGGCTCGCAATTTACCCAATCAGTCATGGAAGTAGCAACTTCAGCCACCCACTCCACATTACTAGTTATTTTTATTTCCTGCACACCCGCTTCAGCTTTGAATGACAAAGTTTTGGCAGATACCTCAAGTTCCGGGACTACGCTTTCTTGTTCCACCGTCAACTCTGCTTTCTGAGTACCGCAGGAAATTAAAATCGTCGCCACACGTTTTTTACCCGTATCATTGGCCTTTACAGTTATCTTGGCCACAGCATCGGCATTGATGCAACTACACCAATCGGAACCTTTAGTAACCTTGCAAGTCCAACCACCGGAAGAAGTTACAGTTACCTCCTGTGATGAAACTGCGGGAGTAAAAAACAATTTCGATTCACTCAACTGCAAAGAAATGCTGCCCTCACCCTCGTCAGAACAAGAGGGAAACACTACAGACACAAAAAACGCCTGTAAACACAGAAGAAGACAAGAAAATATACACCGCATTTTTCGTATAACATTATCCATTGTACAATACATAATCAGGAATATTTAAGAATGAAATAAAAAAGAGGATGTACCGAAACCGGAAAAGGATTCAGGTACATCCTCCCTTATCAATTAGATGAATTAAAGGCCACTAATGGCTTTCAAACCTTCGGCAAATCCTGCATAAACAGGTTTACGAATGTAATCATCCGACCATAAGCCATTGGGAACATTCTTACTGTCAGCTATCGTCCATTGAGTGATACCTCCCCGCTGTGCAGCAGGAATCAATTCCGCATAAGCAGAAAGAATGAACGTATAGAAGTCAGCCATCTTTCGTTCTTGCTCAAACGTCAAATTAATAGTTGAAATTTCCATTCCCGATTCATCTATGATATTCATATCGAGTTCAGAGATACGAATCAGTTTTCCGGTAGCAGCC
>ULTJ01067278.1_pt1 | contig 22830 bp, 13 predicted proteins | sample 1957491 | NCBI WGS metagenome assembly ULTJ01 (sample SAMEA4835731, study PRJEB28245) | human gut metagenome | biome: gut microbiome; material: fecal sample | place: Denmark | collected 2008 | reverse complement strand
CATAGCCATCTACTAATGCACCCATAGCGAATGTTCGGTCATTCCAAACAGTTTCATCGTTGTAATTATCATCAATTTTAGGGTCCAGAAAATCTGAACAACCATATAGACTAATCAAGATTACAACTAATAATTGTTTTATGATATCTTGTAGTTTCATATTCGATAGATTTATATTTATTTTTCTTATTAGAATACAATATTAATTCCTCCTGTAAATGAGCGGAAGAAAGGATATCCGGTTACACCTGCATCAATATATTCGGGGTCGAGGTCTTTTATGGAAGAAATGGTGAATAAATTGGAACCTCTAACGAACAGTTTCACTTGCTTCAACGTCATTTTGTTTGTGACGGTCTGAGGTAATGAATAGCTCAACATAGCATCGCGTAATTTGAAAAAGTTTCCACTACGCATCCACAAAGAAGAAGAACGGTAGTTATTCTGGCTTTGCTGTGTAGTGAGTCGCGGGAATGTGCCTTCACCGGTAGACGGGTTAAAGTAATTCTTGACGAATGTGGAATACTTTTGGTCTTCTCTCATCCAATAGTAAGAATTACTAAGGTATATGTCATATTGTGCCATACCCGAACCTGATAGAGAAAGTTCAAAACCTTTATATGCTAAATTGATGTTCAAACCAAATTGAAAACGTGGATATTCGTTACCGATTGGTAGCATGTCGTTTTCATTGATATGATTGTCATTATTTGTATTTGCATATTTTACATCGCCAATCTGTACCGGACCAAAATCTTGTATAGGATGCCCTGCAATTTCATTTTCACTTCTGAAGAGTCCTTCGGCTATCAGTCCGAAACGAGTATCAAGCGGCTTACCCTCTTTCTTACGGTTTTGAGATAATCCTTCCATATCGTCCGCTTTCTCGTACATGGCTTTACTCCATATTGTATTACCACCTATTGAGTAATGAAAATCTCCGATATTACCTGAATATTCCAATGCCAATTCTACTCCTTGGTTACGTACGCTGCCGTAGTTCCTATACATCAATTCACCTCCACTTATGGTACTGAATGAAGTAGTAGGAGTAAGGATGTCATAGCGGAAATTATTGAAATAGTTGAAATCTGCTTCCAGGCAATTTAGGAATGAGGCTTCTGCTCCGATATTTATTTCAAACGATTTTTCCCATGTCAAATCAGGGTTTCCTACGTGTACCAAAGTCGATGTATTGATATTTTCTTCAAGTTTGGGACCAAAGTGTGTGCTTTGACTTGTGTTCCAACGAGATTCAAATAAGAAGAAATCGAAATAACGATCGGTTCCTAATAATCCTGTACTAGCTTTTACTTTTAGGAAATCGAGCCATTCTTTGTCTTTTAAAAACTTTTCTTCTGAAGCAATCCAGGCAATTCCTGCTGTTGGGAAATAACCGTAACGATTACCTTTTGCAAAACGGGAACTACCCATTACGGCCATATCCAATTCTGCAACCCACTTTTTGTTGTACACATAATTTGTGCGAAGTGCAAAAGTTCTGTTTACATCGTCTTGTGAGGAACCGAGGTTTTCTCGTCTACTTTGGAATAATACTAAATCGGACTTTAGTTGATGTTTCTTTTGAAATGTACGGTCATAACTCAGTTGTCCGAAATAACCATAGTTACGATACATCTGGTCTGTGATTCTACTCTTGTCTGATACCTTTTTTTCTACAGTAAGCAACTCTTTTCCAATCAAACCATTTTCATTAAAGAGTGGCCGGTATGAAGAAAAATCTTCTTTTTTACCAACTACTAAATAGTTATAAACATCGAATGTAATGTATGCCTTGGCGCTTAAGCCCTTGACATATCGGTCCAGACTCAAGTCGAAACCAATATTGGTCTGTCCTTTTCTGACAGTGTTTTCTTTGGAACCGCCCAACAACATTTCGGCGTATATATTTTCTCGTGATGAAGAAAGATTTGCATTTGCCATCGAACCATAGACTTTTGTTGCCGGATTTTCAGGATCATTGAATTTTATAGGATAAGCGTTTGGTCGATGTGATGATAAACGGGAAAATAGCTCATCGGTGGACATGTAGTTGGTCGTATAAAATTCCATTTGTCCGGCAATGTCTACAAATGCCTTCAGCCAATCGTTTACCTTGTAATCAAGGTTTACACGTAAATTGAATTTATTTGAAGTATTACTATTGCCTACAGCTTCGTATCCACCATAACCGGCATAAGTAGCGTTTACATAATATTGGGCGGCTGCATTTCCACCCCGGAATTGTGCTATCGCCTTTCTATAACTCATGTTATCATTCAAGCACTGTTTATGGAAATCAACGTCGGGATAAAGTATGGGATTAGTTCCTCTACGATAGCCTTCAATATCGGATTGAGTATAGTAGGGGGATAAACCATCATTTTCCCTTGCCTGATTGTACATGGTTGCATAATCAGCTGAATTCAGATACTCAGGCATGCGTATGGGTGTTTGCGCTCCAAATTCAATATTAAATTGGCGTTCCCTTCTATATTTTATTCCTCTTTTGGTTTTTACTAATAATACACCGTTTACAGCTTTGGGACCGTATAGTATTTTAGAGGTAGCATCTTTCAGGACGGTAATAGACTCTATTTCTTCCGGGGTCAAATCTTCCAAAGGACGTTCGATACCGTCAATGATAATTAAAGGAGCATTATCTGTCAGGGAACGGGACAAACCTCGTATATTAAGTGTAGTGGCTGAACGTCCCGGTTCAGTAGGTACTTGCGATACATTCAACCCCGGAGCTTTACCTGAAAGTATATTCAATACATTCATTTGGTTGGAACCGGAAATGGTGTTTTCGTCTATAGTCGATACAGCACCCACTACTTCTCGTGCTACAGTTTTTCGGAAAGGCAATTCAATTCTATCTTTGGTTCCTCCATAAGGGATGGATTTTTCCATAACCACTACAGGATTTTGTTTGATTGCAGATACTTCCAGATATTGAGGTTCATATCCGGAAACATCAAATACCAATGTACTGTGATTACTCACCTTCAGAGAAAATCTTCCTTGTTTATCTGTGGATGATTCAAAAATACCTTCATCGACCGTTATTTTTACCGATTGTATCGGATTTCCTTTTTTGTCGACAACTTTAGCCTTTATTTCAGAATATTGTTTGGCTTCTTTCTTTTTCTGTGCATAGATGCTACTTCCCGAAAAAGATGGAAGTAGAAGCATCAGAATAATATATATGTATAGTGTTTTCATATCCTACAAATTATAATTTATAGCTCTTTTTCTACCAGCCAGGATTTTGCTCTACATTATTGAGCATTTCCATTTGGCTTTTAGGTATCGGATACCAATAATGTTTGTCTTCGAATACACGCTTATAGTCAGGATGTTCCATGTATTCAAACCGGAATTCGTTTTTTCCCGTACGGGTAATCACAGCTTTATAAATTACCTTTACCACATCCTTGGCAATTCTCCAACGGCGGATATCGTGCCAGCGGTGGTCTTCAAAACATAATTCAACGGCTCTTTCATTGCGGATTCGGTCTCTGAATATTTCTTTGCTGGCTTTGTATTCGTTTCTGACCGGAACAGCTCCTACTCTGTTGCGAATAATGTTTATAGCATCGACAGCAGACATATCCGTACCCGGTACTTTCGTTTCAGGTCCATAAGCTTCATTGGCGGCTTCTGCGAAATCAAGATAAAGTTGTGCTACCCTGATATAAATAGCTGGCATATAGTAATTATAGTCGTTTTCCCACTTATTGGCTGTTTCTGGCCACCATTTCCTGATGAGATATGGACAACGTGGATTGTAAGTTTGTGAGAATAAAGCCATCATGTCTGCTGATTTTGTATTATCGTAAGAGTTGTATTCCCATAACTCAAAATAATGGGGGACACCTTTATTGTTTCCCCATTTTACTCCATTATATAAAATGTCATAATAGAATCGGGGATCACGATTTACATAAGGGTTTTGATTATCGTAATCATTGCCTGCATCTTTAATGGTACGACCATCAGCCATTTCAAACATATCTACCATATTCTGTGTGGGAGAAGCACAATGTACATTGGAAGCACACATGGAGTTTGGTATAAAATTGGCATTCCATTCGCTGATGGCACGCTTTCCCGTTCTTTTAGTTTGATAGAAGATAGCTTCGTCACTAGCCATAACATCCTTGTTATAGAATATTTTTGAGTATTCTTCTACTGTTTTTCCCGGCATCAATCTGTTACAACCAGTTTTATTGATATAGTCAATTGCTTGCCATGCAGCGGAAGCTGCTTTTTTACAGATTTCAATATCATAATTGTAGTTCAATTCAGGACACATGGAGGGACTGGCTGAATAGAGGAGTGCCATGCTCTTAAGAGCCAACGCAGCAGCTTTAGTAACTCGACCTTTTTCAGAAGCTTCCCATTTATCAGGCAGTAACTGATAGGCAAGTTCAAGATCAGAAACGAGCCAATCTGTTGATTCATGGTATGACAAACGCGGAAAATCCATATCGTCATCTGAAGTGAATACTTTATCGAACTTGAACATACCTCCCCATCGACGGATTATTTCAAAATAATTCCAAGCCCTGAAAAAATAAGCTTGTCCTAAAAGGTGGTCACGCTGTTCGGGGGTAGCGTCCTGCAAATTATCTATATGGCTGATACATAAATTAGCAGTACGTAGATTTCGCATAGCCATGGCAATTATCGGCATTTTGTTAGTAGCTACAGAATTCATGGCCTCACCCGTGTACCAGCCCAATTCCAGATTATCCTTAGTAAGCATGTAGTTACCATCGTTTAAATCTCTATGGCAAGTTCCTTTGGCAGTACATAACCCTTCGTCTCCAAAAGCAAATCTTCCTCCACCGTGGGTAGAGAGAAAAGGGTCACAAGTTAATACGTATACTTTATCTAAAACACCTCTATAGGATAGATAATTCTGGAATACTTCCTTATCAGTAATACCCATATCTGGTGATTTATCCAAATAATCTTCACATGAGGTAAGCATCAGGAAGACTGATAAAATTAGATATATGTTTTTATTTTTCATAATATATTAATATTTAGAAAGTTAATCGGAATCCCATATTATATCTGCGAGTTAAAGGGTAACTGCCTGAGCCACCAGATTCCGGATCAATCCGATTATCGAATGAGGTGACTGTGAACAAGTTGTTACCATTTACATAAATTTGCATGTTATTGATGCCAACGAAACGGCGTAATACTTCAGCTTTGATGTCATAGGATAATTCTAATGTCTTTAATCTGAAATAGGAGGCATCCATTAACCCATAGTTTGAGGACTCGCGGATATGTGCAGTATTCTTCATACTGAGACGGGGGCGGTTGGCATTTACATTATTCCAATTCCAACGTCCTTGGCTTTCGGGCCACGCCATATCATAATCATAAGGGAATTCCCATAAGAATGAAGTCCGTTTTTCAACTCCTGCTACTCCATAGAATAAGGCTCTGAAACCAAAATTTTTATAATTAAATCCAAGAGTAAATGAATAAGTATAGGCTGGGTCTGAAGTTAATTTCATGGGGACTTTATCATTATCATCGATTACACCGTCGCCATTATAATCGTTGTAAATGAAATCTCCGGGTTGTCTGAAATCATTTTGCCAGATGGAAGCGGGTGAATTATATACGTCGTCCCATGAGCGGTTAATATCAATCTGGTCGAGTCTGGATGAGTAACCGATGGGTTTACCTGCATTTTTTTGATATTCTAAGCGGTTTACGGGGTCATCACGAAACTCCACTCTGTTTTCCTGGAATGAGAAGCCTGCTTTAAGATAATATTGAAAATCGCGAATATTATCATGCCATTCCGCCTCAATCTCATAACCATGATTTTTGGTTTTGCCTAAATTTGCGTATGGAGCAGTCTGACCGAACCATACAGGTACGGTATTGTCTCTTTTCATTAATATACCATCACGTTTTTCACTGAAGAAATCAATAACGAGATTGAGTTTGTTGAAGAATGATAGCTCAATACCTAAGTTTTGTTTACGTGCTGTTTCCCATGTTGCATTTTCATTCGCTGCCCCGCTTTCAAAATATAATATATAATCATTATATGCTTTATCGTCACCAAATGTAGCATTACTACCGGAGGAATATTGGGTGAGATACGTAAAACGTGAAGCACTGTGGTCACTACCTACTTCCCCGTATGAATATCTTACTTTTGCTTTTGTCAGAAAACTCAAGAAATCCAATTTCTTCATAAAAGGTTCTTCTGTAATCATCCATCCTATTGCCATAGACGGAAAAAAGCCGAAACGTTTACCCGGGGCAAACTTTTCAGAACCGGTATATGCTCCGTTAAATTCCGCAAAGTAGCGATTGTCATAATTATAAGTCACACGTCCTACCCAGCTTTCTTCATAACTGGGGAAATCGACTAAAGATGTTCCGGTACGTTTTGTTTCATAATTACGGCGATTGAAGACACCTAATACAGACAAATCATGATTACCAAATTTGCGGGCATAATTAATCGAAGCTTCATAATATAAATCTTTTATTGAGTAATCTAATGTCTCACCACCATATACAGCCGGCTTTTCTACCCATTCGTCATTAGGAAACCACATGGGGTCGGAACCCGGTTCCCAATACATACAGGCTATATCTTTTTTTATCAGTCGATTATAGGCAAATGTAGTGTTGTATGAAACTTTGGCTTGTACCGACAAACCTTTAGTAATAAAATCCAGGCTTTGCTTTAAAGTTACATCACTGAATAATCTGCTTGTTTTCTGAGTAGCACTTCCCTGATAGTTTAGTGAATAAATAGGATTCCACCAGCGACCGATTGGAGTTGTACCCAAAATACCGTTTTCATATCTTAATGGATAGACATAGTTGGGCATCAGATACATGTATGAGAAAAGGTTTGAGTTGTTGGAACTGGATGAGGAACTGAACGGATCTCCTCCCATGTATGACAGGGGACGGTTACGGGTAGCAATGTCTCCGGCAAGATTTACAGATATTTTAGTGTACTTAGTGACATCCATGTCCAGATTTGTACGGTAATTGTATCGCTCATATTTGAAAGTCGGATCGTATTCAGGCTGCTTTTCTGTTTTAAAAATGTCTCCGTCTTTCGTATAACCAATGGAAGCAAAGTATTTAACGAAAGAAGTACCTCCGGACATATTCAGATTATATTGTTGTGAAAATGCTACTTTCTTGTAAAGTAGGTCTTTCCAATCGAGTTCCGGGTAGAAGTAAGGATCGGTATTGTTTCTCCAGTTATCTTTATAGGCTTCACTGTATATCTTATCCCAACGTCCTTCGTTGGCATGAGCCTCACTGGCTAAATCCATTGCCGTAAGTCGGTCGAGTACTTCATAATTGTTTATGGGCTCTTTCAGTCCGAAGTTTGAAGAGAAATTGATTTTAATTTTACCTTCTTTTCCTCGTTTGGTAGTTACCAGAATTACTCCATTGGCTCCCTTTACTCCGTATACGGCAGTAGCAGACGCATCCTTCAGTACTGATAGACTTTCAATTTCATTAGGATCAATGTCATTGAAACTACGTTCAATTCCGTCTACTAAAATTAGTGGATCTGTACTTCCCCAAGTCGATTTTCCCCGAATGACTATTTGTGCTTGGTCACTTCCCGGTTCTCCACTTGATTGTATTGCCGTAACTCCCGGAAGCATACCCGTAAGGGCACTGGAAACATTGGTGGTTCCACCTACTTTCAGTAAGTCGTCACCTTTGGTTTGAGTAATGGCACCAACGATGGATGCCTTTTTTTGTACGCCATAACCGACAACAACCACTTCTGTCAGTTTCTGAGTATCATCTTCTAATTCAATTTTTAAATTAGTCAGAGATTTTAAACTGCCTAATTGCAGTTCCTTTTTCTCAAAACCTACATAAGAGAATACCAAGGTAGCAGTGCGCGGTACACTCATGCTAAAGTGCCCGTCAATATCAGTAATGATTCCACTTGAAGAGTTATCTTTTTCTACGATATTTACACCTATCAGTGGAAAACCACTTTGGTCATATACTACACCTTCAACTATCACTTTATCGGGAGATGTTTGTGCTAATAAATCAATGCATATCCATAACAGGCATAATAGCAAAGTGCTGGCTCTGTATTTTACCATGCTGAAACTGCATACCGGTTCTTTATTTCCTTTCATAATATTAAATGTAATTTAGTTAAAGAATCTGATTGCTTTAGAATAGATAATCAGTTAATATTTACTATTTAACTCACGTATAAAATACATGTAGATTTTGGGTTATAGTCAAAGAAATGCTTTCGGCTTCTTTCTGTAAATCATAGATAATCGGATGAATTCCTGTTTTAGGATGTTTTGTTTTCATGGTTGATTGGTTATTAAATGAGTGATTTTAATTGACTTTGATTTTTATTACTACTTTCTTTACGTATCTACATTGACCTGTATTTATACAAGGCTGATGTAAGTCTTCGGGAAAAAAAAGGAAAAATCTTGTTGAGTCGGCTAAAAGCTGTTTTTCCATATTGGCTCTATAAAATGCAATATCTTTTTCTTTGTTGTATGGAATGATATTCTCTGTTGCATTGTGGCTAATACCGATATATTCTTTACCTTTTATTACATATTGTAAGTCTATATATTTACGATGAGATTCAAACAGAACCTTTTCTTCTTTTTTCGTTTGATATTCACTTATCGTAACGTATATATCGTTACTCAAATTAATGGTTCCGGGTAGCAATGAATCTGTTTCCAGATTATTCAAATAGTTAAATACCACCTCCCAGCGTTTCGGATATAATTCGTAATGCTCTCTAAAACTGTTCATGTTGATTGATGAATCAGGTTTGGCGTTGAATTTGTTTAAGACTAAATCCCAATTGATTGAAGATGCCATGATATCAGATTGTTTTTGTGATGACTTTGTAGGGTTTGTGTTGCATGAAACTACCAATATTGTTAAGCAAACGATTATTGCTTTTATAAGCGTTTTCATTGTTTCCTGTGTTTAAATAAGTTTGCACTGATAAAACCGACCAGGAATATGACTATTGTTCCGAAAACAATGGTTAGATTAGCATGGAACGGACTTTTGTATTCACTCAAAAATCCGTCAGTGAACAGTATTGGCGACAAGCTCATCCAAATTACCACTATTACACCGCATATCACCCCCAAGATTGCATCCACATTACGAGCTTTCTGCGTTACATAGCCTAATAAGAATAGCCCAAGCATTCCTCCGCTGAATATCGAAGACAGAGCCCACCAGGCATCTAAGGCACTTTCTACATTTAGAAAAGCCAATGCTACTAATATACCGATGATACCTACAACAATATTTGAACCGTAAAGTACGCGGACAGATTGTTTTTCGGTAGGTTGTTTGCAGATAAATCTTTTGTAATAGTCCGTAAGTATAATTGTGGCAGAGCTGGTGATGCTGGTGGCAACCGTACTCATTCCGGCAGCAAAGATGGATGCGATTAACAATCCGGTAAGCCCTGCAGGAAGACCCTGGACTATGAAGTATGGGAATACGGAATCTCCTGTAACATCAGTTGGCAGTAAATCCGGTTGTGCTTTATAGTAAGTATATAAAGCGGTACCTATCATGAAGAACACCATTGATACCGGGATGAATAAATAACCTCCGAATAACGCTGAAAATTTGGCTTGTTTCTCGTTTTTGGCTGTTAAATAGCGTTGTACATAATTTTGGTCGATACCATAATTTTGGAGGTTGATAAAAATTCCATAAATCAGGCATACCCAGAAAGTCGAATCGGAAAGACTGGCTCCAAAACTGCCTAAACTAAATTTGTTATCGGCAAATGCCATATCGAACATCTGTTTAGGTCCTTCGGGTATATTAAACATCAATACGAGCATACATGTCAGTGCCCCACCAATCAAAATAAAACCTTGAATGGCTTCGGTCCATATTACAGCTTTTAATCCACCCAGCATCGAATAGAAGATGATGGCCACGCTTGTAACTACTATAATTGTTTTGATGTCCCAGCCCAATAAAGCATTCATGGGTAATGCCAAAAGATAAAGTATGGAGCCCATACGTGCTAACTGGGTTAATAGATAGCAGCCGGAGGCATAAAACCGTGCCCATGCACCAAATCTTGTCTCAAGAAAACTATATGCGGAGACACTGCCAAGGTTACGATAAAAGGGTACAAAGTATCGTGCTGCAAAATAAGAGGCGATAGGAATGGAAAGACTGAACACGAATGCATTCCAATCTGCCATATACGATTTTCCCGGATATGCCAGATAACTTATGCTACTTACATAGGTTGCAAATATCGACATACCTACCACCCAACCGGGGAGACTGCGCCCAGCAGAGGTAAATTCGTCGGAAGTTCGTTTCTTACTAAAGAAAGAACATCCAAGCAGTACTATTCCTCCTGTAAATACTAAAAACACGATTGTATCTATAATGGTCATAATTATCGGTGATTATGGTTTTAAATCAAGATTCATATTCAAATTCTCTAGTGCAATTCTTACTTGATTGCGTTCAGCTTTTTCAAAATGGTTGAATGGGGCTGCTACAAAATCGTTACATACTCCTAGAAGAGATAAGGCGCATTTTAGACTTTTCAAATAGCTGGAACCGTATTTCCCTATTGTATATACGGTAGCGCTTATTTGCATCACAATTTTCTGTAAGCGATATAATTCTTTAAAATTATGTTCTTTTGCCGCATTGTAGAGGGCGACATATAATTCCGGGAACATATTGGCACCTCCATTAATTCCACCATTTCCTCCCATCAAAACTACTTCCCCTGTAACTTCTTCGGGACCTACCAACATTGAAAAATTTGGATGATCTTTCATGATATGCATTACTGACTGGAAGTAAACCAGATTAGCGGAACTGTCTTTAAATCCTATTACTTTGGGGTTTTCTGCTATGCGGTGAATGGTTTGTGGGGCGAAGTTTACTTTTGTATGCGTGGGCATGTTGTATAAGAAAAGCGGCAATGGTAAGTCTTTAATCAGCTTATCATAAAATTCCACTAATTCGGGTTGAGCAGAAGCAAAGTAATACGGCGGTGCAGATACTACAGCTTCGGCACCACAATCAGCAGCTATCTGAGCGAGTCTGATACTTTCTACAATGGAGGTATCGGAAATGCATACTAATACAGGCAGGCGGCCGGCGGTGATACGACAAGTCTCGCGAACCATTTCTTCCCGCAGTTTGTAACTTAAGCATTGTGCTTCGCCTGTTGTTCCAAGAATAAAAAGAGCATTTACACCTCCATTGATAAGACGTTCAATCAGGCATTCCAGACCCTTAAGGTCTAATGTGTCATTATCTAATAATGGGGTCACTAATGGGGGGATTATACCCGACAAAGGAGATTTAAGTAGTCTGTTCATACTATTATTTTTTAATTGTTTTGTTTTTTATGATATAAAAAAATCCATCTTCTGCACCTACAAGCAAGTCATATATGCCATCTTTGTCCCAATCGATTGGTGTCGGGCTAGTGGTATGTCCTGCCAAACGGAGTGTTGAAAGGTCCCCTCTGTTTTTGAAATAGGTACTATCTCCTGATTGGCGTACATTTTCAAGAAGTGCGGCATTTAAAGTATTTACGATTATGTCTAAACGTCCGTCGTTATTCCAATCTACCAAACAAAGTTTACGTCTACCTGAACCGCCGGCCTCTTTATTGCTCAACCGGAGAGGACCGGGCTCATTGACAATAGGATCGTTTTTATTTGTGGGACCAGCTATAATATCTTCTGTTGCAAATATTCTTTTTCCGGGTTTTAACCATAATTCGCCCTCTTTTTTAAATCTCTCGTAAAAACATAGATATCCTTCTTGATCCATCAATATTAAATCCGTAAGTCCGTCTTGATTCCAATCTATGGCAATGGGAGTAGTGCGCCACTGTGTTACTAAATCCGTTTGCCCCGGATTCCACCAGTTCCATACAGGTTTGGGCGCCTCTTTTCCTTGCCAGTCTACCTTTACTCGATAAGGACCTTCCATGTTTTCAATGTCTCCGGTATTTTTAAACCAGACTATTTCTCCGAATATAGAGTTAGCCACAATATCTTTTTTTCCATCTCCATCCCAATCGGCAACAGACACAGTGGTATATCCCCACTTTTCTTCACATGGACCTTGGATTGAACCATTTTTCCCTGCAAGAATACGAATATCTTTACCGTCTGTTTTTAAGTTGATAGGTGCTGCCCATATAGGATTGCCACCTCCGCCCAAATTCTTAATGAAACAGATGTTTCCGGCTGAATTTCCACAGATGATATCATCAAGACCATCATTGTCCCAATCTACACTAAACGGAGTGGATAATGCACCGTATTTTACACAATCGGCTTTTTGTTGGAGATAAACCGGAGATTCAAATTGTGGCATATTATTAATTACAGTACCTGTGTTCCGTAAATAAGCCACTCTTCCATCTTCGTCACCTACCAACAAATCCATATTCCCATCTTTGTCAAAATCTATGGCAACAGGTAATATCATCTCGACATGTAGTTTGATAATTCCATCTTTGTTTTCCAAATAACGACCTTCGGCAAATCGGGGAGCCTCACGTGTTCCGATATTTTCAAACCAGGTTAGCTTATCAACAAACTCGCCGCATATCAAGTCTAAATCACCGTCACCATCAAAGTCATACATATTGGGAGTTGGATTACCATATACATCAATCGGCTTTTCTCCTGCCTTAATTTTTCCCCGGTTGATGTATTCCCCATCTTTATTCTCAAGTAGGTAAACATACCCATGGAGAGGGCCATTTTTCCAATTTCCTTTTTCATCATAGGCATTATCCCAGCCATAATCACCCCAATCTCCTAATCCTACAATAATATCGAGGTCACCATCATTGTCATAATCAACGTAAGCCCATGTATTTCCACGCTCTTTTATAATATCTTTTAGAGGATTTCCAGCAACTTCTATTTTGTGAGGTTTTGTGAATAAATAGTTTCTAAAATCCAGGTATTCGGTTCCTTTATGGATGATATGTAAATTTCCATCCACATAAGAAACGCTTAAATCTTTATAGGTGGTATCCAATAACTTTACTCCTTTGTCAAAAAGTGGAGTTTGTCTATCCCCAATGTTATGAAAATAGAATATTCCTTTGTAGGGTGTTGACGGACATGTCATCAACAAATCCATTAGTCCATCGCCATCATAGTCTATCGGGATTGGCATCCCCCATAACCCCACTCCTAAATCTACCACTAGATTAGGGTTGTTATATTTCAATCTCTCTTTATCGTTGGCTTGCCCATTGATAGAAATGCAAGTCATCGCTATTAAAAATAAGATAATCTTTTTCATATTATATTTGCTATTAATATTACTAGTCAAAGACATTAAAAAAAATATAAGAATATTACTTTAACTTTTCAGCGGTCAATGCTAATTGCAGATACTTTGAATACAGTATATCGTATATTTTGGTATGTTTAGTTTTGGGTATATATTCTTTTTCAACCTCAGAGCCCATGTATTTCATGGCAAATTCTATGGATGGATAAATACCTGCCGAAACAGCAGCAAACATAGCTGCACCTAAGGCACAGGCCTGTTCTGAGCGAATGACACGTATGGGCATATTCAGAACGTCAGCCAGGGTCTGCATCACGTAGGGAGCTTTTTTACTGATACCACCGATGGCATGCACGGCATTTATGCACAATCCTTCTTTGCGCATGTGTTCAACAATACGCCGAGAGCCGAAGGCTGTGGCTTCAACTATAGATTTGAAAATTTCAGGGGCAGTGCTTCCAAGAGTAAGTCCTGCGATAATACCTTTTACATTTTGGTTTGCATGTGGAGTGCGACGCCCATTCATCCAGTCCAAAGTTACCGGATCATTTTCCGTAAGCTCTATAACTTCTGCTTCTTTTGTCAAGTTGCTGAGTATATTATCTATTATACTCCGGTCGATTTCTTCCTCTGGAACATTATTCAATACCCATGACAATAATTTTTTGAACCAGGCATAAATATCTCCGAAAGCAGATTGTCCGGCTTCAAATCCGATGTATCCGGGCAGTACGGATCCATTTACTTGTCCACAAATGCCATTAATACAACGATTACCGATTTCTTCGGGGACACCTACCATGATATCGCAAGTGGAAGTACCCATAATGCGGGTTAGTATACCGGGTGCTATCGAAGCTCCGATTGCTCCCATGTGAGCGTCTAGAGCGGCTACTGATACCGATATATCTTTAGGTAGTCCTAGTTTTGCAGCCCATTCGTCAGTCAGAGTTCCGGCTCTTGTGCCACTTGTATAAGTCTTTGAGAAAAGATGTGGAAGCATATCTTTTAAAGCAGGATGTAATTCTCCTAGAAATTCTTCTGAAGGAAGTCCCCAATTCTCATGCCACATTGCTTTATGGCCGGCAGCACAACGACTACGGTAAATTTCTTCGGGCAGGGTATTGCCTGTAATCAACCCCGTTATCCAATCGCAATGTTCTACCCAGGCATAAGCGGCATTTTTTATAGCAGGGTTAGTATTGATAATGTGCAGTACTTTTGACCATACCCATTCCGAAGAATATGTCCCTCCCTCGTAAAGTAAATAATCTGCATGCCGCTTTTGGACAAGTGCATTTATCTGTTCGGCTTCGCGAATGGCTGTGTGGTCCTTCCATAAGATGAACATGGCGTCAGGATCTTCCGAAAACTCCGGGCATAATGCCAATGGCATGCCTTTGCAATCTGTTAGGGCAGGAGTGCTGCCTGTAGTGTCGATACATAACCCACAAATGTATCCGATTTCGTTTGCTTTTAAATGAGACAGAGCTACATGGATAGCTTCTCTCATAGAATCAATATAATCCAGTGGGTGCTGGCGATAACGATTGTTGTGCGCATCGCAATATAAACCGGCTTTCCAACGTGAATAAAAACTTATCCCCGTAGCTATCTCATTGCCGTTGTCTGTGTTTGCTATAAGTGCCCGGCAAGAATCTGTACCGAAGTCCAAGCCGATAACATATTTTTTTTCTACTTTCATAATCTCAATTTTAATTGATAATCAAGATTTTATTTATATAATATCCCTATTGAAATTTTGTCTTTATTGTATTGATATCTGTCTTAAACAGCTTTTCTATTATAGGAGCCAGTTGCTTGTCGTTTCCTTGTATATGAATTGTTTTTTGTGTATGAATTAATGATGTACCTGGTTCCAGTTCTGCACCCGGAGAGGAAGTCTCGATTTCATAAAAAGGTCCCATTACAGAGCCATCTTCCGTTGGTCCGTCATTATAAGCATTGATTATATCGCCTTGATATGGATTATCTTGAGTACCCCACTGCCCATTCATGTAGTTTTGTGAGTTTTCTGAAAGATTGCACCATAAAATAGTCAGCACCTCTTTTGAAGAATCATAGCTTCCACATAAATTGGTTGCACATATAGCAGGTATTCCTAACTTGGAACGATAACTTCCGTCTATTTTAAAGTAGATAATGCCATTTTCCATGATTAACCTGTCAGCAGGAATTTTGCCAAAATACTCGTCATTTACTACTCTCCCTTTTACGGATTGTTTATAAGGGATAAATACGGTAGTAGCAGGTGTCGGGCTAAACATGCTAAGCATCCAAACCGATATCAGCCCCTTTTCCTTGCTCCATGATTCATTACCAATATTGGTGATTTTATTATCACTTTTATAAGCTACCACTTTTACATCTTTGGGAAATTCGAGATTAAAACTGTTTTCAATTTCATTGATGTCCAGCAGGGAGATGGTTCGTTCAATAGTTAGGTGGAATTTAGTACCATAGGCATTTGTTAAGCAACTCTCTTTGGTAAAACAGATACTTCTTTTGCCCTGTGATTGAATATTGAAAGGCTCTGTATCCAAAACCGGAGGAACTTTCCAATTCTCATAAATTTGTTTTTTCCCCTGTTTAAAATATAAGGAGAATAATCCACCTTCAGGACCGAGCCAAAAGCGTTCTTCGCCGCCTACCGGATTGAATTGTGAGCTTATCTGCCTTTTTTTGATGAAAGGATAATTAATCCAACCATAACTTTCTCCTTCATTACCAGTGGCGGATGTAGTCATAACCCGCCCTTGCCATGAAGGAACTACCATTACTCTGGATTTTCCATCAGAAGAGGTTAGCTCTATATATTCAATGCCATTGCTTTTCATAAACCGGGCATCATCAGCATAACTTCCCATTTTTGTGTCTTTTTATCTACTTCAAGATACAAGGAAAACTTGTACCTTGAAGTAGAGAGATTCTTAACTATATAGAATTTGTCTTTGTGTTTTTTTATTTATATAAAGGCCCGTAATTTTTGCAGGCTTTGTAATCGCTACCCTCCATATCTTCACCAAAAGCAGACCATGCGCTGGGACGGAATATGTCTTCTTCCGGGATATTGTGCATACTTACCGGAATGCGGAGCATGGAGGCTAGTGTAATCAAATCGGCACCCATATGCCCATAGCCGATAGCACCATGGTTAGCGCCCCAATTATTCATAACGGTATATACATCACGGAAATATCCCTTACCGGTGAGACGTGGAACAAAGAAAGTGGAAGGCCACGTACGGTCGGTACGTTCATTGATTGTTTTGAATACATCTTCGTCTAAATTTACCGCCCATCCTTCGGCAATCTGGAGTACCGGTCCCTGACCTTTTACGAGATTTAAACGACACATGGTCAAAGGCATCTCACCACGGGTAAGGAATTGGGAAGAATAGCCGCCTCCGCGCATGTATTCACGGGAAGCAGGATGCCATTTGGTAACAGAAAGACATGCTTCGACTTCTTCTTCCGATATTTCCCAGAAAGGTTTCATTGCAGGTTTTCCGTCCCGTTGCATGCAACCCGTACCGTCCAATGTACAAGAACCCGAATTAATGAGGTGAATAAAGCCGTTTGCTGCTTTACCTTCGGGTTTCTTACCTGTTACCCGCTCTATGGACTGGGGACTCCAATAAGTACGTACATCGGCAAATATTTGTGCAGTATTCGATAATAAATGTCCGAATAACATGGAAACACCATTCAATGTATCATTTTCTGTGGCAAATGTGAAGGCTTCACGGATACCGTTCCAATCAAATGAACTGTTTAAGATGGTTTCAGAGAAGTCACCGTCGGGCTTGTAGTCCGTCCATTGCCGTTGTCCTTGGAAACCGGCGGCAATTGCATTATGTCCCATAGCTTCCTCTTTGAAGCCTGCTTCCGCTAATTTAGGGTTACCAATCATTAAATCGCGGAAGATGAGAGTCATTTTTACTACATATTCCCAACGTGCGTCTTTTTCTTCGCGGGAATATATCAAGTGTTCAGGATTGAAATCGGTGCCTTCATTACTCTTGCAGTATTTTTCGGTCCATGCCATGGCGCGTTCAAATTCCTCGTGGTCATAAATTCCCAATTGAATACGCCGTTCTATCTCGCTTGCATCTACATACTCATTCCGCATCCCTAAATATTCCTGAAAGAAATCCGGATTGGGTATAGACCCTGCAATCCCCATAGATACACTGCCTATTGAAAGATAAGATTTTCCTTTCATGGAGGCGACTACCAGACCGGCGCGTGCAAAACGCAATAACTTTTCTTTTACGTCTTCCGGAATTTCCGTATTGCCGATATCTTGTACGTCCCGTCCGTAAATGCCAAATGCGGGTAGCCCCTTTTGTGTGTGTCCTGCCAATGCGGATGCCAGATACACAGCACCCGGGCGTTCAGTACCGTTAAAGCCCCAGATAGCTTTGGGTATTTCACCATCCATATCGATGGTTTCAAATCCGTAACACCAGCAAGGAGTCACCGAGAGAATGACACCCACCCCGTTGTTTCGAAATTTTTCTGCTGCCATGGCAGCCTCGGCCACACCGCCGATTGTTGTATCTGCAATGACACACTCTACGTGACTTCCATCACTGTGGCGCAGAGACGATGAGTACAGCTCTGCAACTTTGCGAGCCATAGTCATAGTTATGTCTTCCAGTGATTCACGGATACCTCCACGCCGCCCGTCGATAATAGGGCGAATACCAATTTTTGTTTTGTCGCCGATAAGTTTTAAGTTTTTCATGGATAAAATGGGTTTGTATTGATGAATACTATAAAAATTAACTAAAACGTTTAAGCAATAATATAAAAAAAATGTTTCTTCTAAGAAGACATTTCAATAAATACTCCTTCTGCAAGTACTGACTGCACTGCATTACCGTTAGCAATGCTATCTATCAGTATTTCAAGCGCTTTTTGGACTAAAGTATCTATAGGTTGTTGGATATAAGATATGGGGGCACTAAAAAAATCGAATACAGGATTCCCGTCAAAGCCGGCAAGACCTATTTTGCTAATTACATTTTGATCCATTTCTTTGATTGTATATAAGCAAGCCAGTGAAATCATATTGGTTCCAAACAGGAAAGCATCTACTCCTGTTTCCACCATTTTGGGAAGTAATCGGTCTGCTGATTTCCGGGGAGAATCCTGTTTCAGGTAAACTACATTTGTCATACTCTTCTTTCCGGCATTTTCCATCGCTTTCTTGTATCCGCGAATGCGTTCCTTCATGTGGATAAGATTGATATCGTAGGCCACCATGCAGGGAGAGTTATAACCTGAATCCAAAAGGTACTTGGTGGCTGTGTAGGAAGCATTGAAATTATTAAGAGCTACATAACTGACATTAAGTTCAGGGAAATAACGGTCGAATAAGACAATAGGAATATTATTATTGATAAGAGATGCGATGGATTTCTCTGAATTTTCGCAGGGAACAATCATCAGACCGTCTACCCCTTTATTAATAAGATTACTTACTACGCGGTTCATCTTGTCGGTATCTTCATCCGAGCTTCCGAAGAGTACGGTATACCCTCGTTTGGTAGCTTCATCTTCCAATACGCGTGCCAACTGGGAAAAGAAAGGATTTGATATATCGGAAACTACCAACCCGATTGTCTTTGTCTTACCGCTACGCAGGCTTTTAGCGGCAAGATTAGGTTGATAGTTCATTTCATTGGCAATCTTTAAAATACGTTGGGCGGTTTCTTCACCTACACGATATTCCTTCTTCTTACCATTTAGTACGAATGAAACCAATGCTGTTGAAACTCCTGCGGCTTCAGCAATATCCTTTAGCGATATTTTCTTTAGTGATGACATATATTAAGGTATAACGTTTTTGCTATATAATAGTATTGTGTTCTGTGATTACTTACTGAAATAGTAGCACTTATTATGTTTGTCCGATGCAAATATAAATATAAAAATTGAATCTGCAAATTATTTTGCTAATTCGTTATAACATTTTCTGTTTTCTACATGATAGGGTGGTAAACGCAGTATGAATGAACCTATAGAGCCTGTAGAAAACAAAGTACTCACGGTTTGGTCAAAAGCTCATCCGCTCCCTACTTGCTCCCTGTTTTCTCCCTGTCTATAGAGTGAGGAAATATAGGGAGTTGGTACGGAGCGGGTATGGGGAAGATATAATTGTTCTATTTGTCGGTTTTTAGTTATATAAATACCCCCAGTTTTATCAGGTTGCAGGTAGATTGTTTTTTTTATGTGTTAAATGATTTATTCTTTTCAAGTTGATAATGCAAAGATGGGGGATGAAAAAAATGTATTAATTATTAAAAGGTTATCTTTATGTTAACAGAATATCCATGAACCGGCTTTTATCCGTTTAAAGGGGAGTTTGTCCCCTTCATTTTAATAATTATCCCCTGATAGCTCTTGTCTGCTTTATGAATAATTCATTATCAAACATGGATTTATGTAATAAATAGCATTCCTTATTTGTCCCCCTGATATGTTTCCTGATTAATGGTTTACTCTTTACTTTTGTCATAGTCTCCTAGTGCAGACGCGATGCAACTATTATTAATTTATTTAAATGGTGGATTTATGGAAAAGCAAGGAATACTTCTTTACATCGGAATCGTTTTTGTAGTGTTGGTAATACTTTGGTATATCTGGGCTTCCAATAATTTAATAGCGAAGCGAAACCGTGTGAAACAATGCCGTAGTGGAATTTGTGTGGCGCTGAAACAGCGCAATGACATGATACCGAATCTTGTGGCAGCTGTAAAGTCTTATATGGGACATGAAAATGAAACGCTTGTCCGCATTACAGAGCTTCGTTCGCAGGTTTCTTTGTCGGCATCGGAGGGTGAACAGATAAAGACCGGAAACGAATTATCCTCTTTATTGGCCAAGTTGCAATTAACGGTGGAAGCATATCCGCAACTGAAAGCTGATGAGCAGTTTCACCGTTTGCAGAGGAATATTGAAGATATGGAGTCGCAGCTGCAAGCCATCCGGCGTACTTATAATGCTGCCGTTACGGACTATAACAATTCCATCGAAATGTTTCCTTCCTCCATTGTGGCGCGTCGGCAGAACCACCATACGGAGGAATTGATTGACATTCCTGAACACGAGAAACAGAATGTGGATATAAACGAACTTTTCAGACAGTAGTGATATGGATAAGATTGATTTTAAAGGTCTTTCGCAACAATTGCGTAAGGATTTGTCAAGGGTGGATGATTGGCGCAAGTTAGTGCGTGCACTGAGTATTGTGGTTTATCTTTTCGTATTCTGTTGGTTCATGTTCGTCCTGTTTGGCGGTTACCTTGCAGGATATATCGGTTTGGAGAATTATTCAATAGTTACGCAATACATATTTCCCATCTTCATGGGCTTCATCGTCTTGAACGTTGTCTTCTCGCGTAGCCTGATAAAGTTTCAGGAACAGGAGAATGACATTATGCGTAGTGTTATATCAACATTGTTCCCGTCCGTCTGTTTTGATTTCACATCACAACTGGATTACCGGATATTATCTAAAAGTAAGCTCTTCAATTCCTCTTTTTCAGACCCTGCCATGGGCGTCACTACTTATGGCTATCTGCAAATTCCTCGTGGTGAACAGACTTTCTATGTGGCGGACATAGGGGTTTCGTATGGTTTGATGAATAAGTTGGCGCTTAACTCGGTGACCGGTTATTTTGTAATGATATACCGTTACGTGCTTCGTCCTTTGTTTGCTTCCCGTCATGAAAGCAGTGTGCACAATTTCCGTGGTATGTTTGGTTGGTGCCAATTGGAGAAGACGTTCAAGGGAAATATCATTTTGTTACCCGACCATTTGGAACAGAAAGTTGGTTATCTGGCAGCCAATATCCAGGGATTGAAGAAGCGCTACAATGCCCGTTTTATGCATTTGGAAGATCCTGATTTTGAGAAATATTTTGTGGTGTACGCAGACGACGAAATAGCTGCCCGTATGCTGCTGACTCCCGCCATGATGCGCCACATTACGCGCTTACGCGAAACGTTTGGGCACGATATAATGCTATCTTTCAGCAAAAATACCTTTTATTATGCGGCTGTCATGCCCGACGGTTTCTTGTGCCTGCGTAAACAGGCATTGGATAATGAGCACTTATTGGAACAAATATACAATGATATCAATCTCTCTTGCCATGTGGCAGAGGAGCTGAATCTATAAATATAATAATAGAGAAAATGGTAAAGACATCCTTTAAAACAGTATCATGATATGAAACAGACACTTACTTTTATTCCTCCCGTAGTGGATTCTACGCAAAGTTCCATTCACATGGAAGCTTACGAAAAGAGCGTGGATTTGTATAATCAAGGTGAATATGTGCAAGCTTTCCATAGTTTGCTGGACTATCTGAATGCCGATTTCCGCACTAAATACGGAAATGCCGAAGGTACGGAATTTCACATACCTCACGGTTCCATTCTTGTGCATATTTGCATTGCAGACGGGCTCTTCCATATTAATGCCGATTTTCTAAACCTTCCTGAAAAGGGACGTGTGGCAATGCTTCGGCAGGTGGCGGACTTGAACTTGAACAAGTTGTTGTTGCCTCGTTTTGTAAAGGACGGTGATAAGTTGAAGATGGAATACAGCTGTGTCCTCTCACAAAGCCATCCGCATAAAATGTATTTTGTGTTGCAGAATATCTGTCACATAGGTGATAAGTACGATGATGAATTTTGCACCAAGTTTGGTGCCACCCGTTGCTATGAACCGCAGGTAACTCCTTATCCGCAGGAAGAAATCGACCGTATCTATGAGGGAATACAGACTCTTGGCCGTGAAACGCTGGAGGCTTTGAAAGAATATAATGCCGACCGCCGTTATGGTTATTCCTGGAATGTGCTGGATACTGCTTTCTATCAGATTTCCTACTTTGCCCGTCCGCAAGGCCAGTTGTCCAACGATTTGGAAAAAGCGATTGACGATATGGATGCCGACCTTCCTACATCCGAAGTTGTGGCAAAAGGAAAAGCTTTCCTTGAGAAACTGCTTGCTACTCCCAAGGAAAAACTGGCGGAAGACCTCTATTTTGTGGATATATTGGTTTCTACCAAGCGCCGTTCTTCTTTAAAAAACGTTCAGGAGAATTTTCTGAATGTCTATAAAGAAGCTACCGAGGCTATCCAGGCCGAAAACTACGAGCGCAGTGCGGTACGTTTGCTCTATATCTTCTATGAAGCCTACTACTATAACGATATGCAGGACGATATCAATAAAGTCATTGCCAAGGCTCTCCGTAAGGCAGGTAGTCAGCCGCTGGAAGAAGCATCTGAAATACTCTACGATGCGATGGACAAAATTATGGAAGGCGACTTGGATGATGACGAAGATATGGATTTCGCTTCGCAAATGCAACAGGTGGCCGGAGCCATGAGTGAAGCGGTTGGGCAGGTTCAACAGAAGATGGCGGAAACC
>ULTJ01033783.1_pt1 | contig 22894 bp, 15 predicted proteins | sample 1957491 | NCBI WGS metagenome assembly ULTJ01 (sample SAMEA4835731, study PRJEB28245) | human gut metagenome | biome: gut microbiome; material: fecal sample | place: Denmark | collected 2008 | reverse complement strand
TAATATAGCCAAAAATCATCAGTTGAGTTTTGTTTATAATGGAAAGTATAATACTTATCACAACAAGACAAGCATCACCGGTACACAACAGTCCGTAACCCATAGCAACAGTACCGACTGGTTACATAATGGACGTATCGATTATCACACGCCCTTCGGACTGAAAGCGGGGGTAGAGTTGACTTATTACAATTCTCCCTCCAATCAATTGCTTTATAGCCGCATGCAGGATGATGAGTTTAATTTCTTTACCAAAGATTGCCAGCGTATTAATCGCTGGAAGATGTTTTTGGCTCAGGAGCATAATTTGAAACATGGTTGGGGATTGAATTATGGGGTTGTCTATACCACCAGTATCGATCATAGTTATCAATATTATTATGACGTGGAGAGTGGTGAACAAAGCAGTAACATGAAATCCCGTAAGCGGGAGCAGACACTGAACCTCTATACCGGTTTCACGAAAAGTTTTGGCAATAAGGTATCACTGGATGCTTCTTTGGCTGTGGAACGTTACAAAACAATCGTTTGGAATCAGTGGGATATTTATCCTACTGTAAATCTGACCTATATGCCTGCGCCGGGCCATATTCTTCAATTAGGTTTGAGCAGTGATAAAGAATATCCCGGTTATTGGGCTGTACAAGATGCCATATCCTATATTGGTGGTGGTTATTCGGAAATACACGGCAATCCGTTTTTGAAACCGGCACAGAGTTATGAACTAAAGATGACGTATATTTTGAAGGGGAAATATATCTTTAGCGCATGGTTCAACCATACTAAGGACTATTCTACTCAGACGTTATATCAATCGTCGCAACGTCTTGTGGAAATCTATAAATATCTAAACTTTGACTTTCAACAACAATCAGGTTTACAGTCTTCTATACCATTTAAAATAAACAATTGGTTGAACTCCCGGATTACTCTGATTGGTGTGTGGCACCACGAAAAAGATAATGACTTCTGGGATATCCCTTTCAACCGGAAAAAGTGTTATGGAATTGCTCAGATGACTAATACTATTACTCTCGCTGCCAAGCCCGATTTGAAACTGATGATAACCGGTATGGTTCATAGTGATGCCATTCAGGGTATTTATGATTTACCTACTTCGGGAGGACTGAATCTTGCATTGCGTTACGGTTTTGCTAAAGGGAAAGGTATTTTAAATCTTTATTGCAATGATATCTTTGAGTCAGCGCAGATTTCTCCGCGTATCCGTTTCAAGACGCAAAATGTCACCAATCACTATTCATGTTTCCGTGAATTCGGAGTGTCGCTTACTTATAAATTGGGTGGATATAAAGAGAAAAAACGTGAAGAGGTAGATACATCACGGTTTAAGTAATTTATCGTTTGTATCCTCGTCATTATTTCCCTTCTTTTTTGTACTTTTGCAACTTTCAAAAATCAAAGTTGTTATTTAAAGAAAAGACCTTGTATGAAATCGGACATTGAAATAGCACGTAGCATAGAGCTGAAGAAGATAAAGCAAGTTGCTGAAGGAGTAGGTATTCCACGTGACGAAGTTGAGAATTACGGACGATATATCGCTAAAATTCCCGAGCATCTGATTGATGAGGAAAAAGTAAAGCAAAGTAACCTCATCTTGGTAACTGCCATTACGGCTACCAAAGCAGGTATCGGAAAGACTACCGTTTCTATCGGCTTGGCCTTAGGACTGAATAAGATAGGGAAAAAAGCGATTGTCGCATTGCGTGAACCCTCTTTGGGACCTTGTTTCGGAATGAAAGGCGGAGCTGCCGGAGGCGGTTATGCGCAGGTACTTCCAATGGAGAAAATAAACTTACATTTTACGGGAGATTTCCATGCCATTACATCCGCTCATAATATGATTTCCGCTTTACTGGATAATTATATTTATCAGCATCAGGCAGACGGTTTCGGGCTGAAGGAAATAATCTGGCGTCGTGTGCTCGACGTGAACGACCGCTCCTTGCGTAGCATTGTTACAGGACTTGGGCCGCGTACAAACGGTGTCACTCAGGAGTCAGGTTTTGATATTACTCCCGCATCGGAGATTATGGCTATTTTGTGCTTGGCTAAAGATACGGAAGACTTGCGCAGACGTATTGAAAATATCATTCTTGGCTTCACGTACGATGGTAAACCATTTACTGTGAAAGATTTAGGCGTGGCAGGAGCAATCACGGTATTACTGAAAGATGCCATTCACCCTAATTTGGTGCAGACTACCGAAGGAACAGCTGCTTTTGTGCATGGTGGACCATTCGCCAATATCGCACACGGTTGCAACTCTATTTTGGCAACGAAAATGGCAATGACGTTTGGTGATTATGTAGTGACTGAAGCCGGTTTCGGTGCAGACTTGGGAGCAGAGAAGTTCTACAATATCAAATGCCGTAAAAGCGGTTTGCAGCCTAAGTTGACAATTATTGTGGCTACTGCGCAAGGCTTGAAGATGCACGGCGGGGTCAGTCTCGACCGCATCAAAGAACCGAATATGGAAGGTTTGAAAGAGGGATTTGGTAATCTTGACAAACATATACGAAACCTGCGTTCTTTCGGTCAGACAATCATAGTTGCTTTCAATCGTTTTGCCAGTGATACGGATGAAGAGTTGGAGGCTATCCGCCGCCATTGTGAGGAAGATTTAAAAGTAGGTTTTGCCATTAATAACGCTTTTGCCGAGGGTGGGGAAGGTGCCGTAGATTTGGCTAACCTGGTAGTGGAAACCATTGAGAAAAAACCGTCGGCTCCATTGCAATATACGTATGAGGAAAATGATCCGGTACAACGGAAGATAGAGAAAGTGGCATGCAACCTTTATGGTGCCAGCGTGGTGACTTATAGCAGCGCCTCGCGCAAGATGATGAAACTTATTGAAGAAATGGGTATTGCTCATTATCCTGTCTGTATCGCCAAAACCCAGTATTCTTTCTCTGCCGATCCGAAAATTTATGGTGCAGTCAATAACTTTGAATTCCACATCAAAGATATTGTTATTAATAACGGTGCTGAGATGATTGTAGCCATTGCAGGGGAGATACTTCGTATGCCGGGCTTACCAAAGTCACCGCAAGCGGAACGCATCGATATTATTGAGGGGAATATTGAGGGGCTAAGTTAATCAATATAATAATATAAAGTACATAAAAAAAGCGCCTTGACAGTATGTGTCAAAGCGCTTTTTATATATGTGGTAATGAATTTAATATGCAAACAACGGATATTTCTCCATCGTTTTGTTGACACGCTTACGGATATCGGCAATCACTTGTTCGTTTTCTACATTCGAGAGAACCGTTTCAATCATTTCAGCAATTTCCAGCATCAAATCTTCCTTAGCTCCACGAGTGGTGATGGCAGGAGTACCCAGACGGATACCTGAGGTCTGGAAAGCAGAACGGCTGTCAAACGGAACCATATTCTTATTTACGGTAATATCAGCGGAAACCAATGCTTTTTCAGCTACCTTACCCGTCAGGTCAGGATATTTGCTACGCAAGTCGACCAGCATGGAGTGGTTGTCCGTACCGCCGGAAACGATTGTAAAACCACGGTCCATCAAAGCCTGCGCCAATACAGCGGCGTTCTTTTTTACTTGCGCTGCATATTCTTTCCATTCCGGTTGCAGAATTTCACCGAATGCTACAGCCTTGGCTGCGATGACATGTTCCAACGGACCACCCTGAATACCCGGGAATACAGCGGAATCGAGCAGTTGAGACATCATCTTGATTTCACCTTTCGGAGTTTTCTTACCCCATGGATTGGGGAAGTCTTTACCCATCATGATGACACCACCGCGAGGGCCACGCAGGGTCTTGTGAGTAGTGGACGTTACGATATGAGCATATTTCACCGGATTGTCCAGCTCACCGGCAGCAATCAGTCCGGCAGGGTGTGCCATGTCAATCATCAGGATAGCGCCTACTTTATCCGCTATTTCACGCATACGTTTATAGTCCCATTCGCGAGAATAAGCGGAACCACCGCCGATAATCATTTTCGGCTTTTCGCGTAATGCTACTTCTTCCATCTGATCGTAGTCTACACGACCGGTTTCTTTGTTCAGATTGTATTCACAAGGAGTATAGATGATACCTGAGGTATTTACCAATGAACCATGAGAGAGGTGACCACCGTGTGCAAGGTTCAATCCCATGAACTTGTCACCCGGATTTAGAACGGCGAGGAATACGGCCGCGTTAGCCTGTGCTCCTGAGTGCGGCTGTACATTAGCCCATTCAGCGTCGAAGATTTTCTTCAAACGGTCGATGGCGATTTGTTCGCTTTGGTCTACCACTTCGCAACCGCCATAATAACGCTTGCCCGGATAACCTTCGGCATACTTGTTGGTGAGGCAGGAACCCATTGCCTGCATTACCTGGTCACTTACGAAGTTTTCTGATGCAATCAGTTCAATGCCTTTGAGCTGACGTTGATGTTCTTTTTCGATGATGTCGAAAATTAAATCGTCTCTTTTCATTATTGCTTATTAGATAAGTTTAATTAATCAGTATTTTCTTATTAAGCGTACAAATTTAGAGGAAATAAATGAATAAATTGTAAGAAAAGGAAGAAATTTCCTATCAAAAAAACACTCCAAGCGAAAAACTGAGTACATTGTCACGTCGATGGAAACGGATTTGATCGGTGGGAACAATTAATTCATTACTATTTCCTTCCTGGATTGCCGCTTGGTAACTGATACGCTTGGATATATTGTGCAAACCGATATCATAACGGAAATCAAAGAATATACGTGAGATAGTTACGGCCACACCAGTAGTAAAGCTCAGGTTGAAGGGATACAAATCTTCTTTAATATTTTGTTGGTCGAAGTTTTCGAATGTCACTTTACTTTTCTTATCCCAGATATAACGGATTTTCGGGCCGCCAAATACGGCAAGGCTGTAAGGTCCTTCCTTGATAATATTGTATCCGTAAATGACCGGAACCTCGAAACTATGGATGGAGGAGGTTATGGAAGCCATTTCAGGCGTACTGTTCTCGGGGGCATCTTCCGGTTGGGGCTTTTCGAACGTAATGTTACAGCGGTTGATAGTGTATGAAATTTCCGGTTGTAGAAAATGACGGCCAAAATTAATTCGCATGAAGAATGAACCGAAAAAGCCGATTTTATAGTTGTTTTGCACTTCATTGACAATAGCGCCATTCAGAATTAAGTCGGAAACAAGAAAAAGGGATGAGGTAAATCCACCTTTGGCTCCGAAGTTCACGGGGTGTTCCTGTTTGTGTTTGGTTGTTTCCGATTCAGGAACTCCGGGCATAGCGGTTTCCTGCCCTCTCAGCGAGGTGGAAAAGAGCGACAAACACAGACCGGCTATGAACATTCCCCGTTTCATCTTCATTATTTCTTCTTTTCGACCGACCAACCGAATTTCCCGATTTTATCTCCCAGCTCATAATATCCACCGTGCACATATACCAATGGATTTGCTTCAGCCAACTCTAATTTCCCGGTCTCGGAATTTAGATAGGCAGTATCTGCACGTACGTTTACCACGTCGGCAATAAACATATCGTGCGAACCGAGGGCTACGATTTCTTTCACTCTGCACTCGATGCAAAGCGGTGATTCTTCGATGAGTGGAGCGCCGACCACAGTACATTTACCGGGTGTGAGATGCATTTCCTCGAATTTGTTATAATCTTTGCCCGAACGGACACCGCACCAGTCTGTAGCGCGTGCCATATCTTTCGTAGTCAGATTGATGACAAATTCCATATTTCTTTTAATGATATCGTAAGAATGACGTTCGGGACGTACGGAAATATAACACATGGGCGGATTGGTGCAAATCGTTCCCGTCCATGCAATGGTCAGTATATTATGTTCTTCCGGTGTACTTCCGCAACTTACCAGTACAGCCGGTAGCGGATATATCATTGTTCCGGGTTTCCAGTCTTCTTTCATAAAATAAATGCACTAAGAAAAATTAAATGATTTCAATGTTTTCTCTTATCTGTTCTTTCTCGCAATAATGGCATCTGATAACGCAATTTTCCTTGTCTATCACATGGAATAAGGTTGCCATAGGCTCATTGTTGGTGATACACTTCGGATTGGCGCATTTCACAATACCTTTCAACTCATCGGGCAGGCGTACTTCCCGTTTCTCTACCACTTCGTAGTCACGGATAATGTTCAGTTTCACGTTAGGGGCAACCACGGCGATACGGTTGATTTCTTCGTCACAGAAGAACTTGTCGGCAATCTTTATGATACCTTTAGTACCCAGCTTTTTGCTTTTGAGGTTAAAGCCGATGGTGATATTATTACTCATGTGCTCCAATCCGAGCAGTGAAACTACTGTAAAAAGTTTCTCGGAGGGTATGTGGTCGATGACAGTGCCGTTTTCTAAAGCGGCAACCTGCAATTCTTGTTTTTTCTCGCTTGACATCTTGATATTTACTATTTAGCAATTTAACGATTTACGATTGAAAAATGCTCCGGCGCTATTATTCAGCGGCAGGCATCTTTTTTCACATCATCCAACGTGATGCCCAATACATCGCAAAGGATGGCCTCACGGGCATAAAGTCCGTTTTGCGCCTGCTGAAAGTAATAGGCTTTAGGGTTGTCGTCCACATCAAGAGCGATCTCGTTGACACGAGGCAGGGGGTGAAGAATACGCAGATTAGGGCGGGTGTGCTCCAGCATTTTGTTGCGCAGGATATAAACGTTTTTCACCCGTTCGTACTCCATGAGGTCAGTAAAGCGTTCGCGCTGTACACGGGTCATGTAAAGAATATCGGCATCCGCGATGATTTCTTCCGTAAAATCCGTGTGCTCCACGAACTTGATATCATGTTCACGGCAGTAAATTTTATATTCTTCCGGCATTTTCAGTTCATCGGGAGCTATGAAATGGAAAGTCGGATTGAAATGACGCATAGCCATTAACAGGGAGTGCACGGTACGCCCATATTTTAAATCACCTACCAGGAAGATATTCAGGTTTTCCAGCGTTCCCTGTGTTTTGTAGATGGAGTAGAGGTCGAGCATCGTCTGTGAGGGATGCTGGTTGGCTCCGTCCCCGGCATTGACAATGGGAATGGTAGTAACTTCACTGGCATAACGGGCGGCACCTTCCAGGAAATGGCGCATTACGATGATATCGGCATAGTTGCTCACCATCTTGATGGTGTCTTTCAATGTTTCTCCCTTGGATGAACTGGTTGCCTTAGGGTCGCTAAAGCCGATGACACGTGCTCCCAAGCGGTTGGCGGCGGTTTCAAAACTCAAGCGTGTACGAGTGGATGGCTCGAAAAATAGAGTGGCGACAACTTTTTCATCAAGCAAGTGCCGGTTCGGCTTTGCTTCAAACTCTTTAGCCATTTCGAGCATGTAGAGGATTTTTTCCTTACTATGTTCGGCAATGGTGACTAAACTTCTGTTTTCCATATCGTTGATATTCGTTTTACTTTTCGAGAGTGTAAAGGTACGGAAAAACTACGGGGAATGGAAATCTGTGAGGAAGTTTTTTCTAAGAAAAATGTCCTCTGTGCGTATCATGGCACTTGAGTGTTCCCGGTCCCACGGCTTACCATCCGCAATCCCACAGCTGATGGTGGATGAAGTGTGGCATTACAGTCGCCGAGGTGTGGCATTGCAGGTGTTGAAGTGTGGCATTGCGGACGCCAAGATGTGGCATGGCGGATACTGGTGTGGGGCATTTTGGGGAGTAATATGTTGAATTCAATTTTATGAAGGGTGATTTTTCTTCACCACAGAGGACGCGGAGGTCACAGAGGTTTTAATTTTTTCGACGCGGATGACGTAGATGACGCTGATTTTTTACTTAAATAACAGCAACTCTATTTATTAGCTGCAACTCTATCTGCCATCCTGACGGGGAATCTCCTCCCTTTTATATGTTAAGAGAAGAGATGCTTCGACTTCGCTCAGCATGACAGATAGTAATAGAGTAAAAAATCAGCGTCATCTGCGTTATCTGCGTCTGAAAAATTAAAATCAGCTCAATTTGCGTCGAAAAAATTAAAACCTCTGTGACCTCCGTGTCCTCTGTGGTGAAAAACCTAAATTCCCATTTATAAACCTTATGCGGAATATTCAAAACTTCTGTATTGAGTATAAGCACCAGTAGTCTCTTTCTCTTCTTTTTTTATTTCTTCTACTTCTTTTCTTCTCTTCTCTTTTCTTCTCTTACGTGCGTGCGCGCGAAGTTTTCTGCGTAACGAACATTGTTACAAGTGATTATCTATCAAAAAATGGAGCGTTGAATTTCACGTGGTTTTGTAGTTGGTTGAGAGTTCGTTGCAAGTTCATTGCAAGTTGGTTGAGAGTTCATTGAATGTTCGCGGCAAGTTTTATGTGTGTTTTGATGAGCTTTTTTGATGGGTTTATACACCTATAAATAATTCTAATCGGTGTCTCTTTTTTTAAATATAGGTGGTGGTATGATATAAATTCCGTATCTTTGCATTCGGAAATTATAATTTTTTGAAACCAAACATGATAAAGAAAGTCATTACAGCACTCTGGATTTTCATCGCATTTATTGTACTGGTGTGCGTCATCATATTTTTCTCGATAGCGAAAGGCTGGATAGGCTATATGCCTCCCGTAGAAGACCTGGAAAATCCTAATTATAAATTTGCGACAGAAGTGTTTTCCGAAGATGGAAAAGTATTGGGCACTTATTCTTATAGTAAGGAAAATCGTGTGTTTGTGGGATACCAGGATTTATCTCCGCATATTATAAATGCCCTGATTGCGACGGAAGATGTCCGTTTTGCCGAACATTCGGGTATCGATGCCATCGCTTTGTTCCGTGCTATTGTAAAGCGTGGGTTGTTGATGCAGAAAAATGCCGGTGGGGGTAGTACTATCACGCAGCAGTTGTCCAAACAGCTTTATTCGCCCAGTGCCGACAATATTATGGAACGTTTGTTTCAGAAACCTATCGAGTGGGTAATTGCCGTTAAATTGGAGCGTTACTACACCAAAGAGGAAATCCTGACAATGTACCTCAATAAGTTTGACTTCCTGAACAATGCAGTGGGTGTAAAAACAGCCGCATTCACCTATTTTGGTTGTGAACCGAGGGATTTAAAAATAGAGGAAGCCGCTACGCTGGTGGGAATGTGTAAAAATCCTTCTCTTTACAATCCGGTGCGCTATAACGAGCGTGCCCGTGGGCGTAGGAATGTGGTACTCGACCAGATGCGTAAAGCCGGTTATATCACGGTACAGGAACGTGATTCTTTACAAGCCTTGCCGTTGAAACTGAAATATAACCGTGTAGACCATAAAGAAGGGCTTGCCACTTATTTCCGCGAATATCTGCGTGGGGTACTCAACGCTAAAAAGCCCGAGAAAGCCAATTATCGTGGCTGGCAGATGCAGAAGTATTACGAAGATTCCCTCGATTGGGAAAATAATCCCTTGTTTGGATGGTGTGAAAAGAACACGAAGAAAGATGGCAGTAAATATAATTTGTATACGGATGGATTGAAGATTTATACTACCCTCGATTCGCGTATGCAAAAATATGCGGAAGACGCAGTGACCGAACATCTGAAAGAATTGCAAGGTTATTTCTTCAAAGAAAAGAAAGGTGCGAAGAAAGCTCCTTATACATTTAGGTTGACCCAGGAACAAGTGGATGAAATCTTGGGACGCGCCATGCATCAATCAGACCGTTATCGCATTATGAAGAATGCGGGAGCATCGGAGGCGGAAATTAAAAAAGCATTCGACACTCCACAAGAAATGTCTGTATTCAGTTGGGAGGGAGATAAGGATACCATTATGACCCCGATGGATTCCATACGTTATTATAAGTTCTTCCTACGTGCCGGTTTCATGTCCATGAACCCGCATAACGGACATGTGAAAGCGTATGTAGGCGGACCTAATTATCATTATTTCCAGTATGACATGGCTATGGTGGGACGTCGCCAGGTAGGTTCTACCGTCAAGCCTTTCCTTTATACTTTGGCGATGGAGAATGGTTTCTCTCCGTGTGATGAGGTACGTCATGTGGAATACACTCTATTTGATGAAAACGGTAAGCCATGGACACCGCGCAACGCCAATAAGAAACGTTATGGCGAAATGGTAACTGTGAAATGGGGATTGGCAAATTCGGACAACTGGATAACCGCTTATCTGATGAGTAAACTCAATCCTTATAACCTGAAACGCCTGATACATACGTTCGGTGTGCGGAACCGTGAGATTGTGCCTTCCGTTTCTCTGAGTCTTGGCCCTTGTGAAATCTCCGTAGGTGAAATGGTAAGCGCCTATACGGCTTTCCCCAATAAAGGCATCCGGGTAGCTCCGTTGTTTGTGACGCGGATTGAAGATAATGACGGCAACGTATTGGCGACTTTCTCGCCTGAGATGCAGGAAGTTATCAGTGCATCCAGCGCTTATAAGATGTTGGTGATGTTGCGTGCCGTGATTAATGAGGGTACCGGTGGACGTGTCCGTCGTTTGGGTGTGAAAGCTGATATGGGTGGTAAGACCGGTACGACGAACTACAATGCCGATGGTTGGTTTATGGGCTTTACCCCGTCGCTGGTATCCGGTTGCTGGGTGGGCGGTGAAGACCGCGATATCCATTTTGACACGATGCTTCACGGCCAGGGTGCTTCGATGGCACTTCCTATCTGGGCGAAATATATGGTGAAAGTATATGGTGACAAATCTTTGGGCTACGATGAAACTGAGACTTTCAAGTTGCCTGAGGGGTTTGACCCATGCAAAGATAATGGAGAAGAAGGAAGCGAGCCGACTCCGGACATGGGCTTGGATGATTTATTTGATTAACGGCATTGTCAATTATCCATTATCAATTATTCGTTCAAATGGTCTACACTATCAGCATTGGAAGCAACGAGCAGCGGAAAGACAATTTGGCATTGGCGCGTAAACGGTTATCCGAACTTTTTCCTGATGTCCGTTTTTCTAAAGAAGAAGAGACGAAGCCTTTGTTCTTCAGGAGGCCGGCCTTGTTTTCCAATCAGGTAGCGCGTTTCGTTTCGGGCAAACAGGTTGAAGAGATTTCTTCACATTTGAAAAGTATTGAGCGTGAAGCCGGAAGGAAGCCTGAGGAGAAGAAACAAGAAATTGTCCGGTTGGATATTGATCTTTTGTCTTGTGACGAAACGATTTATAAACCGGAGGATATGAAGCGAGATTATATAATACGAGGATTGAAAGAACTATTATAATGAAATTTTTAGGAATTATCCCTGCCCGTTACGCATCAACGCGTTTTCCGGCCAAGCCATTGGCTTTGTTGGGTGGCAAAACCGTCATACAACGGGTATATGAACAGGTGGCTGGCATTCTGGATGATGCCTACGTAGCTACCGATGACGAACGTATTGAAGCTGCTGTAAAAGCTTTCGGCGGTAAGGTTGTTATGACCTCCGTACACCATAAAAGCGGTACGGACCGTTGCTACGAGGCATGTACAAAAATAGGCGGACATTTCGATGTCGTGGTGAACATTCAGGGAGACGAGCCTTTTATACAGGCTTCACAACTGGAGACGGTGAAGGCCTGTTTCGATGACCCTACTACACAAATCGCAACACTCGTAAAGCCCTTCACGGTTGATAATGGATTGGAGGCTTTAGAGAATGTAAACTCTCCCAAGGTGGTGTTGAATAGAAATATGAACGCGCTATACTTCAGCCGTTCCATCATTCCCTATCAGCGTAATGCGGAGAAAAAAGACTGGCTGAGGAACCATACTTATTACAAACACATCGGTTTGTATGCCTATCGTGTGGAAGTGCTGAAAGAAATAACCGCGCTTCCCCAGTCAACCCTTGAACTGGCAGAATCATTGGAACAGCTTCGTTGGCTGGAGAATGGATATACCATCAAGGCGGGTATTACCGAAGTGGAAACCATTGGCATAGACACCCCACAAGATTTGGAGCATGCAGAACTGTTTTTGAAATCAAAAACCCGCTAATCGGAGAAATTGCCGGATGATACTTCCAGACAGAACAGTTCAGCCTAAAGTGAGGGATGTGGAACAATTGGCCGTACAAGTACCTCTGCGGGTGGTTATGCCTAACGGCGTGCCGTTGAATGTACTCGATAGCGGTGAAAATGAAGTTGTGCGCATTGACTTGCTGATAGAAGGCGGGCGTTGGCAGCAGTCACAACCGTTGCAGGCACTTTTTACCAATCGCATGCTGCGTGAGGGTACACAACGTTTGAGTGCTTCGGAGATAGCCGAGCGGTTGGACTACTATGGAGCATGGCTGGAATTGTCCAGTGCGTCGGAATATGCGTATGTCACACTTTATTCCTTAAATAAATATCTGCCCCAAACGCTGGATATATTGGAATCCATTGTAAAGGAACCCGTTTTTCCTGAAAAGGAATTGGACGTGATTATCAAAAATAATATCCAGCAATTCCTGGTCAATTCCTCTAAAGTGGATTTTCTGGCCCACCGTGCATTGGTGAAGGCTGTATATGGTGAACAACATCCCACAGGGCGTTTGGTAGAAGAGAAAGATTATCACCGTATAACCCCTGAGGTTTTGCGGGAGTTTTATAACCGCCATTATCATTCTGCGAATTGCAGCATTTACCTTTCCGGCAAAGTGAATGACGACTGTATCCGGCGGATTGAAAGTCTTTTTGGAAGTGAGCCGTTCGGCAGAGACTTCCGCAAACCGGAGAAAAAGGACTATTCGCCGTTATCCTCTGATGAAAAACGTATATTCGTGGAGCGTGCCGATGCGTTGCAAAGCGCTGTCCGTATGGGGATGCTCTCCATGGAGCGTAGTCATCCCGATTATTTGAAAGCGCGTGTGCTGGTCACTTTGTTCGGAGGCTATTTCGGGAGCAGGTTGATGTCTAATATTCGTGAGGAGAAGGGATACACGTATGGTATCTCGGCAGGGATGATGCCTTATCCCGGAAAAGGTTTATTGGTGGTGAATGCAGAAACCGCGAATGAGTTTGTTGAGCCTCTCATTGGTGAAGTTTATCATGAGATAGACCGGTTGCAAAATGAACTTGTCTCCAATGAAGAACTTACCATGGTCAAAAATTATATGCTCGGTGATACTTACCGTAGTTATGAGTCGGCTTTTTCATTAGCGGATTCCTGGATATTCGTACAAGTTTCCAAACTTCAGGATACTTATTTTACGGATGTACTGGATGCTATACGGGAAGTTACACCGGAAGAAATACGCAATCTTGCCGGAAAGCATTTGTGCAAAGAGATTTTAAAAGAAGTCATATCCGGCAAAAAAATGTCATAAAAAACGGAAAGCTTCCCTATGTTTTGGCAGATAAATCGTATCTTTGTCCAAATCCTAATTTTAGAAACTTGTAACCCAAAATGAAATATCTATATACTGCGCTTATTCTGGTATTCCTGTCACAGGGCGGTGCCACGGCCCAAGAGAAAAAAGGTGGCTTCTTTGATAAAATAAAAAGTACGTTCTCGTCAGAGATAAAAATCGGAACTTATACATTTAAAGACGGTTCGGTGTACACGGGCGAGATAAAAGGCCGAAAACCCAATGGAAAGGGTAAAACAGTCTTCAAGAATGGAGATGTGTACGAAGGAGAATATGTAAAAGGTAAACGTGAAGGATACGGCGTTTATACTTTCCCCGATGGCGAGAAATATGATGGACAGTGGTTTCAAGACCAACAGCATGGCAGGGGGATTTATTATTTCATGAATAATAATCGTTATGATGGCATGTGGTATCAGGACTTCCAGCATGGCAAGGGTACGATGTACTATTATAACGGTGATGTTTATGAAGGAGACTGGGCAAACGACAAACGTGAAGGCCAAGGCGTCTATACCTGGAAAAATGGGTCAAAATATGTGGGCTCTTGGAAGAATGACAAAAAAGACGGTAACGGAACGTTGGTGTGGAACGACGGTTGTAAATATGACGGGCACTGGAAAAACGATGTCCGGGACGGTAAAGGTACTTTTGAGTATGCCAACGGGGATAAATACGTAGGCGATTGGAAAGAGGACATTCAACATGGTAAAGGTATCTATTTCTTCCATACGGGTGACCGTTACGAGGGTTCTTATGTACAAGGTACGCGCACAGGCGAAGGTATCTACTATGTAGTCAACGGGGATAAGTATGTAGGAAACTTCAAAGACGGTATGCAGGATGGACATGGTACGTTTACCTGGGCTAACGGCGCTGTATATGATGGTGAATGGAAAGACAACCAGCGTAATGGATATGGTAAATATAAATGGAATGTAGGCGATTCTTACGAAGGCGAGTGGAAAGACAACAAGTTCAACGGACAGGGCGTTTTGAAACAGACTGACGGTACCAAATATAAAGGAGGCTTTGTAAATGGGATGGAAGAGGGTAGCGGTGTCCAAGAAGATAAGAACGGTAACCGCTATGAAGGCTTCTTCAAGCAAGGAAAGAAAAATGGTCCTTTCGTAGAAACGGATAAGAACGGAAAGGTGATACGGAAAGGAAATTATAAGATGGGAAGGCTGGAGAATTAGAAATAAGAAATTAAAAATTAAAGGCTGCGCAATGTCCGTCATATAACGGTGATGCGCAACCTTTAATTTTTAATTTCTAAAAGCTACGCTTTTAGATAATGTATTGTGAACTGATTGATTCGTTGTTCATCACTCTCTTAATGGTTTCGGCAAACATATCGGCAATGCTTAATTGTTTCACCTTGGCGCATTTCTTAGAGTAAGGAATACTGTCTGTAAATACCATTTCCGTCAAACCGGATTCTTGTACGCGGAATGATGCGGGATCAGACATCACGCAGTGGCTGGCAATAGCGCGAACAGATGCAGCTCCGGCTTCCAGCATAATATTGGCTGCCTTGGTAATCGTTCCGGCTGTATCGACGATGTCGTCTACTAAAACTACATTTTTACCTTTGACATCACCGATAATCTGCATAGTGGCAACTACATTGGCTTTTTCACGCGTCTTATTGCACAGTACCAGAGGTACACCGAGATATTTTGAGAAGGTGCTGGCACGCTTTGAACCACCTACATCAGGTGTTGCAATGACCAAATCTTCTAATTTCAAAGATTCAATATAGGGGAGGAATACTGCTGATGCATAAAGATGATCCACCGGAATATCGAAGAAGCCTTGAATTTGGTCAGCATGAAGGTCCATTGTAATCAAACGGTCGATACCTGCTACTGACAACAAGTCGGCCACCAACTTAGCGCCAATGGATACACGAGGTTTGTCTTTTCTGTCTTGACGTGCCCAACCAAAATACGGAATGACAGCAATAATGCTTTTAGCCGAAGCTCTTTTTGCTGCGTCAACCATCAGCAAAAGTTCCATTAAGTTGTCGGAATTAGGGAATGTGGATTGAACCAGGAATACATTTGCGCCACGGATAGATTCTTCATAAGAAACAGCGAATTCACCATCAGCAAAGTGGGTGATATTCATCTTTCCTAGAGGGCAATCAAGGCTGGCACAGATTTTCTCTGCAAGGTATCTCGAATTTGTTCCGGAGAATACCATAAAGGGTGCTTTTTCGCTCATTTTGTAATAGATGTTACCTATTTGTTAATTTGCATGCAAAGGTATGAATTTCCCGTTACATAATACAAGACTTATTGTAGAAAAAATATTTTTCTTTCCCAGATTTATTCGTAGCTTTGCTTTGTGAAACGGCTTTCATCTATATTGTTGTCAGTGGGATTGCTGTGCCTGACGGGAACAGCAACCGTTTCGTGCGTGGGTACCGCACCTACCAAAGAAGTCCATCTGGTTGATTCATTAAACCAGGCGGCTTATACTTATCGTTACAAAGACTTGGATTCTTCCTGTCATGCGGCAACAAAAGCCTACCAGGAAGTAGGGCTTTATAGACAGGGAAAAGCAGAGGCGTGTAATAATCTGGGATTCTGCGCTTTTATGCGTATGGATTTCGAGAAAGCGGAAAAATATTATAAGGAGGTATACGACCTGACAAAGAATGAACCGGAATTGCTTATCGCGGATGTCGGTTTGATGAAGATTTATCAACGTACGGCACTGAATAAGGAGTTTTATGATTACCGCAACAGTGCCTTGCGTCGTATGAAACGTATTGCCGAAGATAATAACCTCTTTGTGGACAAACATGAAAGGATGCGGTTGACTTATGCCCGTTCGGAGTTTTATATCGTATCCGCCGTATACTATTATTATCTGCAACAACGTCCTGAAGCTATGGCATCCATCAATGAAGTACCCAAGCATGAAGAACTGGCTACGGACACCAATCAATTGTTATATTATCATTACATAAAAGGTTCCGCCGCATTGTGCGATGGAGACACGCCGGATGAGCAACGGTTGAATGAATTTGACCAACTGTATACTACGTGGAAGATTGCATCACGCAAAGGGTATCTATATTTTGAAGGAAACGGTGTGCAGGGATTGGCTAACCTGATGGCTTCACCTGAGAATTATGAGTTTTTCCAGAACAGACGCTCGCATGCGTTGAAACAATTTGGGGAACCGGTAGATTCGTTGTTACCGATGCGTTTGGGGCAGTTGGCCTTGAAGAAATTCAGACAATATAATGATTTGTACCAGATTGCCGGTGCATACGTTTCCATCGGTAAATACCTGAATGCGCATGGCAATTACAAGGAGGCGCTCGATACCTTGACCCTAGCCTTGGAATGTGTAAATGACCATCATCGTAGCTTCTACGATTGCCATGACAGTCTGGACTGGCTGAAAGCGTGTGGCCGCAGGAATACAGCTTCTGTGGAGAAAGGCTGGATGAAGCTTAAACTGAAGACGGTTCCTGAATGGATTTCCCGCATCAGGGAGCAATTGAGCGTGGCGTATGCCGGACTGGAGATGAAAGAATATTCTGATTATAACCGCAATATTTATCTGAATATCCTAGAGGATACCCGGCAGGACAAAGAATTGGAAAGCAGGTACCAGGCTTTGGAGAAAGAAGCCGGACAACTGAATTTAATGCTCTTTCTTGTGATAGCAGGATTTATTCTCGTACTTCTCTTTTTCTGGGTTTTCAATAGACGTTCCAAAGTCAGGAACAGATTGCATCTGCACCGTTTGCAGTCTATGCTTGATATCTGTCAGAAAATAACGGCTTCTATTCCGGCGGATGCACAGACCGGGGAAGAAATAGTGGATGCAATCGAGTCTGCTGTACGTCCCGAAATGGAAGCGTTGTTGGGTACAAAGGATATTTGTATTGAGAACGGTCAATTAGTCCTTCCGCAAAGTATGGGGAAGGATGAGCGGGCGATGGTGCGCGTGATAACTCCTTATATACAATGGGCGCTTGATAATGGGATGACATCCATTTCATTGGGTGAGGAACAGCGCAGGCTTGAGAAACAACGTTATATCCATGAGAAACATATTGCCGGGAATAAACGTCAAAATCTTGTAAAGAAAGCCTGCCTTGCCATAGTCAACGGTATCCATCCATATATTGACCGTATTATAAACGAGGTTCATAAGCTGACGGGAATGGGGTATATCCATGAGGTGTCCATAAAAAAAGAGAAGTATCAGTATATAGATGAATTGGTGACGACCATTAACGAATATAATGATATTCTGGCTCTATGGATAAAGATGAAACAAGGGAGCTTGAGTCTCAACATTGAAACCTTTGAGTTGAATGAGTTGTTTGATTTGCTTCGTAAGGGTAACCGGGCTTTCGAGATGAAACAGCTCAGCCTGGAAGTGGAACCAACCGATGCCTGTGTAAAAGCGGACAAGGCGTTGACGCTTTTCATGATTAATACGCTGGCTGAAAATGCACGCAAGTATACACAGCAGGGAGGGGGCGTGAAAGTATATGCCCGTCAGGAAGCAGACTATGTAGAAATATCCGTTGAGGATAATGGATGTGGCTTGTCAACAGAAGATGTGATGCATATCATCGGTGAAAAGGTATATGATTCGAAAGCTATCGGAATGAATGATGCCGCTGACAGCGAGGAATTACTGAAGAGCAAGGGGAGTGGTTTCGGGTTGATGAATTGTAAAGGTATTATTGAAAAGTACCGGAAAACCAACGAACTGTTTAAAGTGTGCCTGTTCAATGTGGAAAGTTCTTTGGGCAAAGGAAGCCGTTTTTATTTTCGTTTACCCAAGGGAATACGCAAGGTTTTGATGGTTTTGATGGCTTTCATATCTTTAGGAGTGACTTCTTGCAGTGGGACAACCGATAATATATCGGAAGAAATTGTCCCCGATTCGCTGTCGTTGGCTTTGCAGCGTGAATATGAAGTCTTATTGGATTATGCTTCAGATTATGCCAACGAAGCTTATTATTGTAATGTGGACGGCGACTATGAGATGGCATTGCAATATATAGATTCTGCCATGATTTGCCTGAACGAACATTATAAGAAATACGCCCGTTTCCCGGAACGTTTTATGACCTTGACAGGAGTCGGCGCTCCTGCCGAACTGGACTGGTGGAATGAGTTGTTTAATTCGGACTACCATGTGATACTGGATATCCGTAACGAAGCGGCCGTTGCTTTTCTTGCTTTGAAGCAATGGGATGATTATAGTTATAATAATGCCGCATACACCACTTTGTATAAGTTACTGGGTGAAGATCAGTCTTTGGAAGAATATTGCCGTGAACTGGAACGTTCCACTAACAATAAGATGGTAAGTATTTTGCTGTTTGCCATTCTTTTTTTCGCTCTGATTATGGGGTATTATATCTTATATTTCCGCAAACGCTTGGTAAACCGTTGGAATTTGGAACAAGTTTTAGAAATTAATAAACAAGTATTTACGGCCTCTGTAACCCCTGCTCCGGAAACAGAAGAAATGTTGCAGCAAGAGGAGGATGCTTTAAGGGATATTCCGCAACGGATAGTGAATGCGGCATTTGATGCCGTCAATGAGTTGCTGAGCATAGACCGTTTGAGCATTGCAGTATACAATGATGCGACACATCGTCTGGATTACGCTTCCAATCCTCCTGAAGAACTATCGGAGGAAATGCCGGAGTGGATGAAATGGATGCAGAGTTGTTTCGAGCAAGAGAAATTTGTGACCGGAAACGGTGTGCAGGCATTGCCCCTTATAGTGGAAGTGGGTGAAACAAGCAAATGTATTGGAGTGTTGTGCCTGGAACGTAGAGAAGGTACCCGGCAGGAAGCGGATCATTTGCTGTTGGAATTGATTACGCGTTATGTGGCAATTGTTATATTTAATGCGGTGGTTAAATTAGCGACGAAATACCGGGATATCGAAGTAGCGCAGGATGAAGCGCGCCGTGCTTCCTGGGAGGACAGTGTGTTGCATGTACAGAATATGGTACTTGATAATTGCTTGTCTGCCATTAAACATGAAACAATTTATTATCCGAATAAGATAAAACAACTGATAGGTAAGCTCCGTTCCGGGCAGCTTGGTGAAAGCGAAGAACAAGAAACGGTGGCTGCTATCGGTGAATTGATAGAATATTATAAAGGCATTTTTACTCTATTGAGTCACTGTGCTTCCCGGCAATTGGAGGAAGTTACTTTTCGTCGGACGGTCATAGCCGTTCCTGATTTAGTTACTGCCACTGAAAAATATTTCCGTAAAATGAGAAAGGAAGCGCCGGCACAGATTGATTTCTATACGGAGACTGTGAACAGTTTTGTAATCGGTGATATAAATCAGTTGCGCTTTTTATTGGAGAGTCTGATTGAAGAAGCACTGTCTGTTCCTTTAGATGGAAATATTTATCTGCGCTGTGCAGTAGACGGTGAATTTGTGCGTTTCCTTTTTACGGATACACGCAGACAGAAGACACGTGAAGAACTAAATCAATTGTTCTATCCCAATCTGGCTCGTATGACAGCCGGTGAAAGAGGAGAGTTGCGCGGTACGGAATATCTGATATGCAAACAGATAATTCGTGACCATGATGAGTTTGCCGGACGACGCGGCTGTCGTATCAATGCTGAACCGGCGGAGGAGGGAGGCTTTACCGTTTACTTTACCATACCGAGGAAAGAAACAGGTCATAGCCGATGATAAATTATTAGAAATGAGTGTAATTAGATTAAATAAATGGAAGAGAAGAAGTTCAAAGTCATCATTGTAGAAGACGTGAAATTGGAATTGAAAGGTACGGAAGAAATCTTCCGCCATGAAATTCCCAATGCGGAGGTTATTGGCACAGCTATGACAGAGCAGGAATTCTGGACATTGATGGAAGCCGGTATTCCCGATCTTGTCTTATTGGATTTGGGGTTGGGTGGCTCTACTACTATTGGTGTAGATATATGCCGGAATATCTTTAAACGCTATCCGGGTGTGCATGTGCTGATTTTCACAGGAGAAATCCTGAATGAGAAGTTGTGGGTAGATGTGCTGGATGCCGGTGCGGATGGTATCATCCTAAAAACAGGTGAATTGCTTACCAAGACGGATGTACAGGCTGTAATGGATGGTAAAAAGCTGGTATTCAATTACCCGATTCTAGAGAAGATTGTGGAACGTTTCAGAAGAGCTGTTCTCAATGACTCAAAACGTCAGGAAGCCATTATCAGTTACGATATTGACGAATACGACGAACGTTTCCTCCGTCATTTGGCGTTGGGATATACGAAAGATATGATTGCCAGCCTGAAAGGTATGCCTTTCGGAGTGAAATCTTTAGAGAAGCGTCAGAACGATCTGGTGAGCAGGCTCTTCTCTCCCGGAGACAGGATGGGAGTGAATGCTACTCGCTTAGTGGTGCGTGCTCTTGAGTTACGTATCCTGGATATCGATAATTTGGAAGCGGACGAAGAATAGTTTCATTAAACGGAAGCCGATGAAAAGTAAATGGCGTATGCCACATCCCGCGACGATGTTCCTGCTGCTGACGTTGGTGGTCATCTTCTTATCCTGGATATTCGATATCTATGGTTTGAGTGTGGGCCAGCCGCAGACCGGTGAGGAAATACGTGTGCAGAGTTTATTGAGCCCTGAAGGTATACGCTGGCTATTGCGGCATGTCGTGACAAATTTCACAGGGTTCGCTCCTCTGGGCCTGGTCATCGTGGCGATGTTCGGTATAGGGGTGGCGCAACATTCGGGCTTTATTGATGCATGTATCCGTAAGGGTATGCGGAAGCAGCGGCAAAATCCGTGGCGTATCGTCGTTAGTGTAATTATTTTAGGATTATTATCCAATGTAGTAGGGGATGCAGGATATATTATCTTACTTCCCATTGCGGCAACTTTATTCCAATCGGCGGGATTGCACCCTATTGGAGGTATCATTACGGCATACGTATCCGTGTCTTGCGGTTACAGTGCCAATATTCTGTTGAGTACGCTCGACCCGATAATCGCTACCGCCACCCAGGAGGCTGCCGACCTGACTAATGTATCGCAGGGTAAAATAGGTCCTTTAAGTAACTACTATTTTCTTGCCGCATCTACTTTCCTGCTGATATTCATTATCTATTATATAACTCGTAAAAATCTGTTGCCTGCTTTAGGAGATTATGTGGGAAGTATCAATTTAGCAGGTTATAAACAACTTTCACGCAAAGAAAGACGGGCGATGCTGGCTGCCATTATTGTAGGTTTGCTTTATGTAACACTCATATTGTGGGCTACTTTCTCATCATGGGGTATCCTGCGGGGAGTGAATGGAGGTCTTATCCATTCGCCGTTCATTGTGGGTATCTTTTTTTTATTGTCTTTCGGCATCGGACTGATGGGAATGGTATATGGCTTTGCATCCGGACGTTATCGTACCGATGGTGACGTGATAGAAGGGTTGACTCAACCTATGAAGTTGCTTGGGGTATATTTTGTCATAACCTTTTTCGCTGCACAGATGTTTGCCTGTTTCGAATATTCCCATCTGGATGAATGTATCGCTATTTTAGGAGCTAATTTTCTTTCTTCCCTCCGTTTGGGAAGTTTATGGATATTGATACTATTCATCTTATTCACGGCTATTGTCAATCTGATAATGGTTTCCGCTACTTCCAAATGGGCGTTTATGTCATTCATATTTGTTCCCGTTCTGGCCGGTATGGGCATTTCTCCGGATGTGACGCAATGCGCCTACCGTATAGGAGACAGCGCAACAAATGCCATCACGCCTTTCATGTTCTATATGCCGCTGGTACTGACTTATATGCAGCAGTATAACAAACAGTCCACATACGGTTCATTGCTGAAATATACGTGGAGATATTCGTTGGTTATTCTTTTAGCCTGGACTGCCCTGTTTGTTCTTTGGTATATAGCCGGACTACCTTGGGGATTATAATGACGCTTTTTATTCAGATACAATCACCTCCAAGTTGTATCCCATAAAAAGTCCGCTCTCAATAACTCCCGTAATGGCTTTAATCTTTTGTTCCAATTCGTTTTCAATCATATCAAAGCGAGCATCGAGTATATAATTACCATTTTCTGTCAGGACTGGGCCATCTTTGCCACTGGCTAGACGTAGTTCCACTACAGTGGCGCCTAACTGCCGCATCTCATTTTCGACGTATGTCAGCGCTCCGGGAAACACCTCTACCGGTATCGGGAATTTTTCTCCCAAACGATTGACTAATTTACTTCTATCAACAATGATATAACTTTTTCCACTACTTTTTATCAGAAGTTTCTCTTTGAACATTGCTCCGCCACGCCCCTTTATCAAGTTATATTGAGGGTCTACTTCATCTGTTCCGTCGAAAGTCCAATCAGGATGTTTAGTCCAAAGAGTTGTCTGCGGTATGCCAAGTTGTATGCATGTCATAGAGATTTCAGCAGAAGCCGGAATGATTTCTATAGATAGATGTTCTGTCTGAATACGTTCTGCCAAAGCGAATAGGGTCAGATAAACAGTAGAACCTGAACCGGCTCCTATAACATCGCCATC
>ULTJ01050068.1_pt1 | contig 23090 bp, 13 predicted proteins | sample 1957491 | NCBI WGS metagenome assembly ULTJ01 (sample SAMEA4835731, study PRJEB28245) | human gut metagenome | biome: gut microbiome; material: fecal sample | place: Denmark | collected 2008 | reverse complement strand
CCGCCGCCGGTTCCATACCTGTGATGAAGTTTACGTTAAAACATAAAATGTCCTTGTTCATTATAGACATCAAAAATACAGCTTACATAACCGATAATGGTTACGAATATTCTGAACCTGTCGGCTCCCTGTCACTGAAAGTCAGTGCCGGTGGCAGTGATATTTCAAATCAATTATATCATTTTTCAACAACGGCATACAGATACATCACTACGCCGGGAACTGCTATTTCCGCCGAAATCAGCTACACGGCCGGAAAAGAATCCATTACATATTCATATAAGGCTTCTGTAGACAAAACCACTGCTGAAAAATATCATTTGATAAATATGCAACGGGGAGAAACTATACGCCGTAACCTGCAAGTGGGGGATTTTTATTATCAGGACGGGAGCATTGTTCCCGGTAGTGGAGACTTCTATCAGTTTTCAGAAAATCCGTGTATTGGGGTAGTGTTTAAGGTAGGAGCTGGGAAAGGGGATTCTTTGGGCGATTACGAGGGTAAATTAACGGCTATACACGGATATGTAATTGCATTACAACAATCGTCGCAAGTATGGGGAGATGGTTCCCGTGTTTTCGTAGGTGGTGATGGTGGAAGTCACTTTGGGTATAAAGGTACTCAGATACTTCTGACAGCGGCGGCTACCGAGTCGAAAAGTTTTCCAGCTTGTATGTATTGTGTTAATTATACACCTGCTGCTCCTGCAGGTATTACAAGTGGGTGGTATTATCCTGCAACAGCGCAAATGAGAGAATGTGCCATCAATGCCAATAGCAATGGTATGAATACTCAATTGGCTAAAATATCTGGTGCTGCGTCTCTTTCGGGAACTTATTCTTCGTGTTCCGATGTTGATGCCAGTCAGTGTTGGGGAACAAGCGTAGGCAATGGTTCGTATTATTACCTTAGTAAAAGTGCAAGTTGGGTGGCGCGTGCCGTTTTTACTTTTTAGTTCGTCTTCGTTCTTCCGGATATATTATCCGGCAGTTTGAGCTTCAGAATTTTAAATCCGCAAAAACAATACATATTAGAGTGTTTTTTATATAAATCATTAAAACCATAAAACAATGGCAGAAGAAATCAAGTATCAGATTAACGGTCAATTGGCAGACAATACCGTTACAGTAGACAACAAAGAGGACATGATTCTTGTCCCCGTTTCTATCGGCAGCGCCAACGAGACACGCATCATCGCCGAAATGAAAGCCGAAGATTCCGGTCTTCGCGAAGAAACCATCCGGCACGTCTTCGAGTTGGAAAAGCGTGTCATCAAGCGTCTGCTCATGAGCGGATATAGTGTAAACACCGGTCTCTACTATGCCAGTGCCAGTTTTCGTGGCGTCATCGAGAACTCCGCCTGGAACCCTGCAAAGAACTCCATCGTAGTGAACTTTAACGTCGGCGCCGACCTGCGGAACGCCATTAAGAATACCACGGTAGGCATTATCGGCGAGAAAGGTTCAGCCATGTATGTGGCAGGCGTGCAGGATGCGTCCACACGCGCACAAGATGCCAGCGCCACAGCGGGACGTGCCTTTACACTTACAGGCGGCAGGTTAAAAGTTGTGGGTACAAATGCTTCGGTAGGTATCACCCTCACTGCACAGGACGGCACCGAAACAAAAATAACCGAAGACCTGTTCGTTGTGAACGACCCTTCAAGAGTGACATTCATTATCCCTTCCGGTCTGGCCGATGGTACATACGAGCTGAAACTGACTACGCAATTCTCCGGTTCCGGTTCTACACTATTGAAGACTCCCCACAGTGCTGTAAAAACTATTTATATTGGTAAAGCTCCTGATGGTGGTGGCTCCGATAGCGGCAGTGGTGAAGACCAGAACGAAAACCCCTTAGGTTAGCATTCTGCCGGGGCAGAAAAATAACCCTACTATGCAGGGTATCTGTACAACTCTATGCAGGGTGCCTGCATGGCTCTATGCGGAGTGTCTGCATAGCTCTATGCGGAGTGTCTGCATAGCTCTATGCAGGTGCACCGCTGATGAATTATAATGAACTCGCTTTATTCCAACTCTTCCTTTTCTTCTTCCTCCTGCGTTTCTTCTTCTTTCGGCAACAATCTTGCAGAAATCCTTTTCTTAGGTGTCAGACTCATATTCTTCAACATTTCCGCTTGGCGGACTACACTGCCGTTTCCTTCGGACAACTGGTTGCATGCCTTGTCATAATCTTTCTGTAAACTGTTCAACCGGTCGCCGATGCTTAGGAAAGTATCGGTGAAACCCACAATCTTTTCATAAAGGGATGTGCCGCGTTTGATGATGGCTTCCACATTTTTCACCTGGTTCTCCCGCCTCCACAAGTCCAGCGAAAGGCGGAGGGCGCTGATAAGATTAGTCGGGCTCATCAATACCACTTTCTTGTTGTAGGCATATTCCCAAAGGTTGGTATCGCTCTGTATGGCAAGCAGGTAAGCTCCTTCGGTGGGAATAAACATCATTACAAAATCCGGTGACTTGATGTCGTAGCGTGAGTAATCTTTCCGGCTTAGTTCGTCAATGTGATTGCGAACCGACTGCAAGTGCGCTTTCAGCCAGCGGGCTTGTTCTTCTTTGTTTTCGGCAGATGTGTAGGCGCTGTATGCGGTAAGCGATACTTTGGAGTCGATTATCATTTCCCGCTCGTCAGGATATTTGATGAGAATATCTGGTTGCATTTTCTGCCCGCTTTCTTCGTTGGTGAGTACTTCGCCCCGTTCGTCTTTCAGGAACTCCTGGCGGAAGTAGTGCTCACCTTCAATCAGCCCGGATGATTGAAGCAGACGTTCCAATATCATTTCACCCCAGTTTCCCTGCATCTTTGAGTCACCTTTCAGGGCACGGGTCAGGTTGTTGGCATCTTCGCTGAGACGGTTGTTCAGTTCTACCAACTCTTTGATGCGCTCTCCAAGGGAGAAGCGCTCTTTAGCCTCCGTACTGTACACTTGTTCCACTTTCTCCTTGAAATTTTTCAGATTCTCTCCAAGTGGACGAAGCAGATTATTGATGTGTTCGGCATTCAGTTTGGTAAAGTTTTCAGCTTTACTTTGGAAGATGCGGTTGGACAGGTTTTCAAACTCCGTATTCATGCGCTTGTGCAGAGCCTCGGCTTCCTCCTTTTGCTGTTTCAGTAAAGCTATCTCTTTTTCTTTTCCACTGATTTCGGCTTTTAGGGCAGATGTTTTCCGGTCTGCCGCCAAATAGCCGATAACGATGCCTATACCTATCCCGACGATGAGTAACAATATATCCATCTTATTGCGTCAAAATCTCGTTTCCGTTTTCAGTAATCAAAATCATACTTTCCCATTGAGCGGAAGGCAGACCGTCGTCAGTACATACAGTCCAGCCATCGGCTTCGTCAATAAAGACTTCGTAGGTACCCATGTTAATCATCGGTTCGATGGTGAACGTCATGCCCGGTACAATCAGCATACCCGTGCCTCGCTTGCCGAAGTGCTCTACATCCGGTTCCTCATGGAATTTGATGCCGACACCATGTCCGCAAAGGTCGCGTACAACGCTATAACCGTTCTTTTCGGCATGTTCCTGAATGACTGCTCCCACATCGCCGAGACGTGCCCAAGGTTGTGCGGCCTGAATACCTAAGTCGCGGCATTCCTTGGTTACTTGCACCAATCGTTGCATTTCGGGTTTCACGTCACCAATCATATACATGCGCGATGCATCGGAGAAGTATCCTTTGTATATGGTAGATACGTCTACATTCACAATATCTCCGCTACGAAGGAATTCCTTGGTACTGGGGATGCCGTGGCACACTACATCGTTGATGCTGACGCATACACTTTTTGGAAAGCCTTCGTACATGAAGGGGGCGGGGATAGCGCCATGGTCTGTTGTGAAGCAATATACCAGATGGTCGATTTCAGCGGTAGACATACCTTCGCGAATGTTTGCGGAGATATAGTCCAACAATGCAGTATTGATTTTCGCACTTTCGCGAATACCCGCTAATTGTTCTGCGGTGCGCAATGCGTTTCGCATCGGCAGTTTATACCCTTCTTTTTTATAATGTTGAATCTTGCTTTCTACTTCGTCAGAGTAGTTTTTTGGAGTAAATCGTACCCCACTCATAAACTTTTTCATACGTTTCTTTTATTTTTTGGTATTGCAAAAGTACACAATAATGCAGGTGCTTGTACCATTGAGAGCCGAAAAACATTTGTTGCTTCATTCAAACACCTGTTCATAGGGTATTTACTACTCTGATTTCACTTCTCGAGTTGTCTATTCTTTTCACCTGTATCTGTGTTTTGATTCTCTCTTTCAGTCCTTCCACATGGCTGATGATGCCTACTTTCTTGCCTCCCATCTGATGCAGTTTTTCTAATGTGTCCATTACTGTATTCAGGTAATCACTGCTGAGAGTGCCGAAACCTTCATCAATGAATAAGGTATTTACCGACAAGCTTTGGCGGTTGAGGGAAGAAAGCCCGAGGGCAAGCGAAAGGGAAATAAGAAAACTTTCTCCTCCGGACAAGGTACAAGCCGGACGAGCAGTGCCACCTTGATAGAAGTCGCGGAGCAGGATGGTCAATGAACCTGCCTGGCATTCCAGTTCGTAGCGGTCGGTAAGACGTTGCAGATAGAAATTGGCGCCGTTGAGCAGTTCTTTCAGTACAAAACTCTGGGCGATGTTACGGAAGTTCTTTCCTTTCTCATCACCGAAATATTTGTAGAGCCGGTCCCATTTCAGATAAACTTCGCGGAGTTTGTCGGCACATTCTTTCTCCTCTTTTATCAGTACGATATTTTGTTCGTGTTGCTTTAAGGAGGCATTTAGTTGTCCGATGGTTTGGTTGCTTTCGGTTATTTTCTGCTCCCATGCGGTGAGTTGCGCTTCCAATGATTCTTCGGTGTCATCTTCGCTCATTTCCGGTTTTTGCCGTAGATGGATTTCCAGTTGCTCGTTAGTAAGCTGATAGGCAGTTTGCCGGGCTACAATTTCCTCTTTGAGTTGTTGCAGGCTGGTACGCAGGTGCTCTATCTGCTCATTGGAATAGGTAGAGAGAGAGCCGAGATAGGATTTTTCAAAGCCGGGGTGTCCGGCATAGAAACGGGTTAATTTCTCCTGCAACTCTGTAACGACCTCTTGAGTTGAAAGCATCTTTTGTTTCAATCCGGTGAGCCGGGCATTCAGGGAATTCCATGCCATCTCCGGATTTTTGATTTCTTGTGCTTCTTCAACAGTTTCCCGGTTCCATTCCGGAAAAGCCGAGCAGATGTTTTCTTTGGCTGCTGATATGTTGTCCAGTTCTTTGTTGCCGAAGGTTATGGCAGTTATCAGTTCTGTTTGCTTGTTTTGCTCCCGTTTATAATGAGTAGCGGCTTGCTTTAACTGTTCAATGAAAGAAGCGGGGCTGATGTTCCACTCCTGTTGCCAGCCGGGCCACAAAATAGCGGGGCTGACACGTTCCAGGGTTATTTGTATGTTTTCTTTTTCGTTGTTAATCAGAGACTGCTTGTTGGCAATGCTGCTTTGCAGTCCGGCAAGAGACTTCTCGGCTGTAGCAAGCTGATTTTGGGCTGTTTCCATTGCTTGCTGCAATTGGTCTTTTTGACGTTGCAGGGCGGAAATGAAATCTACAAGTCCCTGTACCTCTTTCAACTTTTGATTGATGTTTTCAAGACTTTGCCGGTTATTTTGCAGGAGTGTATCCAAGGTATCTTCAGTAACGGAGGAGATGTTTTGAATACCGCACCGGTTACATTGGTCTTCAGCATGTTTCAATGCGTAGTCATATCCCTCTTGAGCCTTTAGGGTGACCGACTGACTGTTTGCCAGTAGTTTTTCGTATGTATTGAACTCTGTCCCGTTGTTGTTCAGAGCTTGTTCCGCTTCTTTATATTCTTTTTCTTTTGCTGTCAGGGATTCCTGAAGAGGAGCCAGGACGGACTGAAAGTCTTCGTCTTTGCAAAGGGTCTTTATTGCTTGTCCGCATACGGGGCAAGTGTCGCCCACCGACAGTCGGGCACGCGCCTCCTTTGCCCAGTCTTCTACCGCTTCTTTTTGTTTATCGTAGAGTTTGCGGAGTTCGTTGTATGCTGTCTGCTTGCTGTTGAAATCTGTATGTAGCTTGTCCTGCTGTTCCCGGCATGTCGCAATTTTGTCATAGAGAGATTGCCGGTGCTCTTTTGCCGCATCTACTACCGATTTCTTTTCTTTCAGGAGCGCTAAAGCAGTTTTAGCTTTCGACAGTTTCTCCTTGTCCGCTTCCAAGGAGTTTCTTTTTTCCTGCAAGATGTGTTGATGCATTGACTCAAGCAATGTTTTCTGTTTCTTTATTTCCGCTTGCTTGTCTAGGTTTGCTTTGCGTTCCAGTTGGAGGTTTCGTTCTTTTGCGGCACGTTCTTGTTCCAGAAGAGGTTGTTGATTGTTCAAAGCAGCCATTTCTTTTTCGTACTTGCTTAAACGGATTTGTGAAGATAGCAATGCTTGCAAATCGGCAATGATGGACTGGCTTTGCTCAAACATCGGAAGTAATGAAACGTGTTTTTGCAGATATTCTTCCACGCGAAGCAATTCTTGCTGTTGACTTTCCGTTTGTGTTTTCAGCCAAATATGTCCTTTGCAAAGGAGGAGAAATTCCGCTTTTAATTTCCAGATTTCCTCTTCCGCTTTTAGCAGCTCCGCATGGCTTTTGTTTAGTGAGGAGAATAGATTGCGGGCGTCGGAAGTGATGTGCCAGTCGTTTATTAATCGCTCTTTCTGCCGGAAATCATCCGATTGCGACAAGGTATTTTTCTCTTCCCACGCTTTTTTCTGACTCTCTGAAAGAAGGGTCAGCTCTGCTGTCTTCTTCAGCCACTCTCTTTTTTGCAGGGCAATGCCTTTCCGTTGGTTTAAATGATCAATTTCAGTATGTTGTACAGAAATCAGCCTGTTGATTTCTGCTACTTCTCCCTCAGAGAGGAGATGTATACCCTCCAATTTCCGGTTCTGTTCTTCATAATCCGTACGCTTCTCTTTAGTAAGGGCATAGATGCGCGAGCCAATTTCAGAGTAGATAGCGGTTCCGGTCAGCTTTTCCAGAATATCCGACTTTTCGCTTTCCTTGCTTTGTAGGAATTTGGTGAAGTCACCTTGTGCCAGCAGCGTAGTGCGGCAGAACTGTTCAAAGGTTAGCCCGATGGCATTTTGTATCTCATTCGGTATTTCCGTCTTTTTGGTGAGTTGCACGCAGGTCTTTCTGTTTTCCAATGTCCACTTCACATCCTGCAAGGCGCCGTCCGCTTTTTTGCGGGCGCGGGCCACGTACCATCTGGCGGTGTAAGGGATGTCGTTTGTGCCGATGAAGTCCAGTTCGGTCCAGGCTTCGCAGGTATTTCGTCTCATCAGTTGCCGGTTGTCGTTTATCAACACCTCTTCTTTCTTGCTGGAAAATGCCTGTGTGATATCTTTGTATCTTTCGCTTGCCGCACGGTCCATGCGGGGCGTATCATTATAAAGCGCCAGGCAGATGGCATCAAGTATGGTTGTCTTTCCGGCTCCCGTTTCACCGCAAATCAGGAACAAGGATTCTTCACTCAAAGGGCTGTTTTCAAAGTCAATGACGGCGTCTTCTATGGATGCCAGGTTTCTTATGGTCAGTTTTTGAAGTTTCATTGTATCTTTTCTTTTACTTGTCGCAATACGTCACTCATCATCCCGCAGAGTTCTTCGTCCATATCTTCCCCTTCTGTCTCACGATAGTAAAGTTTGGCTATGTCCAATGGGGAAATCTCTTGTATATCCTGAATGGAGAGGTGCTTGGCGGTGTCATTCGATGCCTGCTTTTCACGATTGGATTTGATGTAGCAATATTTGCAGGCTTTGTCTTTCACCGCGTTTGCGGCACGTTCATTGCAATCGGGTGCCAGGTAGTTTTCTATCAGTACGTTCAGGCGAATGTACGCTTGCTTGTCATCGGGATATTCCTCCAATTGGTGCAGCGTCTCTTCAAAGGGCGCCGGATTGTGGGGAAGTGTCACGAGAGGTATCGGGTTTTCTATATCGACGGTTTTTATCTGTGGCTCTTCATGTCCGTTCAGCTCGATGATGGAGACGGAGTGTGGATAGGTTTCGTCGAAACTTACCGGTAGAGGGGTGCCGCAGTAGCGTGCACGGTGGTTGCTGCCTTTGATATCTTGCGGACAGTGGATGTGACCGAGTGCCAGATAGTCGTAGCCTTTTCCCAATTCTTCGAGGGTGACGTAATCTATTCCGCCTATACTTTCGTCATGTCCGCTGCGGTCGCTGCCGTTGATGGCGAGGTGTGCCATCAGTATTACGGGAAGACCTTCGGAGTTTTGTTTTTCCGTTTCGTCCAGCAAGGCTTGGAAAAAGCGGGACTGGCGTCCTTCTCTTGGCGTGTCGGTGTCCAGCATCGGGAAGTTCTGCGGATAAACATGCGGCACGGCGACTACATACCCTTTCGCCTCTTCTTTTTCATCCTTTATCTCGATGATATGTTTCGCCAGATTTACGTTTTCACGGTCACGCTCGATGTTTCCGATAACTTTTACTCCGAAGTGTTGCCACAGGCTGCTGTCTATTTCCAGTTTCGAGCTGCTGTCATGATTTCCGGCAGTCACGACGATAGCCATCGCGGGGTAAGCTTCATGTATGTTCAGCATACCTTCCGTATACATTTTCTGTGTGGCGGCGGAAGGAGTTGAATAATGATAAATATCTCCGCTCACTACCATCACGTCGGGTTTCTCATTCCGCACGATTGCCGCAAGTTGGTGCAGGAAGTCCTGCTGCTCCCGGCTCCGGTCGTAATTGTACAAGGTATGTCCCAGATGCCAGTCACTGGTATGTAGTATCTTCATTGTTCTTGTTTTTCCTATTGTTTTCGCAAAATGTATATTTTATGCGTTCCCCTGCCGGTATGGTCGGCATTACGCTTGGTATCACCTTCTTCGTCGGTTTCGCGTTCGCGGTCTTTCATCAGTCCCAGGATGTCTCCTTTGGTAAAGGATGATGCGTTTGCCTTCCTCATTGGACAGGTTGAGTTCCTGCATGTTATATTCTGCCATGATAGTAGAGATAATGAAATTGTATATGTATCATTTGCGAAAGTTATTCCAAAATTGGGGATGCGTATTCCCATTTTGCGGGTATCTGTTCCCAGGCTTGGAACAAGTATTCCAAGTGCGAAGATATGGGTTATTCCTAATACTTCCAATCTTTTCAATTAGTATTTGGAAAGTTTATTGTTAAGTGTCCGTAAGTTTTTTGTCAAGTGTTGAGGCAATAAGCATAATATGTAAAGTCTGACAATCTTTTGTATAATTTATTTGTAACTCTTTGAATAAATAAAAAGTAATCAGTACATTTGTTGTTCATAGAATTGTTTCTATAATTGTAATTATCCTGTAGATGAAACTACCCGGCAACTCTGAATGTTATGGAAGAATATAAGGCGATAACAGGGAACTATAATGGCAAGATTCATTTGGAATATTTGCCGTGTATTAATTATGCAATGATACACAATCATATCTCGTCATGTAACTTTTGTGAGTTAGTCAATGAAGATGATTTTGACTGGAGTGTAGTTAAGATATCTATTGATGGAGAATTTATCAAACATTCGGAAACTGTTATAGAAATAATACCCAGCGGGAAAAGCCTGCTGATAAAGACGCTGGCGGTGGAACCGGAAGTACCTAAACTGATAGATTTGACAGAAGGTATTGATACGGCATTCACCCTTGTTGTCACTGTTTCTGAAAAGCTTGCATTTCAAGAGGATTATCCTGTAACACTGATGACATACGAGCAGTGGACCGGTATTCATATTATTCCCGAACTCCTATCTGCTTTTGTTACCCCCAATCATCCGCTATTGTCCAGAGTAAGTGTCAAAGCATCCCAATTCCTTGAAAAGTGGACCGGTAGCTCCGCTTTAGATGAGTATCAGACGCAAGACCCTAATCGTGTCAGGATGCAAGTGGCGGCGATTTATGAGGCGTTGCGTTCGGAGTCATTGATATATTGCGCTCCGCCTGCCAGCTTCGAACATTCCGGTCAACGGATACGCTTAGTGGATAAAGTTTTGACTGAGAAGCTTGGTACCTGCCTTGATTTGACTTTGCTTTATGCCTCTTGTCTGGAAGCTATTGGCATACATCCCTTATTGGTGATACTGAAAGGGCATATATTTGTTGGCGCGTGGTTGACAGAAGATATTTATTCCCAGACTTCGGGTGATGATGCTGCTTTTTTACTGAAAGGAAGTGCCGACGGAATCAATGATATTGTATTGGTGGAATCTACAGCTTTGACGGCTTCACAAAATGTATCTTTTGAAGAAGCGGTAGGGATGGCCGTAAAAGCATTGAAGGAAGAGGGACGGTTTGAGCTGTTTATAGATGTGTTCAGGTGCAGGTTGGATAATATACGACCTCTACCTTTGCAACGGAATGACGATGGGCATTGGCAGATAGAGAACGGAGGTGTTGAACATGGAAATGCCACTCAGGAGGTGAATCGTTTAGAACGGTTTGATATAAAATTGGATGATAATAAAAAAGAGATTACGAAGCAGATAATATGGGAAAGAAAGCTTTTGGATTTTTCTCTTCGCAATAATTTGATTAATATAAAACTGGGTAAAAGGGTTATTCCTTTCATCTCTTTTAAGATAGATCATCTGGAGGACCAATTACAGGCCGGAGAGAACTATCAAATATTGCCAAGTCCTGCTAAAGCGAAGATAGAACCTGTAGAAACTGGTTTATATGATTCTTCCTTATGGAAAGATAGTTTGGAGGAATTGGTTGTCAATGAATTGAAGAACAAGAAAATCCGTTCTTATCTGACGGACAGTGAATTACAGAATTCTTTAAAGTTTATATATAGGACTTCTCGTACAGCATTGGAAGAGAACGGTGCAAATTCCCTGTTTCTTGTTTTAGGTGTATTGAAATGGTATGAATCTCCTAAAAGTATAAAGGCGCGTTTTGCACCGATATTATTATTGCCGGTAGAAATTATTCGCCGTGCCGGTGTAAGCGGCTATGTAATTCGTACCCGGGATGAGGATATTATATTGAATATTACGCTGGTAGAATTGTTGAAGCAGCAATACAACGTCAGCTTGTCCGGATTGGACCCTTTGCCCAAAGATGATAGCGGTGTGGATGTTAAACGCATATTTGCTATAATCCGTACCTACATTCGTAATCAGAAAAGATGGGATGTCATAGAAGAATCCATGCTGGGACTGTTCTCATTTAATAAATTCGTGATGTGGAATGATATTCACACTAATGCGGCCCTATTAAAAGAGAATGCTATCCTTGCCAGCCTGATGGAGAACCGCATACAATGGCAGAACACTGTGCCGGATGCAGATGCTCGTGAAATAGACAGGAAATGTGAACCTGTTGACTTTGCTATTCCTATAGATGTTGATTCCTCGCAGTTGGAGGCTATTATAGAGTCGGGTGAAGGAAAAAGCTTTATTTTGCATGGACCTCCGGGAACAGGAAAGTCGCAAACCATTACCAATATGATAGCCAACGCTTTGTATAAAGGTAAAAGGGTATTGTTTGTTGCAGAGAAAATGGCTGCACTTTCTGTTGTACAAAACCGTCTTGCCCAGATAGGATTAGACCCTTTTTGTTTGGAGATGCATTCCAATAAAGCCACAAAGTCTCATTTTCTGGCACAGCTTCAGAAGGCTTCGGAACTGCCACATATACAGTCAACGGTTGATTTTGAGAATATTTCGAAGCAATTGTTCGAATGCAGGAAGAAGTTGATTGACTATATGGAGGCGCTTCATCGCACCCGCTCGTCCGGTTATTCTTTATATGATTGTATCATAAATTTTTTGTCTATTGAAGGAGATGAACTTCAAATAGATTCGCACTTATTGGATGTAGTTACTAAAGAGCGATTGACGGAATGGAGTGAAGATGTCAGGAAGCTTGATTCGGTTTTTTTGATTACCGGACATCCTTTGGAACATCCTTTGAAAGGCTTGCAGCCGCTGGACGCATCATTGGAGGGCATGAGAAATCTTCAGGAAAAGATAAAGCAATATAGACTTGTGTTTTCCCAACTCAGTTCAGGAAGGACGTTGCTTTCCGATGAGTTGGGAATAACGGTACCCGATACATTTGCGGGTATTGAGTGGATGGGTGAGATGAGTGGATTGCTTGGTTCGTTGCCGTTTCTTAATAAAGCTATATTTGATGTTTCGTGTAATGCAGATTTGATAAGTGAATGGAAAGATATCGTGCAAACAGGAGTCGAGCGGGACAAAGTGCAATCAGAGTTACTCGATACTTATGCTCCTGAACTTTTGGATGAGAACGCTTTTGTACTTCAGCAGCAGTGGAAGGAGATAGAGATGAAATGGTTCTTACCCAAATTTTTTGCCAAACGTTCGTATCTTAGAAGATTGCGTCTCTATGATATGAAGATGCGGGAAGACCGGATTCCTGAACTCCTAGAAAAACTGGCGGCATATCAGAAACGGAATAAAATAATCCAAGAGCATACTTTGGAATTGGTGAACTGTTTTGGTTACCTAGGGAGGACAAATAAAGAAAAATGGAGTGAGATTTTAACTGTCTTGAATTTGGTTCCTGCTATTTATGATTCTTTGGTAGAATATGCACGTATGGCGGCACAACCATTGACGGGGGTTATTGAAATGTTCATAGATAAAGCAGGCCGTGATTGGAACTCGTTCAGGCAAGTCAATGAAGGGCGGTTTAAACAGATAAATGAGATATCCGGGCAACATGATTTACTATTGAATGAAATCAATGAATTGTGCCGAATGGAACTGCCTCAAGAGGGTGTGACTAAAAATGTTCCTGCTATCCTTGATAATTGGCTGGAGCATTTCGATAAGATAAAAGAATGGTGCTAATGGTGTTTCCGTAAAAGAGAGTTGGAAAACAGCGGATTGTCTGTTGTGGTAGACTATATACTTGCCGGACATAATACCGGAGCGATGGCATCTGACGCTTTGCGAAAAGGTCTTTTTCACCGGATGGCAATGAAATGTGTGGATGGTGATGAGTCATTACAGCTTTTCAATGGATTGATTTTTGAGGAAATAATTCATAAATACAGGGAACTGACTTCCGAGTTTCAGGAACTGAGTAAAAGAGAATTGTATTGTCGCTTGGCGGCACGCGTGCCTTCATTGACGATGGAAGCCGCCGCTAATTCGGAAGTAGGTATCCTGAAACGTAATATCTCGAATGGTGGACGTGGAGTTTCTATCAGAAGAATCATTGACCAAATTCCTACTTTATTACCCAAATTATGTCCGTGCATGTTGATGAGCCCCATATCGGTAGCCCAATATATTGATTTGAATGCGGATAAATTTGATATTGTAATTTTTGATGAGGCGTCTCAAATGCCTACTAGTGAAGCTGTCGGGGCCATAGCACGTGGCAAAGCATTGGTTGTGGTGGGTGATCCCAAACAAATGCCGCCTACGAGTTTCTTTTCATCTTCCCAGGTAGATGAGGAAGAAGCGGAATTTGATGACATGGAGAGTATTCTTGATGATTGTATTTCTTTGGCTATGCCGTCGCGTTATCTCACTTGGCATTACAGAAGTAAGCACGAAAGTTTGATAGCATTCAGTAATTCTCAATATTATGATGGGAAATTATATACTTTCCCTTCTGTGGACGATAGGGTTTCGAGAGTGCGTTTGGTGCAGGTCGACGGGGCTTATGATAAAGGGCATACACGAACGAATCGTGCGGAAGCAGAGGAAATAGTGAAAGAGATTGTGCGCCGCCTGCAAGATTCTGAGTTGTCTGAAAGGAGTATAGGAGTCGTCTCTTTTAGCCAGGTTCAACAGAATTTGATTGAAGATTTACTTGTTGAAGAATTGAGTAAATATCCTGAGTTGGAGGAGAAAGCATTTCAGTCTGATGAACCTGTTTTTATTAAAAATCTGGAGAATGTCCAAGGGGACGAAAGAGATGTTATTCTATTTTCAATAGGCTACGGACCGGATAAAAATGGTAATGTATCCATGAACTTCGGTCCATTGAATAATCAGGGAGGAGAACGGCGTTTGAATGTGGCTGTATCTCGTGCCCGTTATGAAATGATTATTTTCTCGGCGTTACGTTCGGAACAAATTGATTTGAAGCGGACAAAAGCCAAGGGAGTGGAGGGGTTGAAGAAATTCCTTGAGTTTGGAGAGCGGGGCGTTTCATCTGTCGCCGTAGCTCAAGTAAAATCTCATGCTTCGAGCGGACTGGCTGCTTTGATTGCTAAAGAATTGGCTTCGCTTGGTTATCAAGTGGAAACTTCGATAGGACGTTCTAATTTTAAGGTGGACCTGGCTGTGCTGAATCCTAAAGCGCCTGAGACTTATATTATGGGGATACTTTGTGACGGCATTAACTATTATGAAACTAAAACTACGCGTGATAGGGAAATCGTGCAACCCAATGTCTTGCGAATGTTACGTTGGAATGTAATGCGTATCTGGTCTGTGGACTGGTTTGAAAATAAGGAGAGAGTGATAGCGCGTATTGTTCAAAAGTTGGAATCTCTTATGGTGAAGGACGTATCCAATGATAAAGTAGTTGAAATTACTCCAAAAACTAATGTATTAAAGTCTTTCAGTATTAAAAGTGCTCGCGTTTTGGAATTTTTCAATGAGCGTGAACTGGACTATGTGTTCGCTAAACTCCCTGATATGGGGTTGGGAGGGGGAGTTTATACTATCATTTCACATATCGCTGAAGTTAAACAACAATTGAAGCATATAGTATCCGTAGAACAACCTATCACGAATACGTTGCTGTATAAACGTATTGCTCAGATTTGGGGTCTGAAACGCATATCTTACCAGGCACAGATTATGATTGACTCTTTATTGAAAGATATGTATATAGACCCTCTGTCTGGTAATTCTGTAATATACTGGGAAAATGAAGAAAAGTCCAGAGGATATAAATATTATAGATTGAATTCGAAACGTGATATTTTAGATATCCCACTATTGGAGGTAATGAATGTAGCGCAATATGTTATTGAACAGCAGATTTCAATTCCGAGGGAAGATTTTAAAAGGTTGATATCGCAAATATTAGGGTTTGCACGAAAAAGCGCTAATTCAAATATGGTTATAGAGTCCGCAATATGTAAGTTGATTGACAATCGCATTTTGGCGGATACAAATGGGATGATAACTTATATTGAAAATGATGACTAAAGTATGAAAACCTTAATATAATAAGGAGAAGAAGATGGCATGGGCAGAAGTCTTCAAGGGATGATATGTGATTGAGGTAAGGGAATAAAGGACTCCTATATATAGGAAAGAGGGTATATCGAAAACTCGCTTACTGTTGTTTCTTTTTAGGCTCGGCTTACATGGATTTCACAGATTTTCTTTATTCTTTTTCCGTGAAATCCGTGTAAGCCGTGCCTAAAACAGATCTTCAAGTGTATTTTGACACTTTCCTTTCATGTAAAATAATTCTTATCAGTATTAGAATTTGTAGTGGAAACCGAATGAAAGGTCTTCGCTGGTGAAAGCAAAACCATAACCGTTGTCACCAACTACATAGTCATCACGGTAACCTAGGAATCCACATTTGCCTATAAGGCTGAATTTATCATTCAACTTAATAGCAATACCCGGTTTAAAACCTATTTCAAAGCCGTTTACCGAGTCGTAGTCTTTTATCTTCTTGGTAGAGAAGCCAAAACCGCCATCGATGAATAAGCGAACAATCTTGTTTTCGTAAAAAGAGTATCTTGCGTATGGAGCAAGTGCAAATGCGTTCGCCTTTACTCCATCAACTTTGGTATGTACAAAATCCAGAATACCGCCGACAGCCCATTTCTCATTTAAATTGTAACCAATCTCCGGTGACAGGGCGAAACTTGTTGCGTCAGTATCATCGTTATGCCATAAGCCAACTGTTCCACCTACGTAAACCTGTGCTTTTATTGACAAAGCAACCATTACCACAAATAAAAACAAACCAATCTTTTTCATCTTTTCTTTTACCTTTTAGTTAATAAAATTGTTGTTAGTTGTGTCTGCGGGGATATACCCGCATTTATCGGGGCGCAAAAGTATATGTTCTGTTTATATAATACAAATATTTAGTTAGTTTTTTATAAAATAAAGGACTCCCCTCGTTGTCTTCTGTAAGAAATTTGAGTAGAAGTATTAAGTGTTTCAATATTTTTGTGTATGTTTGCCCGCAAGTATTAACTAAACTTGATAAATCATGAGGACTTTGGATTTTGTGAAAATATTATTATTGACTGTAATTACTTTGAGCTTTGTGTCTTGTGGAGACGATATTTATTATACTATGCAGAATAGTGATGATAAGTTGTGCAATAAGGTTTGGATGGAGCAATATGAAACGGAAGATGGCTATACGTGCAGGCATCAGTTGGAATTTAAGAAGGTGAGACAAAACAATAAAGATACATATTCCGGAAAAGAAACTACGATAGTTTATAAAACCGGTACTACTGAAACTACTTCTAAGGATTTTACTTGGAAATGGATTGATAATACAATGGAAGGTCTGATATTGAGTTATGGTGCGGGTGATGTTCAATATTTTGAGAATGTATGGGTTCGCGAACACTATCTTTCCGGAAAATTGGACGGAAGGGTGATAGTATTGACGGATTTGTCTGAAGCAATAAAATAAAAAAAGATATGAAGATTTTTACTTACGCAAAATTAATAGTTTTTTCTGTTTTACTTATGGGGTTGTCTTCATGCGATACAGAAGAAGAAACAGAATATAACTTGCCCGGAGAATGGTATACATCTGAAGAAATTGATTTTGGTGCATATACCTGGGGAAGAGGTACTGTTATGACTTTTAATGAAAGGCATCAAGGTACCATCGGTTCCAAGGGTGATCCCAATTATTTATTGTTTAGGTGGAGTTGGGTAGGAGGGGAATACAATCTTATGGAACTGGAGTTTTATGATGATGGCAGTATGGCTTACATTTGGGGAGCCCAAGCTGACGCATATACTTTTAGTGGCACTTGGTATAATAGTTGGAGAGAATATCAGGATGATGTTAATGGGCAACCATTCCGAATGCGTCGTCAATGATAATATGAACAACTTAAATAAAAAGCGGAGCATTTGCTCCGCTTTTTATTTATCTCATATATTCTTTTACTTCTTCAAAAATAGTTTCTTGAAATCCGCCGGATAGGGTGTTTCAAACTGCATCAATTCTCCTGTGACAGGATGATAGAAACAAAGTTTGAAAGCGTGTAATGCCATACGCCCTATGGGGTTGACATCTTCCAATCCATATCGCCCGTCACCTATAATAGGATGTCCTAAATCCTGCATGTGAACACGAATCTGATTCTTACGTCCAGTTTCCAAATTTAATTCTACCAGAGAATATCCATTGGCACGTTTGATAGTGCGGTAATGAGTAATGGCTTCCTTGCCGCCATCATCCGTGGGGCTGGAATATACATAGAGCGTGCGGTCAGTTAACCAGGAACTTACAGTACCGGCTTCTCTTTCCATTTCTCCTGCAACAACAGCCACATAACGGCGGTCGGTTACAATATTATGCCAGTGGTCGCGCAATGTATTCTGGGTCTTTTCATCTTTGGCAAACATCATCAGGCCGGAAGTGTCACGGTCGAGCCGGTGTACAATATATACTCGGTGTTGTTTGCCTGAACGTTGAACATATTCATTCAATATAGTATAAGCAGTACGCTCCTTTTGTCTTTCCGTGTTTACAGATAGCAGCCCTTGCATCTTTTCAATGACGATGATATAAGCATCCTCGTATACAATCTTAACCAACTTATGATTAAATTCCTTTCTTCCCTTTTCGCGGCTGATTTGTACCTTCATACCCGGTTTCAAGGGAAAATTATATTGAGTAGTGATTACACTGTCCACATATACAACTCGTTTGCTTAGTAATGATTTCAGTTTTGTACGACTGGCATCAGGCATTTTGGCACTCAGAAACTCCATCAGTTCCATAGGTTCCTTTACCATATAGTCCGTATATTGTGTGCGGGCTCTTGCTACGATTTTCTGTTTAGCCATTATGATTTTAATTTTCAGTTCTTATCTTTCAATTCAAGCAGCACTACATTTTCTACATGATGAGTATGCGGGAACATATCTACCGGCTGAACGGCTTTCACTTTATATTTCACATCGAGTAACTGAAGGTCGCGCGCCTGTGTGGCAGGATTACAACTGACATAAACGATGCGTTTCGGCTGGGCGAATAAGATGACATCTATTACATCCTGGTGCATGCCGGCACGGGGAGGGTCAGTGATTATGACATCCGGGCGGCCGTATTCATTGATAAAATCTTGCGTCAGCATGTCCTTCATGTCGCCTGCAAAGAACAAGGTGTTTTTAATACCATTAATCTCTGCATTGACCTTGGCATCCTCAATAGCTTCGGGTACGTATTCAATGCCGATAACCTGGCGCGCCTGTTTAGACACGAAGTTGGCAATCGTTCCCGTACCTGTATAGAGGTCGTAAACAAGTTCATCGCCTGTTAGCCCTGCAAAGTTTCGTGCTATTTTATAAAGATTGTATGCCTGTTCGGAATTGGTCTGGTAGAATGATTTCGGTCCCACTTTGAAGCGCAAGCCCTCCATTTCCTCAAAGATATGATCTTTTCCTTTGAAAGTATAAACATCGAGGTCGGTAATGGTATCGTTACACTTATTATTAATAATGTATAGTAATGAAGTGATTTCAGGAAACGTGTCTGCCACATACTGCAACAGTTGCTTGAACAAATCCATTTCTTCCTCTTTCTCAATCTTACAGATAAGGATAACCATGAGTTCACCTGTGGTGGAAGTACGCACAATCATATTGCGCAGCATACCTTCCTGGGTACGTAGATTGATGAAAGAATAGTTGTGTTCGTAAGCATAGTCGCGTACAGCATTTCTGATGCGGTTGGATATATCATCCTGCAACCAGCATTTTTCTATCGCCAGTACCTTATCAAAAGCATTGGGAATATGAAAACCCACTGCATTCATCTGTTCGTATACTACATTTTGCTGCACTTCTTCCGTCGTCAACCAGCGTTTATTGGAAAATGTATATTCCAGTTTGTTCCGGTAGAATTGGGTTTTCTCTGAACCGAGTATCGGTGAAATTTCCGGTAACTCTATTTTCCCGATTCGGGTGAGATTGTCAGTTACCTGTTTTTGTTTATACTTGATTTGTTCCGAGTAGGGGAGTACCTGCCATTTACAGCCACCGCACACACCATAGTGTTGGCAGAACGGGACGGCTCTTACCGGAGAATATTCATGGAACTTCACCGCTTCGGCTTCGGCATAATGATGTTTCTTTCTCTTGATTTGCAGGTCTACTATGTCACCGGGAACAACGTATGGTACGAAGATTACCAAATCATTGACTTTTGCAATGGCTTTCCCTTCGGCAGCCACGTCTGTAATTTCCACCTTCTCTAACAGGGGAAGCTCTTTTCTCTTTCTTGCCACTTTTACACCAATATAATAAATTCTGCGGCAAAAGTAGGCATTTTTTTGCGAATTCTCCCTATGAATTGAAATATTAAATTTTGCAATGTCGAAATTGCATTTTGCATTAAAGTTTTTACTCAAAAAGTTTTCTAGTATGTGAAATATACTTAGATTTGCGAACAGAAAAAGAAAAAAATCACAATCAAAAACTTTAAATTTATATTATGGACAAAAAAAGAGTTTATACCTTTGGTAACGGTCAGGCAGAAGGTAAGGCCGATATGAGAAACCTTTTAGGAGGTAAAGGCGCTAACTTGGCAGAAATGAATCTTATCGGGGTTCCGGTTCCTCCGGGCTTTACAATCACGACAGAAGTTTGTACAGAATATTATGAAATGGGGCAGGATAAAGTCGTTGCTCTGTTGAAAAGCGAAGTAGAAAACGCCATTGCGCATGTAGAGACATTGATGTCTTCAAAGTTTGGCGATGTTGAAAATCCGCTGTTGGTTTCCGTACGTTCGGGTGCCCGTGCTTCTATGCCAGGTATGATGGATACCATCCTAAACCTCGGTTTGAATGACGAAGTGGTGGAAGGTTTGACACGCAAGACCGGCAATGCCCGTTTTGTTTGGGACTCATATCGTCGTTTCGTACAGATGTATGGTGACGTTGTATTGGGTATGAAGCCAACCAATAAAGAAGATATCGATCCGTTCGAAGCCATTATACAAGAAGTGAAACATGCTAAAGGTGTGAAACTGGATAATGAACTGGAAGTGGAAGACCTCAAAGAACTGGTGAAGAAGTTCAAAGCTGCCGTAAAAGCGCAAACTGGAATGGATTTTCCGACAAATGCATACGAACAGTTATGGGGTGCTATCTGCGCAGTGTTCAATTCTTGGATGAACGAACGTGCTATCCTTTATCGTAAGATGGAAGGTATACCTGATGAATGGGGTACAGCAGTCAGTGTTCAGGCAATGGTATTCGGTAATATGGGTGATACTTCAGCTACAGGTGTATGTTTTAGCCGTGATGCCGCAACTGGTGAAGACCTTTTCAACGGTGAATATCTGATTAATGCACAAGGCGAAGATGTTGTTGCCGGTATCCGTACTCCGCAACAAATTACGATAATCGGTTCTAAGCGTTGGGCTGAACTGGCCGGTGTCAGTGAAGAAGAGCGTGCTTCTAAATATCCTTCCATGGAAGAGGCGATGCCGGAAATCTACAAAGAACTGGATGCGTTGCAGACTAAACTTGAAAATCACTATAGAGATATGCAGGACATGGAGTTCACCGTACAAGAAGGTAAGCTCTGGTTCCTCCAGACCCGTAACGGCAAACGTACAGGTGCGGCTATGGTGAAGATTGCCACGGATTTACTTCATCAGGGCATGATTGATGAAAAGACAGCTCTGATGCGTTGTGAACCTAATAAGTTGGATGAACTTCTCCACCCCGTATTCGACAAGTCCGCTTTAAAACAGGCAAAAGTTCTGACTCGTGGTCTTCCCGCTTCTCCGGGTGCTGCTTGCGGTCAAATCGTATTCTTTGCCGATGATGCAGCCGATTGGCATGCTGCCGGTAAGCGTGTAGTGATGGTACGTATTGAAACTTCCCCCGAAGATTTGGCCGGTATGGCAGTTGCTGAAGGTATCCTTACCGCTCGTGGTGGTATGACTTCACATGCGGCTGTGGTTGCCCGTGGTATGGGTAAATGTTGTGTATCCGGTGCAGGTGCTTTGAACATTGACTATAAAGCCCGTACTGTAGAAGTTGATGGTATAGTATTGAAAGAGGGTGATTATATCTCTCTGAACGGTAGTACCGGTGAAGTTTACAAAGGTAAGGTAGAAACAAAGGCTGCTGAACTTTCCGGTGATTTTGCCGAATTGATGAGCTTGGCTGACAAATATACCAAACTGCAAGTACGCACCAATGCAGATACTCCGCATGATGCACAAGTTGCACGTAACTTTGGTGCTGTGGGTATCGGTCTTTGCCGTACGGAACACATGTTCTTCGAAGGTGAAAAGATTAAAGCTATGCGTGAAATGATTCTGGCAGAAAATGCAGAAGGACGTCGCAAGGCTTTGGCTAAGATTTTGCCCTACCAACAGGCTGACTTTAAGGGTATCTTCAAGGCGATGGCTGGTTGTCCGGTGACCGTTCGTCTGCTCGATCCTCCTTTGCATGAGTTTGTTCCCCACGATTTGAAGGGACAGCAAGAGATGGCGGATACAATGGGTGTGAGCCTGCAATATATCCAGCAACGTGTTGAAGCGCTTTGCGAGCACAATCCGATGTTGGGTCATCGTGGTTGCCGTCTGGGTAATACTTATCCTGAGATTACACAGATGCAGACGCGTGCTATCTTGGGTGCGGCTTTGGAATTGAAAAAAGAGGGTATTGAGACACATCCGGAAATAATGGTGCCGTTGACCGGTATTCTTTATGAGTTCAAGCAACAGGAAGAGGTTATCCGTGCTGAAGCTGCGGAACTGTTTGCAGAAGTAGGTGATAGCATTGACTTCAAAGTAGGTACAATGATTGAAATTCCTCGTGCAGCTTTAACAGCCGATCGTATCGCTTCTTCTGCCGAATTCTTCTCATTCGGTACAAATGACTTGACACAGATGACTTTCGGCTACTCTCGTGATGATATCGCTTCCTTCCTCCCGATTTATCTGGAAAAGAAGATTTTGAAAGTAGACCCGTTCCAAGTTCTCGACCAGAATGGTGTAGGACAGTTAGTACGTATGGCTACTGAAAAAGGACGTGCCATTCGTCCCGACTTGAAGTGTGGTATTTGCGGTGAGCATGGTGGTGAGCCTTCTTCCGTTAAGTTCTGTCACAAAGTAGGTTTGAACTATGTCAGCTGTTCTCCGTTCCGTGTGCCTATAGCACGTCTGGCTGCGGCGCAGGCTGCGCTTGAAGACTAAAATATAGTGAAATAAGATGAAAGGGGGATTTTTATGAGTCCCCCTTTTTCTGTTTTTGATATTCAATGATTGTTTATTCTCCGCTTGTCCAAGTTCCAATACGACGGCAAGAAATTACGTTGTAATAACGGTTTCGCATTGTAAATCCCTTTTCATTGCTATTCATTCTTACATAAAAAGCACGACCGGGATTTTCTTCTGTAAACCCCGGCAGAAAAGGAGTGGAAGAGTAGAAATTATTATTGGAACTATCAAATGTAATATGATAATCTTTTAGGGCATTGCTCAGGCTTACCAATTCATCGGCGGCAGGTAAATACCATTCGATATCATCTGCATCTATATATCCATTTCCATTTCTGTCTCTGTTTTTACTGATAACATAACCTAAAGCAATGTCTTCAGTAATAATGATGGTTGAAGGGTCGTTGCCGTCAGGGTTGTACGTGCCGCCTCGACGTGTTGCCTCTTCATAAAGAGCCTGCGTATTGGCAAGTCCGTCCCAACGTGAGTCCATCATACCTGTCATAACCGGATTATCGGGATATTTCAGGAATCCCCATTGCATATTTTTCTTTTCAAGCTCATATTCCACAAAATATTCATTATAGGATTTTATATTGCCCGATAAA
>ULTJ01037966.1_pt1 | contig 23445 bp, 18 predicted proteins | sample 1957491 | NCBI WGS metagenome assembly ULTJ01 (sample SAMEA4835731, study PRJEB28245) | human gut metagenome | biome: gut microbiome; material: fecal sample | place: Denmark | collected 2008 | reverse complement strand
CCCCTGCCATTTCCCGTCAACGGCTTTTGCCTTCCTGCTCTGCCCGCAGAATATGACTTCAACCAGTGAGCCGCTTTCAGCTTCTCCCCATATCTTTACCTCTGCATTCCGCTGCAACACTGTATGGTCCGTAAATACATCGGCAACGGAAAATCCCTTACCGGCAAAGGCAAGCGTGCTTATCAGGAATACATATAAAAAAACAAATGTGCGTTTCATAGTCTGTCTTGTGTTTAAAATTACTCTGCAAAGGTGCCGGTTTATCCCATAGAAGGATATAACAATCGTTCTTTTATAAAGCAACTTTGTACGAGGGGACTCCCAATAACAAAGTCGAAGTATCACTTCCTTGCCAATATAGTGGCACAACTTTGCCAATAGTGTGGCACAGTGGTGCCAATAGTGTGGCAAAACCGTGCCACCTTATTGGCACAAACTCCGTCATTAAGTTCCCTCCCGGCAGATTGCCATGACGAGGGTTTTCATTCCCCCTTCAGTAACGTTTTCAGCAATATCGTGCGCCTGTCTCCCTTCAACCTCACCTTCATGCTATGTTTCAGACGAGAGATATCCGTCGTGATAATCAACTGTCGCTTAGGCTGGATGGTATACTTTTCCCATTCTCCCTGTGCAACGGAAAGGCTGATATCGAGCGGTTCTTCCACCGGATTTTCCAATACGGTAATCATGGTCTTGGCTTTGGGAGGGAGCGCCAAATAAAAGTAACCTTCGCCCACGGTGGAAGACTTGTCAATAACCGGGCTTCCTCCACGCGAGAATGTGAACGGAGCCATGGGACGCCTGCCGTAGGTGACGTACTGAACTCCCGGTTTCGAGTTCCACCCTCCGTAAGAACCGGCATACTGATAACCGTATTCGTCAATCTGCACCTTATATTTGGGCAAGTTCTCCTGCCCCTGTGGAATAATGGGAACCGTATTTACCATTAACCCGTTGCAGGGAGCATTGACTATTCCGCGTTCCGAGGCATAATCTCCCCATACAATGGAATCGCTCACGGCTACATACCGTTCGTGTTTTTTATCTTCCGCCATATACCGGAGCATATTGGCAAGGAATTTATCGGCCACCGGGTCTATGCCGCAATGGCTCAGCAGGTCGAACCCTGATAAGAGTACGGAACCTTTGCCGATAAACATCTCCGATAAAGCGGTTGCCGCCAAGGCACGGCTGTAATTGGCAAGAATCGCCACATCCCCTAAGTCCGATTGATGCAGGTCGTATCCCCGGTTCACAGGATAGATGGCGGGAAAGCCTTTCTTTGTCTCGTCGTAGGCGGTATAATCGGACCAGAGCCTGAACAGCTTGGGAGTCAGTCCTTTGAAAACGGGATGATACGGACGTTCCAGATTGATATTCATACCATCCATGTATGCCAGGGAGGGTGAAAGATAGACCGGGTCGTTATTGCTGGCTGTCAGTGAATGGATTGAGGCCGGTAACCAGGACTGGTTAAACGTTGCCCAATCTTGCTCCAGGCATATCACACGTCCGCCCTTTTTCACAAACCCTTCGAGTTGCTTCACCTGCTTATCCAGGTTTTCATCCCATGCGTATTTTCCTAGAACCAATGTACCGCCTTTAGGCAAGCCGTTGACAGATTGTATCGGCTTCACAGGATAGCCCAACTTCCTGATGATATTTGTGGTCCGGCTTTCTGCCGGAGACTCGTATACATAAACCGGCTTCTTACTCTTTTCCGCTTCTTCCCAATCTTTCCCCGCAATGAACAGTTCGCTTTCATTGTAGGATACCTTCTCATGCTTCGACCGGATTTCACCTTTCAGCAGATACTCTCCCGTAGCCAGTTGCGGGGGTATATCTATGAATAAAGGCTGCCTAAAGGTCCCATAATAAGGAACAAGCGGTAAGCCGGCTTCTCCCGACGCCACCTTTTCGCCCTCTTTTTCAATCCACCACAGCAAACGGGCATCAGTCAACGCGTTGCCATAATCGTCGTCGTTCACCACATGGGCAACGACAGATAGTTGACTTCCCGCATAGACTTGCGGCTTCCAGTTCTCCCAACTCAGCAGGACGGGTTGATAGCTCAATTGGTATTGGCGGGCAACCGGCTTTGGCTTCATGTCGGCAAAGGACTTGATTCCATCCCAATTATGGAACACGATTGTAAAAGGCATCGTACCTGCCAGGCAACTATTCTGCGCCCTCAGGCGGCGGAACAGCTCTGTCGCGTTCTTTAAGACCAAAGCCTGATAAGCCATCGCGGCGCCGGCCTGCTCCGAATCGGGCAGATGGCCCGTCCAGCACTTCTGAGAGCCCGGCTGCTTGGTCCTGGAGCAAAGGTTGAAGCGTCCGTCTATGCCGGTATAGTTACCCACACATTCGGTGAAAGTGATGGGCTGCACCCTTCCCGGATTTTGCCACATACTCTTATCACGCATATTGAGATAGGTCAGGAAGGTGTTGTAGTACCATCCCCAATAGCGGTGTACATCGTAGATATCGCCCGACTTGCCGAGTCCGTAGCCGGTATTGCCGATGTACAACCTTGTGCTGTCCCACTTCTTCAGTTCGATGCACATCCTGCTCAGGAAGTCCCTGTACAAATCACCGGTACACCCCTCATAAGGCATTTCATTGGACAGGATGTAGATGACTACGGACGGATGGGAAGTGAAAGGCCCCAAGTCTATCTCTTTATAGGTTTTGAGGGATAAATCGAAATCGGAGGGAGGAGCGGTTTTGGTGGCATGCCGGGGACGGCCGTATCTGCCGGCGAAAATCATCATCCCTTCTTCATCGCATACATCCATCCAATTCTGGTCATCAGGTATACGGATGATATTTATATTCAGGCTTTTCATGAAGCGGACATAGTCACGGGCAAATTCTTTGCTTTTCTCCAACTGCTCCGGTATGCCCCTCTCCGGCGGGTTGATGGCATTCCCCCGCAAATAAACGGGCTTGTCGTTTAAGTAGAAAACGCCGCCGCGCATCTCGAACTTCCTGAAACCTATCCGTTTCCGGAGGGTCTGATTACTTGCTTTGAGGGTGAGGTCGTAGAGCACCGGGGAAACCGGGCTCCACAACTGCGGCGTCAAACGGCGTATGTTGAGAACTACCGTCGTATCGGCTTTATGAGTAAAAAGAAACTCTTCGGCATGGCTACAGAGTTTCTCTTTAGTCTGCGAATTGACGATTGTAGCATCGAGCGACAATCGTTCGCCCGCATTGACAGACAGGGCCACTTCTATCTTAACCTCCTTATCGGTGGTGATAGGAGTCATCTTCTGAATATCTGCCGCAGACAGCGCTGCGGCGGATAACAGATAAAAAGCGCATAATAGTTTGGTTTTTGTTTTCATAGTGTGTTATTTTTTCTGTACTACTTTTGTTCCTCTCCTTTCTGGAACTGTGCCGGTGTCACCCCGAACAGTTCCCTGAAACGTTTGATGAAATAGCTCGGGGAGTTGAAGCCCACTTCATAAGCTATTTCAGATACTGTTTTCGCGTCAGTCTGCTTCAAAAGCATCTGAGCTTTCTTCAGCCTGATATTCAGGATAAAGTCGTTAGGGGTCTGCCCGGTTATTCCCTTCAGTTTCAGGAATAACTTGGTGCGCCCTATGTTCATGGTCTGAGCAAACATATTCACGTCAAAATCGGGGTTGTCTATGTTCTGCTCTATACACGCTACGCATTGCTCCATAAATTGATGGTCGGCGCCATTGGTTGCTAAGATGTCTACATTGTTATCCATTTGTTTCGCATATTTTTTCTGTAACAACTTCCTGCTGTTCACCAGATTATTACAACGCATAAACAAATGTTTCACGTTAAAAGGTTTAGTGACATAGTCATCAGCCCCCATTTTTAACCCTTGTATAGTAAATTCCTCAGCTGTTTGCGCTGTGAGGAGGATGACGGGGATGTGCGAGGTATCGAAATTGCTTTTTATCATCCTGCACATTTCGATGCCGGACATCTTAGGCATCATAATATCACTAAGCACAATATCGGGCTGTATCTCCTTGGTTTTCTCGAAACCTTCGGCTCCATCCTGCGCTTCATAGACCGAATAGATTTTGGAGAACAACCTGACTAACAGTCCCCTCAGTTCCTCATTGTCTTCTACAATCAATATCTTGTTACGGGGTTCTTCCGATTCGCTTCCGGGGGATTCATCGTCGGGAATATCGTTCAATACCTTGTCGGCATACATGGTCAGCTCTGATATGCAAGAGGAATCGTTATCGGGAGTAGCTATCTTTTGCGAAGCTGAAATATGGCTGTCGCCCAAAGGCAGTTCCACGACGAAGGTGGTTCCTTCCCCTTGCTGGCTGCGAACGCTGATTTTTCCCTTATGGGCTTCGATAATGCTTTTTGCAAGCGCAAGGCCGATGCCCGTGCCTTTCTGGTTGTCCTGGCTGTCGACTTGGTAGAAACGGTCGAATACTTTATCGAGGCTTTTCTCGGAAATTCCCACTCCCGTGTCCGAGATGAGTATCATCACGCTGTTTTCATATTCTTGCACCGACAAGGAGACCGTGCCGCCCAGAGGGGTATACTTAAAGGCGTTGGACAGCAAGTTGTATATCACTTTTTCCAGTTGCACCACGTCGAACCATACATCCAGCGAACGGTCTTTGTTGAAGAACTCAAGCGTGATATGCTTGGCCCTGGCATACTCTTTAAAGGCGAGGTAAATCTCATCGAGGAAGGAGTAGAGGTTCTGGTTGCTGAACTTGAACTGTTCAAATCCCTGCTCCTGCTTTCTGAAGTCGAGCAGTTCGGTAATCAAACGCTTCATGCGCTGGGTGTTCCGGTGGATATTCACCAGTTTGCTATACACCAGCGGCTGGATATCATTCCTTTCCATCAGCATTTCCAACTGGCTCACAATCAGGGTCAACGGAGTTCTGAATTCATGGGAGATGTTAGTGAAGAACCTGAGCTTGGACTGGTTCAGTTCTTCTATCTGCTTTTTCTCTTTCTTTTCAAATTCGAGTGAAGCCCGCAGCCTCAGCTTGGAGGTATAGAAGCTCGCTACCAGATATATGGAAACAATCAGGATGACGACATAGAGGATATAAGCCCAAGCGGATTTATAGAAGGGGGGATTTACTACAATATCAATCTCCTTGAACATGGTTTCCTTGCCCGAGTATTCTTCGGAACTTCTTATCTTCAACTTATATTTACCGGGGTTGAGGTTGGTGTATGTAATGCTTTTGCGATAGCCCGCACTAATCCATTCTTTGTCAAAACCTTCCAACTTATAGTAAATACGGTTCTTCAGGACCGAGACATAGTTGGACAAGGAGAAATTAATGGTGATGATGGAATGGTTGTGGTTCAGGTTGATTTGCGGCTGGTACAAGATAGATTCCGAGAGTATGCCGGATTCATCGTTCGGCAAGATAAGTTTGCTGTTCACTTCCAATGAAGTGAAGTTCAGCTGATAGGGCTTCACGTATGAATTCAGTTCTTTCTCGAAGAAAGAAATCATTACTTTAGGACCCGAAAGGAATATCTCGTTATCGCTCGCCACAAACAGTCCGTAAGGGTTGAGGGCAGTCATTGGAAAGCCATTCTGCTTGTTGTAATTGTAGAAGCGCTGATTCTCGATATCGAAACGCGAGAAGCCTTGGTTACTGGCAATCAGCAGGTAGCCTGAAAGGGACTCGCGTATATCGAGAATGTAGTCGTTAATTAAATCGGAATTGTGGGAGTTATATGATTTGAATGTGTTTGTATCGGGGTTATACAGGAATATGCCATCGCCGCTGGAACCCGCCCAGATGTTTCCTTTCTTGTCTTCAAAAAGTACATTAATCAGGTTATTGCCTATGATTCTGTCTGAGGTGTTGGGCACAAAATATTCATCACTCTTGTGGGTATCAAGATTGTATTTCACCAAGCCCAATGGGTAGGAGTACCACAGATTGTTATTCCGGTCGATAAGCATATCTATGATTTGCCTGTTGTTCAGTCTCTTGTCATTCAGGAGTTTGGCGCATTCCCCGGTTTGGGTATCAAACAGGCCTATCCCGTTGTGGGTGGCGAGCAGAAGTTGCCCTTTACAGGGGATAATCTTCCTGATGATATTGTTAATCAGGGAGTTCTCTTTACCGCGAACATGTTTATAGTTAGTGAATTGCCGGGTTCGCAAATCCAGCTTATCCAGGCCGCCCCTGAGCGTTCCAATCCAAAGTACCTGGTTGTCTTCGTCCAGATACAGGGCTTGAACTGTATTGGATGCAATAGAGTTCCGGTTGATATCGTGCTTGTACACGGTGAATGTCCTGGTTTTCCTGTCCAGATAGTTCAGCCCTCCGCCTTCGGTAGCAATCCATATTCCTCCTTTTGAGTCCTCCTTCATTCTGCCTGCAAACGGGGAAGTCAGTTTCCCTTTTTGTGATTCGTCGGGATAATAGTAGGTATATATTTCATAATCAGGATTGAACAGGTTTACTCCTCCGTAGTAAGTACCTATCCAGAAAGTACCTTGCTGGTCTTTCATCATACAAATGATGGAAGAATTGCTCAGGCTGTAAGGCTTGTTGTCTTTGCTGTAATTGGTGAAGGTATTGGTGGTGATATTCAATTTGTCCAGACCTTTGTAGGTGCCTATCCAATAATTGCCCCAGTTATCTTCTGCCACACAGCGTACATAATCGCTGGAAAGGCCATTTTCATAGGGCGCACTGGTGTAGCAGGTCTTTCCTCCGTTTCTATCAAGGCGGATAAGGCCGTCGTCCTTGGTACCGACCCAGATATTCTCTTTTGAGTCTTCGTAAATGCAGGTTATATCTTTATCGGGAAAATAATTGAGCCATTTCTTGTTATTGTCTATCATGTACAATCCTTTATTCATGGTTCCTATATAGAGGTTTCCGCCATGGTCTTGTATCATGCATGATATGCGGACGTCTTTCAGGGTATAATAATATTCCAGCTTTTTCTCCGCACTGTTATAGGTAAACAAAGAGTCCCTGGTACAAGCCCAAAGCTGCGAGTTTCCATAATGGATGGCCTGGATATTGTTATCGCGAATGGTATGGAATACGTCTTTCCTGATGTCATATTCCACTACCGCATATTTGCAACGGATGTAGATGTGCCCGTTCCTGTCGCCACAAATCGTTCCGATGTTATTATTGTACAGGCTGTTTTTATCATTTTCTTTGGGACGGAAAATATAAAAATCAGTGCCGTTATACCGGTTCAATCCATCCTTCGTACCTATCCATATAATGCCGAATTCATCTTGATAGATGGATGTGACCGTAGGCTGTGATATGCCGTTCTCTACCCCAATCGTCTGGAAATGTATGTTTTGCGCAAACGAAAGTGTAGAAATAAAGAATAAAAGGATCGTGAAATACTTCTTATACATATTATAATAGCCCCCTTTAATGAAAAATATACTTGTGAGTTTGTCTGTGGCAAAAATAAGGGTAAGTAGCTATTATGGATATAAAAATAGAACGATTGTATAGCAATATCGTACGCGGTAAACGAACAAATCTGATATTTTTCTTGAAAGGAAGTGAAGACAGGGGGATTTTAGAGTAACTCCTGCATCTTCTTTTTCAATACAGGATGCATCAATTCGGGGGCAATCTCTGCCAAAGGCTCCATCACGAAGCGGCGTTCCTGCATCAATGGGTGGGGAAGTTTAAGTTCGGGCGTATCGAGCACCCGGTCTTCATAGAGAAGCAAATCTATATCTATCAGCCGGTCATTATAAACACCGTTGACTGATTTACGGGTCCGGCCTATTTCCCGCTCTATGTCCTGCGTAAGATGGAGTACGGATAATGGCGGAAGGGATGTATCTACACATAGCGCTGCGTTCAGGAACATATTCTCCGAAGAGAAGCCCCAAGGGGCGGTAGCATAAAAAGCGGACAGGGAAACGACTTTCCCTATCCGCTCTTCTATTTTCTGCACGGCAAGGCGGAGGTTTTGCTCCTTATCGCCGAGGTTGGTTCCTAAACTGAAATAAACTTTCATACTTTTAGAAATGATGAATGAAGAATGAAGAATTTAGCTGCGCTATATTTGGCTGCACTATGCAAGCATGCCGCAAGGTAATTCTTCATTCTTCATTCTTAGTTCTTCATTAATTTTTCGTTTTATCTATCCGTAATCAGCATAGCATCGCCATAAGTGCCGAAACGGTAATTTTCCTTCAAAGCCACGTTATAGGCCTCCATCACTTGGTCGTAACCGCCAAAAGCGGCAACAATCATCAGGAGCGTGCTGAGCGGCATGTGGAAGTTGGACACCATAGCGTTGGCAACGGTAAAGTCGTAGGGCGGGAAGATGAACTTATTGGTCCAACCTTCATATTCTTTCAAATGGCCGTCTGTGCTGACAGTGCTCTCAATGGCACGCATCACGGTAGTGCCTACGGCACAAACCTGCTTGTTCATGTCCTTCGCGCGGTTCACAATCTTTACGGCTTCTTCAGTAACCAACATCTGTTCGGAGTCGGTCTTATGCTTGGTAAGGTCTTCCACATCGATATCACGGAAGTTACCCAAACCGGCATGCAGGGTGATGTATGCAAAATCAATTCCTTTGATTTCCATACGTTTCATCAGCTCACGGCTGAAGTGCAGGCTGGCGGTGGGAGCAGTAACCGCACCCTCATTACGCGCAAAGATGGACTGAAAGCGATCGGCATCTTCCGGCTCCACAGGACGGTTGATGATGCTGTGGGGAAGCGGGGTTTCACCCAAAGCATACAATGCCTTCTTGAACTCATCGTGCGGTCCGTCATAAAGGAAGCGGAGCGTACGGCCACGGGAAGTGGTGTTGTCAATAACTTCGGCCACCATCGAGTCGTCGTCACCAAAATAGAGCTTGTTGCCGATACGGATTTTGCGGGCAGGGTCTACCAGCACATCCCACAAACGCAGCTCTTCATTCAACTCACGCAACAAGAATACTTCAATACGGGCACCGGTCTTTTCCTTGTTACCATAGAGGCGGGCTGGAAATACCTTCGTATCATTGAAGATAAACACATCTTTGTCATCGAAATACTCCAGGATATCCTTGAACATCCGGTGTTCGATTTCGCCTGTCTTTCTGTGAAGCACCATCAGGCGCGACTCATCTCTGTACTTCGTAGGGTGCAAAGCTATCTTCTCTTCGGGAAGCTTAAATTTAAATTGCGACAGTTTCATAATTATTTGAGTTTTTAAGTTTTTAATTAGGGGACAAGTTAACGAGAGGACAAGTTAACAAGGGAACAAGTTAACGAGGGGGGACAAGGAGAATATTCATCAAATGTATCTTCCTTGTCAACTAGTCAACTCGTTTCCTTGTCAACTAAAACCTCCTGGGCATCTATCCACTCCTTGAAATCAAGCGGATTGAGACAATCTTCTATACGGATATCACCCACACGGGTACGTTCCAACGCCGTGAGATGGGCACCGCTTTGCAGCGCCTCGCCGATGTCACGAGCCAAGGCACGGATATAAGTGCCTTTGCTGCAAACAACCCGCACTTTGATTTCCGGCAGATTACATTCCAGTAATTCTATCTCGTCTATCACCAGCAATTTGGGCTTCAACTCTACTTCCTCCCCTTTGCGGGCAAGGTCGTAAGCGCGTTTGCCATTCACCATGCAAGCAGAAAAAGCGGGTGGCACTTGTTGTATCTCGCCCACAAACTTTTTCAAGGTTTCTTCTACCAACTCCCGGGTGATGTGCTCCGTAGGATAGGTAGCGTCTATTTCGTGTTCCAGGTCGTAGGAAGGGGTCGTTGCGCCCAGCTGTATGGTAGCGACATACTCCTTTGTATGATACTGAAACTCTTCTATTCTCTTCGTCGCCTTGCCTGTGCAGACAATCATCACTCCCGTAGCAAGCGGGTCGAGCGTACCGGCATGGCCGACTTTCAACTTCTTCACTCCTATCCGCCGGCAGATGTGATAGCGGGCATGCCCTACTACCTTGAACGAGGTCCACCCCAGCGGTTTATTGAAATAGATTACTTCGCCTTCTTTGAAATCCAATTTATTTACGATTTAACGATTTACAATTTACGATTAATATTATCCCCGAATAGGCTTCAACAACGTCAGCTCGCCCATAACGACGCTATCAGCGTCACTGCACCGGCTATCGCACAGTAAATGGCAAAGTATATCAGTTTCCCTTTCTTCACAATATTAATCATCCACTTACAAGCCAGACAACCCGAAACAAAAGCAGCCAAGAAACCTATCAGCAACGACAATGCCGGGATATCCCCTGCAATGGCTTCACCTTTCATCAGTTTCATTCCATCGAGCAGCGCTTCACCCAGAATGGGAGGTATCACCATCAGGAAAGAGAATTGTGCCAACTTTGACTTATTATCGCCCAGCAATAAACCTGTGGCAATGGTACTACCCGAACGGGAAAGCCCCGGAAGCACCGCACACGCCTGCGCCAAACCGATAATGAAGGCGTCCTTCATAGATATATTTTCTTTTTGCTTCGGTTTATAATAATAGGAGAAAGCCAGTAAAAGGGCTGTCAGCAACAAACAGCAACCCACGACAAGCAATCCCGAACCGAAAATAGCTTCTACCTGGTCTTTAAAAAACACTCCTACAATGCCGATGGGAATCATGGATATCAAGATATTTATGACATAACGGGTCCCGTCATTCATCTGCCACTTAAACAGTCCACGGAAAATCCATTCGATTTCTTTCCATAGCACCACCAACGTACTGAATACGGTAGCTATGTGCACCACCACTGTAAAAGCCAGATTTTCCTCTCCCTCTATACCGAACAAAGCAGAACCGATAGCAAGGTGTCCGCTACTACTGACCGGCAGATATTCTGTCAATCCCTGAATAAGCCCAAGGATAAGCGCTTCAAACCAATCCATCTATTTATTTACGATTTTACGATTTACAATTTACGATTAAAGTTACTCGGCACTGTCTTCCTTTTCACGCGGTTTGCGCAGCACAGCATATATCATAAACACAAAACCCAGCAGGCAAACTACCGGAGCTACTTTAATACGTCTCACGCTGAAAATATCCGGCTCAAAGGTCGTCGGGGTAGACGAAGGTCCGGTCATCAGAATAAAACCGATAATCACCACTGCCATACCGATGGCAAGGAGAATAAAGTTGGTTTTATCAAAAGCGAATTTCTTTTTATCCATCTGTTTATTTACGATTTAACGATTTACAATTTACGATTCAGATTACTTCAACTTAAATTAAATATAGTAAAGCGAACTTGCTTTCATCTTCAAGTATTTGTTGATGGAAAGCAGCGCACACAACCACGTGATAATCACACCGAACACCAATACGGAAACAGACACCATCACCATCACATTGGGAGTAATCACCCTTATCAGCTCAGGTTCGTAGGAAACCAGCCAATAGGCAGCCCCCCATAATATGGCATCCGCAATGACAGCCGCCAAAACACCAATCCAGAAATTACGACGCAGGAAGGGACGGCGGATAAAGCTCCAACTCGCGCCTACCAGCTTCATCGTATGGATGAGGAACCGTTTGGAGTAAATAGTCAACCGTATGGTATTGTTTATCAGTGCAAAGGAAATCAACGTAAGTATCACCGCCAATCCCAGCAGCATCAAGCTGATGTTACGGATATTATCATTCACCGCATCTATCAGGTCTTTCTGGTAAAGTATCTCCTGGATATTGGTGTTCTTCTTTATCAGTTTTTCTATTTTGGCAATGCTGTCCGAATTGGCATAGTCGGAATGCAGTTTGATTTCTATGGATGCCGTGAAAGGATTATAGCCGAGGAACTCTTGCGGGTCTGTCCCCATCGCCTCAGTCTGCTCGCGAAGCGCCTGCTTCTTTGAAATATATTCCGTCTCTTTTACGAAAGCCTCTTTATTCAGCTTCTTCTGCAACTTCAGGATATCGCTTTCCTTCATGTCGTCGCTGATGAGAACGGAAAAACTGATATTCTCTTTCACGTAGACGGAAAGGTTATGAGCGCCCAGCACGAAGAACACAACCAGCCCCAACAGCAATAACACCAACGTCGTACTGATGCTGGACGTTATGAACTGCATATCAAAGTAGGATACTGAATTATGTTTAGACTTCATGATGTTAATTACTAATTACAAATTACAATGCTCACACTATCACTTTACCACACTATCACTTTTATCACACTCCCCACCCTGTCACATCTGCTTCTTCCGGAAAACATAAATCATGGAACTGCTGCGCTCCTTCTTCACCAGAGCATTGAACCATGCCAATGTTCCGGTAATCATCCCCCTCAAGAAAGTACATGAATGACGCATGTTCTTTTCCGTCAACATAGATACGTAGAAAGCATCGAACGGCATCGGATGACGCTCCGCCATAATAAAACCATGCTTAGAACCGAACTGCTGAATAGTGCCGGGAGTGAAATGCCAAAGATGACGGGGTACATCGTACGCCGCCCAGTAAGCTCCATACTTCTTTGCGTCGTAAGAAGAACAGTTGGGCACGGCAATAATCAGCACACCTTTCTCCGTGAGTAACGAGTGCAGTGTTTCCCAAGTTTCATTAAGTGCCTCCAGATGCTCCATGACGTGCCACAGAGTGATGACATCGAAGCTACCGGGTGCACAATCTTTCAATGCGGTATCAGGCTTCACGTCCAGTCCGAAATGTTCCTTGGCAAAATCACGTGCCTGTGCATTCTTTTCTATCGCTTCCACCTGCCAACCCTGACGCTGCATGGTATCGGCAAAATAACCGGTACCTGTACCGATGTCGAGTAAACGGCCGCTCTTGCGATGCGCTTCGTGAACCACCAGACGAGCCTTGCGCTTCAGCATATAGCTGCGCACCCAATGGTATACGGAGTTCATCGCTCCTTTTTTAGTATCTGAATGGGAAATATAATCGGGAGTCTCGTAGTAACGCCCTATCTCTGCCTCCACAGGGAAATCTTGCGTAAAAATAAAACCACAGTCCCGGCACCGGCACAAGTGGAACACTTCGCCCGAAGCATAATGGTCTATGCAGGTCAAGGCACGCTCCAAATGCGTTCCGCCGCATAAAGGACAAGCTTTTATAGTGAGTTTATTCATCGAACGTTCTACCAATAAGGAAGTGCAGTCTGAACCGGACAGACCGCACTAAGCCTAAATTTGGTGCAAAATAACAAATAAAAAGTGATTTACAAGGTTTTCATTAAGGAGATTTAAGAGAAATCAAATCAGAAATATTTATCTTATATCATTCATTCCATAAACCAAAGAAAAATCAAGTTAATCTTCCCCCAGATTTTCGTAAGTCCGTTCCTCCTTCAAAGTATCCGCACCGGAGAATCCGGCATAGTATTCCTGGGAAAGCTTCAGATATTTATGAAACAGACGGCGGGTGATTTGCAATTCATCACCTTGCGTAGCAGGTATACGTGCCTTCCCGGTTTGTGCGGCAAAAGCCAGCTCCCAGTCACCCAGTTTACTATAGAAATCATTGGCACGGAATGCTTCACGGCCATGCGTAAGTTTCAGCCCCTCTTCCTTATACTCGGTTCCGGCATCCAGATGTCCTTGCAGCATAGCGTAGAATTTCTGCCAACGGGGCAGATAATAGCCTTTCACCAATCCCGCCCATTCACGCCAGGAATAATCAAAAATACTGGGATCGCCGTCGGCTCCCCAAATCGTCACCAAAGAGGTGGCATCTTTTTCCATCAAATCTTTCTCGGCAGGCGTATCCCCCCAACTGCGGGCTTCCGCTAGCCAACGATCGAAACTATATTCGGGACGGGTACGGAGCAACTCATCCATATCTTCCAGCAATTCGAGGAAACGGCCGGAATGCAGGGCGAAAGCAGCTTTATCTTTTGCACGGAAAGCTTCGGCAGCCTGTTTATGTACCAACTGCCCGAGATTTGTCATCAACTGGCGTTGCACATCCACAATATCAAAACGATAGGGCTTGGATGCAGACAGCTTGTCGGCATCTTTCAACAGTTCCCGTTGCGCACGAATCACAAGCAACGGGTCGTAGGGTATACCCAATCCGGCATTGGGTCCCGACTTCTTCACATCCAAAGCCGGACGGGCAGCTACGATGGAGCTGCGTTCCGTGCCATTCGTACCCCGGCGATAAGGACCTTCCAACAGATAGTACATGGCTTGGGCGGCTGCATCCGACTTCGCCCCGTAACGACGTTCGGCGTATACAGCCAACCAAGGTTTCAATGCCACTGTATCCGCATGATTGGGCATCTCGAAAGCCAAATCATAATAAACGGGGTTCTGCTCGATAGCTTCCATGAAGAGCCCCGAACCACATACATTCGGGTAACGCTCCTTCGCCTTTTTATACTGATTGGAAGCCAACAAGGCCATATCACCGTGCATATTGATACGTCCGCCGAAGTTATGAAGATTGCCCATCACCACAGGATATCCCCACGCACCTTCGAGCTTCGCCGTTTTAGAGCCATTCAGGTCTAAAATCAACAGGCTCTCGCGAGGCACAGCTTTCACTATATCTTCACGCAGGCTCCAGGCTTGCATCACCCACAAAGAGCCTTTGTCAAATTCCTGGAATAACCGATGAATAGTCTGTCCCACCCCGCGCAGGTATTCAGGCGTATCAACCGGCGGCGCGCTCTCGTGGAACGGGTCGGCGGCATACGCTCCGTAGCTGCCAAAAATCTTATCTTGCTCCTGCAAGAAAACAAGCCCGATTTCATGGAACAAAGGATCGGAAGGATCCAGCTGCGCAGTCGGTTTAAAACCGCACCAACCTCGTTTCATGCTGATTTTCGCCTGTGGAAACTTATCTTGCAGCTCACGGGGAACATATCCTGAAAAACCTTGCTGAATGGGCTGCATGCCCAACTCTAACTGACGCGCCAATATCTTTTTACCCAGAGCCACATGCTTGTCGATGACCGACCGGGGCAAAGGGCCGCCATAACTCTGTATGTTCTGCATCCATTGCCATGCCGCATGTCCGGGGCCTGTCAGGAAAGCACGGGCTTCTTCGTCATCGAAGCCCAAACGCAACAACGTGTTATACCACACTCCATCCAGTCCCACACTGAACAACGGCATGTTAATGCCGTTCATCGCCATAAAGTCCAGTTCCTTCTGCCAGCGTTCCCAGTTCCACCAGGCAGCCGTATAGCTCACCGTACAGTAGTTCATATAAACGCGATACTTTCCATTGATGATTTTCCGCTCCTTCCGGGCAGGCTGGGGAAGGCGCTTCGGCAAATCCAACTGATTGCCGAACCAGGAGACATGCGCTTTGCAAGTATACTTCAGGTACCAATTGAAAGCGCTTGCCAGCGATATGGAATTATTGCCACGCAAAATAATTTTCTTTCCATTGCCTTCAATCTCATACACATCATTTCCGGCATCATCCGGTATCAATTCCAGCCGATATTGGGAAGAATATCCGGGAGTTACCCGCTCTATCAAATCATAAACAGCTTTCTCTACCGTTCCGGCACTCCATGCGGGCAAGCAATAACAGCACATTGCCACAGCAAATAAACAAAGTCTTATCATGGTATTATTTTTATGTTTCGCACAAAGATAAGGAGTATATTCCTAGAATAAAACTCAAAACTGTCTCAAATCATGTCGAAATCATCTCAAAAAAAGAACTTCCGCAGGCGGCTTACATTCAAAATCGTTCGATTATCTATATTCCTGTTCGCTTTTAAGCGGACAAGTGTCCGATAATGAACATAGCCTAAAACACGATATCTACTGATAATCAGCAACTTAATATTATGGCACGCTAATTGACTATTATTAGGCGAAGACGTTCGAGAAAAAAGATAAATTAAAAAGCAACTTTTTACCTCGGCATCTACGTCTAAAGATAAAATGGAAATAGTAACAATTAAAAAAATAAGATTATGAAAACTACAAATTTATTCAAAGCAGTGGCATTCGTAGCAATGGTTATCGTAAGTGTTATGAATTCAGAGGTGAAAGCCCAGGACAATTTCATTACCAATGAAGAAGTAAAGAATGATTTAGTAGTGGCTAAAACCATTTTCAAACAAGACGGCGCCTACCTCTACAAGCATTTACGTTATGAATTTACGTACGACAACGAAAACCGCCTGACCGCCAAAATCGCATCCAAGTGGGACGGTGCAAGAGAGAAATGGATGCCTTATTTCAAAATGTCCTACCAATACACCGACAACGAAATCACCATGTCTTACGCCCGCTGGAACGAATCCCACAAAGATTACGATAAAGATGTGAAAAAGAGTGTATATGCAATGAACGACGACAATATGCCAGTGGCCTACAAAAGCTACGTAAAATCTTCAGAAAAATTAGACTGGACTTTAGTAAGCTACAACCGCATTGACCACACGGGAAACTTGCTGGCTATGAACGAATAATATCAAAGATTAAATTTAACAATACATTGCAGAGAGCACGGACCGTGAGGTTCGTGCTCTCTGCAATGTCCCCCACTTCATATTTTATACCCGCACTAAAATCTAAATAAATATTATTTCAAATTATTCTTGCAAAGCAGCTCATCTATTTCCTTCATACTGATAGAACTACGTTCGGCTTTATCATATATATAAAGAAGATTAATATCAACTTAGTCAATAGAAAAAACAACAGTAAAGGTTATAACACGTGCCCCACCACTCTTACCACGTCCTTTAGAAGTGATACGCATACGAACTTTGCGAAGTCCACCTCCTAAATCAATACCAATCTGGGGATTCTCTCCCAATTCATCAAGTAACTTCTCATAATTACTATCAAAAGACACATATCTTTTTTTAAGTGCTTTCGCCTCTTTCTTAAATGAAGCTGTAACTTTTACCCTATTCATCCTTCAGTTCCTTCAAGAAATCTCTGGCAGAACTGGTATTTCCAGCCTTTATATCCTTCAAACCGGCATCAATTCCAGCTAGTACTTCTTTCTTACTGATATATTCTTTTTCCTCTTTTGCAATATTCCTCTTACTGCGTCGCAAACGACGAATATAGCAAATGACATCTTCCATCATACTTTCATCAGAAACAATAGTACTCATTTCTTTCAACAATGTAGCATTCAGTTCCATAGTTGCCATAAACAGTTTCTCCTTCTTCTTTAGTTACTAACAAAGATAATATATTTATATGTATAATTAATCAGTTTGTTTATGAAAAAGAGAGCAAATTTTGTACTTTAACCTATGATTTGTTTCTTTTACATTGTCTCCGCCCTACAAATTCTTTCCATAACAGCATTTTTCAAAATAACACCTTGAGCCTTTGTCATCGATTCATATTTTTTGTAAACAAATATCGCCATCTACCCCAATAAGCATAAAGGATAAAAGATGAACAATACAAAGGTTTTTCGCCAATCTTGAAACGCTCCTACAAGGTACCCGCACCGTAGCAACTCCAATACAAGTCCAATCCTATATATTGGACTTGCATTGGAGAGGTAATGTTTCAAGTATGTAAAAAATACGAAGCAGATAAGCTATAAATCACTCTCAACATGACATTACAGACGCGAAAAGTAGGTAATGATTAAAAAATCAGCCTATGCGGATTTATTATTTCCCGAAAACTTCTTCCCCCTTCAACGTTGCCGAACTGGACTCCGTAACCTTTACCTGTACGAAATCGCCTACACGGTGCGTACCTCTGTCGAAGACTACTACACGGTTCTGTTCGGTACGTCCGAAAAGCTGGTCGCGGCTGCGCTTGGAAATGCCCTCTACCAGTACTTCGTATGTCTTGCCTACGCAACGGGCATTCGCCTCGGCGGAAAGACAGTTCTGCAAAGCAATGATCTCATTCAGGCGGCGGATTTTCACCTCTTCGGGAACATCATCGGGCAGGTGCTTGGAAGCATACGTGCCGGGACGCTCTGAATACTTGAACATAAAAGCGGCATCATAACCGCATGCCTCCATCAGGGAGAGAGAAAGCTGATGGTCTTCTTCGGTTTCGGAGTGGAAACCGGAAAATATATCTGTAGAAAGCCCGCAATCGGGAATGAGACGGCGAATGGCGGCAACACGCTCCAAGTACCATTCACGAGTGTACTTGCGGTTCATCAACTTCAGGATGCGGCTACTTCCGCTCTGCACGGGCAGGTGGATATGCCGGCATACATTGGGGACTTCGGCAATGACTTGCAGGGTTTCGTCACTCATGTCCTTGGGATGGGAAGTCGTGAAACGGATACGGACACCCGGAGCAGACAGGGCTACGGTGCGCAGCAGCATGGGGAAGGTAATCACTTCGCCATCCGCCTTCTCGAAACGGTATGAATTGACATTCTGCCCCAAAAGGGTGACTTCTTTATATCCTTTAGCCACCAGGTCGGCCACTTCGTTCAAGATGCTGTCCACGTCACGGCTACGCTCCCGCCCACGGGTATAGGGGACGATGCAATAGGTGCAGAAATTGTTACATCCACGCATAATGGACACAAAACCGGAAATGTGGTTGCCGCAGATGCGCGAAGGGATAACGTCACGATAGGTTTCTGTGGTGGAAAGCTCCACATTGATGGCTTTTTCACCCGCTTCTACAGCCGCAATCAAATCGGGCAGAGTGAGATAAGCATCCGGCCCCACTACCAGGTCGACATGATGATTGGTGATTAAATCATCCTTGACACGCTCTGCCATGCAACCCAGTACACCGACAATCAGATTACGTTTTTTCTTCTTGAGCGAATGGAAAAATTCCAAACGATTCAGGATTTTTTGTTCGGCATTGTCGCGGATGGAGCAGGTATTCATAAACACCGCGTCCGCTTCTTCCAGCGTTTCCGCTACGGAATATCCCGCCATCTGCATCACAGAGGCAATTACTTCACTGTCCGCCACATTCATCTGGCAGCCGTAGGTTTCGATAAACAACTTCTTGTTGTCATCGGCAGTTGCAGATTTAAAGTCTGCTCCCGTTACTTTTTCCATTATTCTCTATATTTTAAATTCGTCTGCAAAGATACTCCTTCACCCTAAAAAAACTTATGAATTAGAAGAAAAATAACGCATAAATGCCTCAAATTGGAAGCCTTATACTAATTAATGTTAACCAACTAAACATTTTCCGAGTGTTAATTTGGCGTTATTAAAAGTAATTCACAAATTTGTGGAATGAAAGAAACATTAGATTTTTTCATAGTTAAGGTTTAGGTTAAAAAAATAAGGGGAGCTGTGAAGCTGCCCTTTTTTAATGCCAATTTATTGGTTACAATCAGATTAAATAATTACCTTTGGCGGTGAAAAATAGTAAGGTTATGGAAGACATCTTTAAATTTCTATTGGTTATCGGCATCATCGTTTTCGGTATTGTCAGACAAGCAAAAAAAGAAGCGAAGAAAAACGCCGACGAAAGGTCTGCCATGCCCATACCCGACGCGGAAGACAGGCTTCCCGAAAATTGGGAGGACGAAACTTACGGCGGATTTATTCCCAAAGGTCCTGAACCGGAAGAAATTATCATCGTGAAAAAGACCGAGAAAATATCCCCACGCCCCACCAATACCGGTACTCTCCCTAAACAAAAGATTTCCCCTCCGGCACCCGAAGCAGAGGAGACGGACGAAACTTCCGAATTCGGCATTCGTTCTGCGGAAGAAGCGCGCCGGGCGATTATCTGGTCGGAAATATTACAGAGGAAATATTAAAAAAGTGACAGGTGACAAGTGGCAGGTGATAGTTAAGGACTACTTTGTGAATCTTTACACGCAAAAAATAACTATATATTATGGCATTGAATTACATTTCGGCAGCAGAAGCTGCGAGCCTGATTAAACATGGCTACAATATCGGATTGAGCGGATTTACTCCCGCAGGAACAGCCAAAGCCGTTACGGCTGAATTAGCGAAAATCGCGGAAACAGAACATGCAAAAGGCAACCCTTTCCAAGTGGGTATTTTTACCGGCGCATCAACGGGCGACTCTTGTGACGGTATTCTTTCACGCGCCAAAGCCATCCGCTACCGTGCTCCTTACACAACCAACCCCGATTTCCGTAAAGCTGTAAACAATGGTGAGATTGCTTACAACGACATCCATTTGTCTCAAATGGCTCAAGAAGTACGCTACGGTTTCATGGGCAAAGTAAACATTGCCGTTATCGAAGCTTGTGAAGTGACCCCCGATGGTAAAATCTACCTGACAGCCGCCGGTGGCATTGCTCCGACCGTTTGCCGCCTGGCAGACCAAATCATTATAGAACTGAATGCCGCCCACAGCAAAAGCGCCATGGGGCTGCACGATGTTTACGAACCGCTCGACCCACCTTGCCGTCGTGAAATTCCTATCTTCAAGCCGAGTGACCGCATCGGGAAACCGTATATCCAGGTTGACCCCAAAAAGATTGTGGGCGTTGTGGAAACCAACTGGCCGGACGAAGCGCGTTCTTTTGCCGCCGCCGACCCGTTGACTGACAAAATCGGACAGAATGTGGCCGATTTCCTTGCCGCCGACATGAAGCGTGGCATTATTCCTTCTACTTTCCTGCCATTGCAGTCGGGCGTGGGAAACATAGCCAATGCCGTACTGGGTGCACTGGGACGCGATAAGACCATCCCGCCGTTTGAAATGTACACGGAGGTTATTCAGAACTCTGTAATCGGGCTGATTCGTGAGGGTCGCGTGAAGTTTGGCAGCGCCTGTTCACTGACCGTCACCAACGACTGCCTGAACGGTATTTATGAAGATATGGACTTCTTCCGCGACAAGCTGGTACTCCGCCCGTCGGAAATTTCAAACAGCCCGGAAGTAGTGCGTCGTCTTGGCGTTATTTCCATCAATACGGCTATCGAAGCCGACCTCTACGGAAACGTAAACTCCACGCATATCGGCGGCACGAAGATGATGAACGGTATAGGTGGCTCGGGAGACTTTACGCGCAACGCTTATATCTCTATCTTTACTTGTCCGTCTGTTGCCAAAGAGGGTAAAATCAGTGCAATCGTACCGATGGTTTCTCACGTTGACCACAGCGAACACGATGTGAATATCATCATTACCGAACAAGGTGTTGCCGACTTGCGCGGCAAGAGCCCGAAAGAACGTGCGCAAGCCATTATTGAAAACTGCGTGCATCCTGACTACAAGAATATTCTTTGGGATTATCTGAAACTGACTGACGGTAAATCCCAAACTCCCCATGCACTGCGTGCCGCTTTGGCTATGCATGCCGAATTGGCAAAGAGCGGGGACATGAAGAATGTAAATTGGGCCGAATATAAATGATAAAGCGACGGAGTGATAGGGTGATAGAGTGGTAATGGGAAAAAGACATTTTACTTTATCACTCTATTACTTCATCGCCTCATCACCTTTTTATGATCTCCTCACATACTTTATCCTGAAAAGCACGTGCTTCCTTACCGGAAAGGACATTTTGATTCATAATGGCAAAAGCTATCTGATGCCCGTTGTTTGCTTTCAAATAGCCGGCAAGGCAATTGACGGCCGTGAAAGAGCCTGTCTTGGCGTGCACGTTCTTATAGGAAGCTGTTCCTTTCTGCATCCGGTATTTCAGAGTTCCGTCTACCCCGCCGATGGGTAATGCCTTATACAATTTCTGGAAAACAGTGGTACTCGAATAGGCGTGCTTCAGGAAAGCAACCAACAGTTCGGGAGAGACATAATTGTAATTGGAAAGCCCGCAACCATCTGCCAGATTATAACGGTCGGGCTTATAACCTAATTTCTTTATGAATGCCCGTATGGCAGTAAGACCGTCGTCCGCAGAGATATGTTTCTTTCCGGTGCTTTGCATTCCCAGACGGCAAAGCATGGCTTCCGCATTCAAGTTATCGCTTTCTTTCATTATCTGATTGACTACTACCTGCACCGGAGTATCATATACAGCCATTCGCATGGAAATGCTATCTTTTTGAAACTCCGCGAAAGCATAATCGGAAGACAGAGTATCTTTTTCTACCGGAATGCGTTGGATGCCGCGTGCCTGCAAGCGGTCTATAAATGTACGCATAAAGAAGTCTTGTGAGGAAAATATATTGACCGTACCTGCTCGTTTGGCATCTACGTTTCCGGTTACAACAAGATTATTTCCATTTTCCAGCCAGTTGCGGGATACGCGAAAACGTCCGGCAGAAGGGGTACGCGACTGTGTTTTGTTAGTCAATGAATAGTAGGAAGACACGGGAGTACACTCCAGGCGTGCAGTATCTCCGCGCTCAGTGGGAAAGGCAGTCACGGTGACCACCCCTTTATTCAACATCAACGGGGACAAATAAGGCTGGAAAGAAGCCGGCGTATCATCCCACAACCACCCGCTCCCCCAGTACAGGGAATCTTTCATGGATACATCTCCATAAACATTTCCCTGAATGACGGAGAAAGGGAAACGCGAAACGGCATTTACCAGAGAATCCAACGCATAATCATCAAATTCGGGGTCGAAACCTCCGATGACATAGATATCTCCCCGCAAGGTATCTTGCTCAATCACCCCTTTATACCACACTTCTGTCCGGAATGGTTCGTCCGCTTCGGAGCGTGAAAGCGCCGTAATCGTTGTCAGCAACTTCATGGTAGATGCCGGGCGAGACAATTTATCCGCCTGATAAGCATACAGCGGACGATTGCTCGTCAGGTCATAAACTGAAATAGCAACATTGGAGCCAACGGGAAGTTTGTATTTGATTAATGTGTCCAAGCGGGAAGAAAGTGTATTTACCCGGTTGTCCGGTTTCTGGGCAGACACAGATAACAAAAAGAACGATAAAAGCCAATAGAACAATAATCTTTTCATATACACCCGTTTACAAACTATTTACTTTTCCTACCGGCTGATTGAAACGGGCACCACATTCGGTGCAAACATATTCCCAATGTTCAGTACCCGGAGGGGTTACCGACAATGCAGCGATGATTCCCGCCATAATGGCACGCATTTTATGTCCTTTCTTCAGCACAAAATTAATCTTGGACGAACCGCAATGAGGACAATACTTCAATTGCTCGGGAATCATCTGATTCTGCTCAAGCAGGGATACCGCCCTATCGTAATCATCTTCATAAACCAGCACATCCACACCGGCAATCTCACGGGAATACCCACGCAACACAGTCGAAACATTCTCGTTGTGGAGCACGGATGGAATGCCTTCATTCTCTAGAGCGCCCTGGATGATATGTGCTTGGAAAGCCTCATCACACGTAATTAGTTTTACAGTTTTCATTTTCTCTGATATTTAAGTTCCGCAAGCGAAACTTATTAGTAAACAAGGTTTCAGACACGAGTTGACAAGAGAGATAGTTGCAAATATACAGTTTATGCGGGTTTATAAGAGTATCTGCCTTGTATCTTGTCAACTCGTTCTCTTGTCAACTTGTATCTTGTCAACTCGTCCCCTTGTAAACTGACGCTTAGAGCGCTTCCTTAAAGATTTCGCTCACTGTGGGATGCGGGAACACAATTCTCTT